>TBL_comb47_HYPODRAFT_10006854_pt1 | contig 12167 bp, 10 predicted proteins | sample TroBogypolimnion_40_FD_10682 | JGI IMG/M metagenome (IMG submission 10682) | reverse complement strand
CATATCGACATGGCCAGCAACAGGATCTCCATCGCCATTGTCCTCGCAGCACTCATCATCGGTGCATCTCTATTGTCACACTATCCGCAAACCACCTGGCTCGGGATCATCATTTTTATTCTTGCTGCAATATTCGGATTCTGGCTTGTGATCAAGCTTTTCAAAAGAAACAAATTCTGATTTACGATTCAATCGATTTACAAACGACAATTCCACCGCTGCTCTAATTTGCAAGTAAAACAATCGCCTGTGAATGTGACGAAGCGGAATCGTCAGTTATCATATTGCAATAATAGATACCAGCAGGTAAATGATGCCCCTGATCGTTTGTCCCATCCCATGAAAAATCATGTCTTCCCGACGAAAATCGTCCATTGTAAAGCGTTCTTACTTTTAAGCCATCTGAAGAGAAAATGTTAATTTCAGCATGACCCTCCTTTTCCAGAAAGACCGGAATGATCGCAGATGACAGGAAGGGATTGGGAAAAATTTTCCCTATCCTGTCGGAAAACGGTACGGGCGGATTGCCGGTCCCGTCCACAACCAGGTCCTGCAATAATAGTTTAGTGCCATTGTAGATCTTACGGCTTGCAGTATCCTGGATAAAGACACTGATTTCCAGGTTTTCCAAAGTCCAATCCGGCAGTGTTGAAAAGTGCAGGTGAACAGTTTCCGTATCTGTATTGGTCATATCAATCGTCGTACCTTTAGCATCAGGTGCCATAAGCCGCAGGACATACTGAAGGGAATCCTGGTTTTCCCAGGGAAAATAGATATGACTTTCGGTCAGTGCCAGGTGCAAAACTGCTCCGGGATTGATGAACTGACCCAGCTTGTTGACTTTTACATCCACCGAATAATCATTCCCCGAATGCGTCCCGTAAATGAACATTTCAAACGGCGTCTTCTCTGCAATCTGCTTTTTATAAAGTTGCATATAAAACGGATAGAGACTTGCTGAAGGATTGCCCTGGGTATAGCTGAGTGTCCCGCCAAAAACAGCAGTGGGCAGGCTCCATATCCCGTAATAACTAATCCTGTCGTCGCATGCCGGAATGGTAAATGAATCCCCGCTGTGATATTCGATAACAGCTACCGAATCTCCGTGTAGAACCAGGTCTTCCGCGCCCATGGCCGCGCCCGGACAATAAAAACACCACGTACCGGTTGCTACTTCCACCATCACGTCCTGCTTCACATGAGTATAGGTATTAAAGTATTCTGTCAGCGTATCGTTTGAACGATCCATATCAGGGGGAAGATTGGAATAAAATTCGGCCCTGTACAACGCATCGGCATCAGGAGCTGTGTACCCGGTAAACGTTACAGATTTTGTATTGTCCATTGCAAGATTTGTCACCGCTGAACTATCTTCATAAACCAGGTTTTCCTTATAGTCGTAAACACGAAAGACGGGATGGAATGTTTCCGGATTTCTCCCTATATTCCGGATGAAGAAAGAAGGAATAAACGGTTTTCCGGGTGCAAACTGATCCCCCATCAGGATTTTCTCCGAACGGATATCGTGGCTGTATGGGATGTACAGGTTCACATTATCAATGTACCATTGATTGATGCCCGTTGTATTTCCGCTGAAAAAAAAGCAAAACTGAAAATGCGGATGATTGACATTGGCATTGGCAATAGGAATACTTATGAAGGAAGCTGGCTGCGTACTGGCGATACTAATCTGCCAGACCGTGTTCCAGGTTCCGTTGGTATCGGTTCGCGTTGCGACACCTACCGAATATCCTCCTGACCAGTTGCTGATCATGTGGACAAATTCCAGGTTGACTTTGGTGATCCCTGTAAGATCAAAAACCGGGGAAATAAACCGCGATATTCCATTGAAATCAGGGTAGAAACCAAACATGGCCTCGGGAGCTGCTCCGCCGGCGTAGAAGGTGTAGGATGAGTCCCAGTTTTCGGCATGTGCATCGAAACTCCATCCTGCAGGTGGAAAGGTGCCGGAGAAGTCTTCGTAAAGAAGAGTCTGTGCCCCGGCCCGAAAAACGACAGTCAGAAAAAGAAGGAAAATAATAATTATTTTCTTCATTTTGAATTTTTCGACTTTTATTCAAAAGTTATTGTTCGGAAAAGAGAATATTGTTTATCGAAAAAAAGTGACGGGAGTTCAGAATGAGCCCGAGAACTGTCGCAGAAAGCGCAGGTCATTCTCGAAGAACAGCCGCAAATCTTTGATCTGGTACTTCAGCATCGTGGTGCGTTCAATTCCCATCCCGAAGGCAAAACCGGTATATACTGTGCTGTCGATGCCGCAATTGTCAAGCACACTGGGATCGACCATTCCGCAGCCAAGAATTTCTACCCAGCCGGTATACTTGCAGATGTTACATCCTTTTCCGCCGCAGATCAGGCAGGAAACATCCATTTCGCCGGAGGGTTCCGTGAACGGGAAATAAGAAGGGCGCAGTCGGATCTGCGTTTTCTCACCAAACATCTCTTTGGCAAAATAGAGCAGGGTCTGTTTGAGATCAGCGAAAGATACATTCTTGTCGACATACAATCCTTCGACCTGGTGAAAGATGCAGTGGGCACGGGCTGATATTGCTTCATTCCGGAACACTCTTCCCGGGAAGATCATACGGATCGGGGGTTTGGCCCTTTCCATGGTCCGGATCTGGACCGATGAAGTATGTGTCCGTAATGCAATGTCGGGATTTTTCTCAATGAAAAAAGTATCCTGCATATCGCGGGCCGGGTGTTCTTCAGGAAAATTCAGTGCAGTAAAATTGTGCCAGTCGTCTTCAATTTCACGGTTTTCCGCAATGGTAAAACCGATCCGTGAGAAGATCTCGATGATCTGGTTTCTGACGATGGAGATCGGGTGCCTTGCACCGAGTTCAATCTGTTCGGCAGGCCGTGTCAGGTCCATGCCCGATTTGCCATGATCAACCGATGATTCAATGGCCTGCTTTAAAGTGCTGACCTTGTCCTGGACCTGGTTTTTCAGTTCATTCAGCAATGCTCCCACCACTTTTTTCTGATCGTTGGGAAGAAGCTTGAACGACTCAAATAAATCGGTAATAATCCCTTTTTTACCAAGGAACTTAAGCCGGAACTGCTCCACCTCTCCGGGATCTTCCGAAGAGAATGAAGCAATTTCCTGCATTAAATTTTTTATTCTGTCCTGCATGGATTAGTCAACAATCTTTACAGTCATCTTGATATCTTCAACAGGCCTGTCGTTTCCATCCTTTTTAACAGAAGCAATCTTGGTGATCACATCAAGGCCATCGGTGATCTCACCATAAACGGTATATTCGTTATCAAGGAAATGAGCGCCCTTCTCAGGTTCCACGATATAGAACTGCGAACCGGAAGAAGCTTTTGCAGGATTTGGCGTACGGGCGGCTGCCAGTGCACCTCTCTTATGCGTGAGTTTCGGGTTGAATTCTGCAGGGATCGTATAACCAAGGTCACCACTACCCAATGCCTGCCCGGCTTTTGCGGTTTTCGAATCGGGGTCGCCTCCCTGGATCATGAACCCAAGGATCACACGGTGAAAAAGTGTTCCATCGTAAAAACCGGATTTTGCCAGTTTCACGAAGTTATCACGGTGTTTGGGCGTTTCATTGTACAGGAAGCCCTTCATGTCACCAAATTTGGTATGGATTACGAACTTCACGTTCTTTCCCTGGGCGGCGCCAGTCTGTCCATTACTTGCAGTAGTCATCATAACGATTAGGATAAATGATAAAAAAATGATTCTTTTCATAGCTGATGAGTTTTTTTGTTAAGATGGGCAATATTAGTAAAAATAATGATGTAAAATCAGGCTGAATGGCTGATTTTTTGCTTTTCAATGTAGCATTTCCGGCAGAGTGGCTCATAGGCATCCATCTCTCCGAGCAGCACCTGCTGGCTGTTTTTGACGATCCTGTGAGAATAGTGTGCAAGGTCACCGCAGTTCATGCAGATCGCATGGATCTTCGTCACATATTCCGCCGTTGCGATGAGGGCTGGCATCGGGCCAAAAGGGTTTCCCAGGAAATCCATATCAAGACCGGCGACCAGAACACGAATGCCGTTATTGGCAAGGGTATTGCAGACTTCCGTGATACCTTCATCAAAGAACTGTGCTTCATCGATCCCGACCACATTCACATCGTTTGTCATGAGGAGGATCTGGGAAGAAGACTCCACGGGCGTTGAGAGGATTGCGTGCGCATCATGCGAAACAACCTGGACCTCATCATAGCGGGTATCCATTTTTGGTTTGAAGATCTCGACTTTCAATTTGGCGATCCGGGCCCGGTTCAGCCGGCGGATCAGCTCTTCAGTCTTTCCAGAGAACATGGATCCGCATATTACTTCGATCCACCCGACGCGTGAAGGAATGTTTTTTTCAATGAGCATAGTATCCAGCTGAAAATTTTTACCTTTATACCGTAGAAGCTCACAAAAATAAGAAATTCAGTTTAGCATTAACGGATATTTTTTAGATGAATACGACCATTCTCAAGGATGAAATTCAATGGTTGCTGGAAGCAATCAAAGAGCAATTCGAGGTTATCCAGACCTATGAAGAGAGGATTCCTCAGATCGAATTTGATATCCTCATGGACAATGTCCGAAAGCTGTATGAGAAGATGCACCTGCTGAACAGGACCAATGATCCGTTCGGATTTCATGATCTGAAATTACCCGGGCAGCATCCCGCTAAAACGGCTGAATCGCTTCCACGGCCGCTGGCAGAGACCAGGGCTGAAGAGATCAAAGCGAAGGAGTCCTCACCTGTGAAAATAATGTATGATGAGAACGATGGAAACTCTTCAATCAGTTCATCACTAAAAGACGATCAATGGCAGAACATGGATCTTTTTAACGCCGAAATGCCCGGATTCTCGGGGAAGTTGCAGGAAGCACGGAACAAATCGCTGGCGCCAAAGGGCAGGAAATCCAATCCTCATGATCTGAAAGCGATCATCTCCATCAACGAAAAATTTCTTTTCATCAATGAACTGTTCGACGGAAACCTCAGGGAATACAATGAGAATATTGAAACACTCAACAGGTTCCCGGATTTAAAATCTGCGCTTGGGTTCCTCGATGTGCTCAGGAAAAAGAACCTCTGGAACAGCGAATCCATTGCTTTTGTAAAGATCAGGGAATTGCTGGAGGAGAGGTATAGGTGATCAGGCAATAGGCAGTAGGCATAGTCGAATATCGAATTAAAAATTTCCGGGAATATCAATTTTTTTAATTTCTTTAATGATCTGCTGTATGCCGGCAAGATTACTTTCAAGCATCATCCGCATCTTATATTTTTTTATATCCGGAATTCCTTTCAGGTAACCGACGTAGAATTTCCGCATCTCAAGGATTGCCGGAACTTCTCCTTTGTATTCAACAGTCCGCTGAAGATGCAGCAACAGCACATCCATCCGTTCGCTGATCGTCGGCGGGGGAATCAGCTCTCCGTGGTCAAGGTAGGCGCGGATTTCACGGAAGATCCAGGGATTGCCAATGGCCGCACGGCCGATCATCAGTCCGTCGACACCATAACGATCCTTCATCTCCTTTGCAATCACGGCACTCGTAATATCTCCGTTCCCGAAAACCGGGATCTTCATTCGTGGATTGTTTTTAACTGCAGCAATCAGGGTCCAGTCGGCTTTGCCCGTGTACAACTGGGCGCGTGTACGGCCGTGGATGCTGATCGCCTGCACACCGGCATCCTGGAGCATCTCGGCAATATCGACAATGTGCTTCCGCTCCTCGTCCCAGCCCAGGCGCGTCTTTGCCGTGACAGGCAATCGGGTTGATCGCACCACAGCCTCCGTCATCCGTATCATCTTCGGAACATCATTCAACAGGGCTGCACCACATCCTTTAACTACAACTTTCCTTACAGGACAACCGAAGTTAAGGTCGATGAAATCGGGATTGGCGACCTCTGCAATAATTGCTGCCTGCTGCATGTTTTCGACCGATGGACCGAAGATCTGTATCCCGACCGGCCGTTCTGCTTCCTGGAACTTCATCTTGTCGTTGCTCTTCTTTGCATCCCTTACCAGGCCTTCAGAAGAGACAAATTCAGTGATGGCAATGTCCACACCAAAGGGTTTACAAACCGAACGGTACGGCGGATCCGTAACATCCTCCATCGGTGCCAGCAGCAGCGGACAATCACACATTTCTATATTTCCGATCCTGATCAAAAATCTGTACTTTTGCGGCAAAATTAGTCAATTCTGGAAACCGCATGAAAACTGCCATTCTGGGTCATCTGTCGCCATTTGCAAAGCTGATTTTTTTCCTGATGCTCCTGCTGACGGGTTTGATCGTTGCCTTAGTAATCGGCATCCTGCTTGCAATCCCGATCTACCATATCAACCTGCTGACCGATATGAAACTGCTCTCTGATTTCAGCAACCCGGTTACGGTCAGCCTGATGAAATTCTTACAGATCGTACAATCCATCGGGCTCTTCATTGTTCCTGCATTACTGGCAGGATATTTTTTTGAACGACGTCCTTTGGGTTATGCAGGACTTAAAAATATCCCGGGAGCGCTGGTCTTTCTCCTGGTCCTTCTGCTCATGTTTGTCACGCTTCCCTTCATCAACTGGCTTGTTTCAATCAACGGGATGATGAAGCTTCCATCGTTCCTCCGGGGTTTAGAGCAATGGATGAAGGACTCCGAAGACCAGGCTTCACAGCTTACTGTTGCATTCCTGGATGTAAGGACCACCGGCGGGTTCCTGGTAAATATGTTTGCGATTGCAATTCTGCCGGCAGTAGGTGAGGAATTGCTTTTCAGGGGAATACTGCAACGTTTACTTGGCGAATGGTTCAGGAATATTCATGTAGCGATATTCTTTACTGCCTTTATCTTCGGTGTGATCCACATGCAGTTTTACGGCCTGCTTCCGCGAATGATGCTGGGTGTGATCTTTGGCTATCTCTTCTACTGGACTGGCTCTTTGTGGGCGCCGATCTTCGCACATTTCCTCAACAATGGAGCAGTTGTTATTGCATCGTTTCTTTCGAACCTGAAGATCATCAGTTCAGACTACGAAAGCTTCGGCAACACCAGCAACCTCTTCCTGTTCTTCGGAAGTGTGTTGTTTTCGATGCTGATCACATGGCTGATCTATAAAAAGAGCAAAACTCGTGGCAAGCTTCTGGTTAAATCTTCAGCAGACCATGATACTTTATAAGTATTGTTAATATTTTCAATTTATGCTTTTTACCACTAAGGCACTGAGAGCACTAAGGCACACTAAGGAAAGATTACCAGGTCCAGCTATCAAAGTATGCACTTGCTACAAACCCTTAGTGATTCTCAGTGACCTTAGTGCCTCAGTGGTAAAAATTAATTTTATTTGTCCTGAAAGACAAAACTTTAGTAAGCATAAAACTGATCAATAAAAAATCCTGAATGAACAGAAGGATCCGGCAAATCATCTCTTTCGCTGCCATACTAACCTGTGGACTCCTTCTCGTGATTTTCATCTTCCGGAATCTTCTTTTTCAATATTACCTTCATAAAAAAACAGAAGCGTTCAACCAGGCTTACCACGTTGAACTAGCCATAAAGCAAGCTGCCCTGCAGGGAATTTCGTCTGTCTTACTTTCTGGTATCACATTAAAACCTGAGCATTCCGACACGCTGATGAAGATCGGCTCTGTTTTTGCATCCTTCAGCCCGTGGAAACTAGTATTCAGAAAGATTGTCCTGCGCGATCTTCGTGTCACCAATGCAAGGATCAGCCTTGTCAATCAAAACGGGGTTTCCAATTATCGTTTCCTGCTCAATGGCCGTCACGGTTCTTCAGATGAGATCATGGATCAGCAGGGAAGGTATGCTTCGAAGGTTCACCGGATATCCGAAATGGTTTTTTCGCTTTTTCCGAATACGCTGAATATCGAGAACCTGGTCATTACAAGTTCTACCAATGGTCACCTCGTGAGCTTCTTCATGAACAACATCATGATCCGCGATCATGCATTTGTTTCCACAATCCATGTGCAGGAAGGTCCGCATCTCTCTTCGTGGAAGCTGAAGGGAAAGCTGGATCCGTCTGACCACATGGCAGGATTCACAATTTGTTCAGGAGATCAGCAGAAGAACCCGATCCCTTTCCTGGATTTCAGGTGGGGCGCCGACATCCGGTTTGATACGGTAACATTCGACCTTGCTGAAGCACGGTCAGGGGATCTGGCGGGAATTCACGGATCAGCAAGCATCCGCGGGCTTTACATCAAACATGAAAAAATAGCAGCCGAACCGGTTACATTTGATAAGCTTGGGATAGATTACCAGGTAAACGTAGGAAATGACTTTGCCGAGCTTGACAGTTCATCCCGGGTAACCTTTAACAAACTTGATTTTCATCCCTATTGCCTCTTCCGGCCAAAGCCGTCAAAGCAACTCACAATCCGCATCCGCAAGCCGGAATTTCCCGCTGAAGATCTTTTCAATTCACTGCCGGAAGGGTTGTTTTCAAATCTGTCCGGGATAAAGGTAAAAGGCGATCTCTCCTGGTTTCTCAACTTTTATGTTGATCTTGCGATGCCTGATTCGCTTGTGTTTGATACGGAATTAAAGCGGCAGCAGTTCGGAGTTCTCTCTTATGGCAATTCCGACCTGTTAAAGCTCAATGAATCCTTTTCTTTCACCGCTTACGAGAAAGGTGTTCCCGTGCGTACATTCATGGTAGGGCCGGAAAATCCGGATTTCCGAACGATTGATAAAATTTCACCCTATCTGAAGCTGGCTGTGCTGGGTTCTGAAGATGCCGGTTTTTACCAGCACCGGGGATTCCTCCCGGATGCATTCAGGGAATCCTTCATCACCAACATCAAGGAACACCGTTTTGCACGCGGCGGAAGTACCATCAGTATGCAGCTCGTCAAGAATGTATTCCTGAACCGGAACAAGACCATTGCCCGGAAACTTGAGGAGGCACTGATCGTCTGGCTCATCGAGAACCAGGGATTGAGCACGAAGGACAGGATGTTCGAAGTGTATCTCAACATCATTGAATGGGGACCCGGAATATACGGCGCCAATGAAGCAGCCAGGTTTTATTTTAAGAAAGATGCATCCCGCCTGACTTTGGCGGAATCAATTTTCATGGCCTCGGTCATCCCGCGACCAAAATGGTTCATGTATTCGTTCGATGAAAGTGGTCACCTGGTCAATTCTACCGTGGAGTTCATGAAACTCTTATCCGGCAAGATGCTGAAGAAAGAACAGATCAGTCAACAGGAGTGCGACAAACTGGTACCTGATGTGGAGTTAAAAGGTCCCGCCAGGCTGCTGTTAAAGAAAAACGGACCGGCTCCTCCCGATACAACCGCTGAAAGCGACCTTTGATTGTGATTCTATAAAAATATCTATCTTTGGCCACATGATGTTGCTAAGTTCCGTGAACATTATAGAATAATTACCTCAACTCTCATCTGCATTTATGCAAGGAAAAGCTTCACGAAGCGAAGGAAAAAAGATCAGGATCCTGATTGTTGATGACCATGCTATCATCCGCGAAGGACTGATGCGGATCATTCAGTCTGAAAAAGATATGGAGGTGGCAGGGAGCGTCAAGAATGCATCGGAAGCGATCAATGAATTATCAAGCCACCCTGTCGACATTGTAATCCTGGATGTCAACATGCCCGGGCGCAGCGGACTGGATATCATCAAAGACATTAAAAAACTACAGCCCAAANCTGCGGTGCTCATGCTGAGCATGTACTCGGAAGAACGGTTTGCGATCAGGGCCCTCAAAGCAGGTGCTTCCGGATACCTCACCAAGGATATGGCAACAGAAGAGGTTATCCGTGCAATCCGGATCATTCATTCGGGAAGGAGGTACATCACTGCGACACTTGCCGAAAACATGGCGAACAACCTCCAGGAGACATCGGAAAAGAATCCTCATGATTGTTTATCCGACCGGGAGTTTGAAGTGATGTGCATGATCGGTTCGGGGAAGTCCGTCAACGAGATTGCAGAGGTTCTCTCCCTCAGCAGCCGCACGGTGAGCACATACAGAAGCCGGATCCTGATCAAAATGAACCTGCCCAATACATCCAGGATCATGCAATATGCCATCAGCAAAGGACTCGTTGATATCAACTAAAAAATACTTTGTAGTGCAATATACTACAACATGTTTCCTGATCACCTTCATGTACGGACGATTATTCACTACTCTTTTTCGAACATTTTCCTTAGCAACAGATTCGCAAAAAAGTTTTATCATTGCATGAATAGTTTTTGCAAACCGGTTTTATGAAACCTGCTACTGACTTTACTTTCTTCACTATATTATCAAACTGATGGAAAAGCAGCAGTTTATTATTCTCGAAGATTGCCAGTTACTCTGTAATGGATTGCGTGAATGGCTGAAAGAGGAAAATGGCTACAAAGTGATGATGCAGACAGGAAACTGGAATGAATTCAAACGTAAAGTCGAGACCCGGCAACGCACACATGTCATCTCTTCCTTTCAGTGGATATTAAAACACCCGGGATTACAGGAGTTCAATGATTTCTTTAAAGAGCATCCCTGGGTGAATGTCGTTTGTCTTGACGACGGTTCACCTACGTTTTCATCCATCAGTCTTTTCGATTCAACCATTTGCGGTGTAATTAACCTGACCTCAAACAAGGAAGAGTTCCTGTGGGGCGTGAAAAATGTAGTGGAAGGAAGGTTTTATATTTCGAGAAGAAGGTCAACCGTTGAACCCGGCCAGCATGAAAACCTGGATCCTGAAAAGGCAAGAAAAGACATACTCCTTTCACAGCGGGAAGAAGAAGTTCTGAATTACATCAGTCTTGGATACTCCGACAAAGAGATTGCCGAAGTGTTGTTTCTCAGCAAGCGCACGATCAATGGTTACCGCATGACGCTGCTGGCCAAATTTGGTGCAAAAAACTCTGCCCACCTTGCCAGGTTTGCCGCGGAAAGGAACTTCCGGGTAACGGAAAAAAACAATCACACCGATAGGGTTCCATCCGTTTGCTAGAAAATGCTCTCATTGCCATCCGATGAGAATCGCTTTTCATTTTATTTCTGCATCCAATTATTGTTCCAGGTGACAATTCTGTTTGTCATTCTGAAAACTTCATCTTATCTTTACTTTAAATTCTCAGACACAAGCCGGCCATCAACCGGCCATTGATAAATTAATGCAACAACCAAAACCCAATTATTTACCTAAAATGAGGAGGCAAATATGAAAAAATTTTTAATGTTATTATTCGTCCTGGGATCCGTTATGATAAACCTTGCATTTGCTGACACGGTCAATAAAGATCTGGCAGCAAAAATTGCAACGAACTTCTGTCAAACCAGCGCGAAACTCAGAGCCGGTGGTGCAGTGACCCTCACCCTTGCATACACGGAAAACGCCAAAGCGATATCCTTAGGAAAAAGCGGCAGCCCGGAAACGCCGTTGTTTTATATTTTCAACATCAATCAGAATTCCGGGTTCGTGATGATCTCGGCAGATAATGATGTAACCCCGATGCTGGGATACACCACGTCAGGCAGCTATACCGGGAAAAACCTGCCCCATGCATTCATGAAATTAATGGAATTATACAAAGAAGAAATCCGCTATGTCATCATCCATCATTTAAAAGCCGACAATGCCATTGCATCCCGCTGGGCAAACCTGGAGAACGGACAACCGTTGAATGCTGCGAAGAACGCGAAGACGGTGAGCCCGTTGCTGAGCACTACCTGGAACCAGAATCCTTACGAAAACGAGATGTGCCCTGCAGATCCTGCCGGTCCGGGTGGTCATTGCGTTACCGGTTGCCCGGCGACAGCCATGGCACAGATCATGAAATTCTGGAATTATCCCACTACCGGGACAGGCTTCCATTCATACAATGCGAGTAACAGCAATGGTGACTACGGAACATTATCGGCCGACTTCGGAGGAACAACTTACGACTGGGCTTCAATGCCGATGAACCTCACCAGTTCAAATTCTGCTGTGGCTTTGCTTATGCTTCATTGCGGTGTTGCAGTCGAGATGAACTACGGCCCCAATGGCAGCGGTGGCTGGGTCATTGAAAATGATCAGAATGGCAACCATGCTGCATGCTCGGAAGTTGCATACAAGACCTATTTCGGATATTCCTCTTCATTGAACGGACATCAGCGGTCTGAATTTTCCGAT
>TBL_comb47_HYPODRAFT_10006853_pt1 | contig 12167 bp, 9 predicted proteins | sample TroBogypolimnion_40_FD_10682 | JGI IMG/M metagenome (IMG submission 10682) | reverse complement strand
AACATCTTTACAAATACAGGTAAAAATGTAATGACAGGCTGGTACTGGGAATCTACCCACTGGTTTTGGCATACCAACTGGCTTATCTTTGAAGTATGGTTGCTCGTCTTCATCATGGTGTTGATGGTTGCAGTATCGTTTTTCACTCCGAAGCCTACCGCTCAACAGATTGAGTTTATCACCTTCACCGGCGACTACAAAACCCTTCTCAGGAATAGTTGGAACAAGTGGGATGTAATTGCTTCGCTAGGGGTAGTTTTAGCTTGTATATTGTTCTATACTTATTTCTGGTAATTAACTAAAGGATTAATGTCCTTGCTCTGAAAGGGCGTTAATCCTTTTTTAAATACAAATATTTATACATTTTGCGATGTTATCTGAATTAAAAGAGCTGGTTTTTAAGGCAAATCTTGATCTGGTCAGGCACAATCTTGTCCTTTTTACCTGGGGGAATGCAAGTGGAATTGACCGGGAGAAGGGTTTGATCGTGATCAAACCAAGCGGGGTCAATTATGATGAGATGACTGCCGATCAGATGGTTGTGGTTGATCTGGCAGGAAATGTTGTTGAGGGTAAATTAAGCCCTTCATCAGATACTCCTACCCATCTTGAACTTTATAAGGCATTTACGCAAATTGGGGGTGTTGTTCATACCCATTCAACCTATGCAACCTCATGGGCGCAGGCAGGGGTATCACTTCCAATCATTGGAACTACGCATGCTGATTATTTTGGATCTGATGTCCCTTGTACCCGTGATATGAATGAGAATGAGGTAAAGGGAAACTATGAAAAAGATACCGGTACGGTAATTATTGAACGATTCAGTAATCTGGAATATGGTCATATACCTGGTGTCTTAGTCAAAAATCATGGTCCGTTTACCTGGGGAAAAAATCCTAATGAGGCGGTTCATAACAGTGTCGTATTGGAGGAAATAGCTAAAATAGCTTTTATTGCATATCAGGTTAATCCGAACCTTACGATGAATCCGTCGCTTACTGAAAAACATTTCAGCCGTAAACACGGTGCCAATGCCTACTATGGACAGAAGTAGGTAACCTTCAAATAATCGTGGTTGAGGTTACAAACGGTTAATTTATCACCATAGGTTTTGGTTAAAAATATGAAGTTTATAGCTTAATAATTTTATTATTTTGCTTTACGGGTGTAAAACCCTGGATTAAGATGCTGGTAGGTCAACATCAATATCGGCTGGCAGCCGCCAGTTGCCAGCCGCCAGTCAGAAAATACAAACATCTAAATAGATCGAACTATGTCAACTAAAAAGTATGTTATCGGAATTGATTACGGAACAGACTCTGTAAGGGTAATAATAGTAAATGCACTCAATGGAGAAGAAGTGGCCTCCACCGTAAAAGCTTATCCGCGATGGGCTGCCGGAAAATTCTGTGATCCTGCCAAAGATCAGTACCGTCAGCATCCGCTTGACTATGTCGAAGCGATGGAATATTCCGTTAAGGAGGCCTTGAAGATTGCAGGTCCTGAAGTGGCAAAAAATATTGGCGGAATATCATTCGACACAACCGGAAGCACTCCTGTATTGGTGAATGAAAGCGGAGTCCCGCTTGCCCTGACGGTCGGATTCGAAGAAAATCCAAATGCGATGTTTATCCTTTGGAAAGACCATACATCAATTAAGGAGGCAAATGAGATCAATGAACTGGCAAAGAACTGGGAAATTGACTATACCCAATACGAAGGGGGCATCTATTCCTCCGAATGGGTTTGGGCCAAAGTTCTTCATGCACTTCGTGTGGATGAAAAAGTACGAAAGGGTTCATATTCATGGATTGAGCATTGCGATTGGATGCCCGCACTTCTGACCGGGAGCGTCGGGCCACAGGAGGCTCTCAGGAGTCGCTGCGCTGCTGGCCACAAATCGATGTGGTTTGCCGGATGGGGCGGTCTTCCATCAGAAGATTTTCTTACTGCTCTCGATCCGCTGTTAAGTGGTTACCGTGCCAAATTGTATGATAAAACGTATACAAGTGACGTAAAAGTTGGCACCCTGACTCCCGAATGGGCAGAGCGGTTAGGATTGTCTACCGATGTTGCAATTGGAGTAGGCGGCTATGATTGCCACTTTGGAGCCGTAGGCGGTGAAGTCACCCCAAATGTTCTGGCACGGGCAATTGGAACCTCCACTTGCGATATCATGGTTACCTCCTACGATCAGATCGGGGATAAACTAATTCCGGGTATTTGCGGACAGGTTGACGGATCAGTTATTCCGGGTTATATCGGTCTCGAAGCTGGGCAGTCTGCCTTTGGCGATATCTATGCCTGGTTTAAAAAAGTGGTGGCGTGGCCAATCGAAGAAATCCTGGCCAAATCTAACCTGATCGATTCTGCTACCCGTGAAAAACTTATCGCGGAAACGCTCGACCAGATTATTCCCGAATTATCGAAAGAAGCTATGTTAATTCCAATTGAAGAGTCGACCATAATTGCTGTTGATTGGATGAATGGGCGTCGGACTCCGGATGCCACTTCAGAAGTGACAGGTTCAATAACCGGTTTAAAATTGGGTTCTTCGGCCCCAAGAATATTCCGTGCTTTGGTCGAGGCGACTGCTTTTGGATCAAAGGCTATTGTTGACCGGTTCAAACGGGAAGGGATAGCCATTAACGAAATTATTGGTTTGGGAGGTGTAGCTAAAAAATCTCCTTTTGTAATGCAAACTCTTGCAGATGTGCTAAATATGCCCATCAAAGTGGCCAGTACGGAGCAAACCTGCGCTTTTGGAGCTGCAATGTTTGCCTCAGTAGTCGCAGGAATTTATCCTAAGGTTGAGGAGGCTCAAAAGGCTATGGGCAAAGGATTTGAAATGACCTATTTCCCCAATAAAGGCAATGCAGAAAAATATGCCTCAATTTATCTGAAGTACGCCAAAATCGGAGAATTTACAGAAACAGAGTTGTAGAATTTACAGAAATGGTAATTATCAATTAATCATTTTCAATGCCCTTCTAAATTGTTTATCTGCGATGTTAGAAAGATATATTCTTAAATATTTAACCGGCTTAAATATACAGTCATTTACTTCCGTTTTTATCCATTCTTAAAGTCGAAAAATCAAGTGCGATTTTTTTTAACAGAATATTTTTTCTATATTTGGCCGGTACCGGATTATGCAGTTCCAATTGGATCCACTTCGATTGGAACTGTATGATTTATGGCCAATGACTTCACTAAGTGCAAAACATCTTTGTTCTTTTGGAAGTTTTAATGATCTCAGGGAAAAAAATCGGCTAATTGGTCTGATTTCCTGAGCTTAAATCAACGATCAATAAAATTTAAATTATGGGCAGACCACCAACCAGAGCAAAAGAATACAGGGATGGCTTTTATATTGAAGTGCGCAATAAAGGATCACTGACAGGGATAAAGATAATCCGGAAAAGTAAAGATGAGATGATGCAGGCCATCAAGGAATATGAGAAATCGAAAGAGGTTATCATTCTCGGAGAATCGAAAAATGGTAAATGGGCCAATAAACCTGAGACTTATCAGAAGGCTGATTCTATTGAACACAACAGTTAAGAAATAAAGAATCAAGTAATACCTGATACCATTCTCCAAATCCCAAAGATGAGAATTTATAATTTATTTATCACCAAGCCCCTGGATCATCTTATGCGCAGTGCCCAGGAAGAATCCGGCATGAAAAGAGCGCTTAGTGCGACCAATCTCACTACATTAGGGATTGGAGCAATTATAGGAGCCGGAATTTTTGTTCTCACTGGACAAGCTGCTGCACAATATGCCGGACCTGCAATTGTTATTTCATTTATCATTTCCGGTTTTGCCTGTTTGTTTGCAGGGCTTTGTTATGCCGAATTTGCATCGATGATTCCAATTTCAGGAAGTGCCTATACTTATGCCTATTCCACTTTGGGAGAATTTGTTGCATGGATTATCGGATGGGATCTGATTTTGGAATATCTGTTTGCAGCATCTACTGTTTCGGTTGGATGGTCGGGTTATATAGTCAGTTTTCTGAAAGATTTTGGAATTTTTATCCCACCTCAATTTACCGCAGCATGGCACACCGTTTTAATCGATATACCCAATATTGGATGGAAACCGCTTACCGATCAGCTTGCAGCAAACCTGACATCGACGGGGGTTATCGTTGAACATTTACCACATATTACTGCAGTATTAAATTTGCCTGCCATGTTTATAGTGGCTGCTATTACGGTTTTACTGGTCATCGGTATTAAAGAATCTGCGAGTTTTAATAACGTGATGGTGATGATCAAAGTATTTGTGATCATACTTTTTATAGGCATTGGATTTTTCTTTATCAATAAAGTGAACTGGCATCCGTTCATTCCACCAAATACAGGAGTATGGGGTCATTTTGGCTGGAGTGGGGTACTGAGGGGTTCGGCTGTAATCTTTTTTGCTTATATAGGCTTTGATGCGGTTTCAACAGCAGCCCAGGAGGCAAAAAATCCACAGCGCGATATGCCGATCGGAATTCTGGGGTCACTTGGGATTTCAACCATTCTCTACATATTGGTTGCGATAGTTTTAACCGGAATTGTAAGCTACACCTTTCTAAATGTTGCTGACCCGATTGCTGTCGGAGTGGATGCAATGGGAAAAGGACTTTTCTGGCTGCGGCCAATTATCAAAATTGCCGCCATTGCTGGTCTAAGCTCTGTTATCCTGGTGATGATGCTTGGTCAGCCGCGTATTTTTTATGCCATGGCTAAGGATGGATTGCTGCCTATCCGCTTCGCACGAATTCATCCCCGCTTTAAGACTCCTTATTACAGTACAATTGTGACAGGTTCTGTCGCCTTTATTTTTGCCGGCATCCTTCCAATCAATATTTTAGGAGAACTGGTTTCGATCGGTACGCTTCTTGCATTTGCCATCGTCTGTATCGGGATCATTTTTTTAAGAGTTAAAAGGCCCGATCTTAAACGACCTTTTAAAACTCCATTTGTTCCGCTGGTGCCAATTCTTGGGGCACTAATCTGTATGATTCAGATGTATTCCCTTCCATTGGATACATGGCTCCGACTGATTATCTGGATGGCGATAGGCATGTTGATTTACTTTACTTACGGTACACGAAACAGTCAGTTAAGAAAGCAGAAAGCCCAGGTTAAAGGCAAAATATAATACAACCCTCTCATTTGGAGAATCCGGGAGTGTTCAAAAGTATATAGTCGATCTGCAAAACATTTAGATATGAAAAATATCCTGACTTTCGCATTATTCCTGTTTGCGGTTGCATCTCAGGCGGGCAATCCTGTTAAGATTAAGCTTTATGAACCAATTGTCCCCAACAAAATAGCCGATAAGTTTGAGCCAGCCAAATTTCAGGAGATTTCCGGATTTTTAGGGTACCGGATGAATGTTAATCTGGAAAAGCGTTTGCTCCAGATTGATTCCACTACTATTTTATCTGGATTCCGAAAACGACCCGGATCGCAGGTTTGGCTGGGTGAACATGTGGGTAAATTCTTATTCTCAGCCTCCAACACCTTCAAATACTCCCATGACTCCAGATTGAAAAAACTGACTGACGGCATTGTAAAGCATTATATAGCCTGCCAGTTACCCGATGGCTACCTTGGAACATACCTTCCCAAGGATTACTGGACAGAATGGGATGTTTGGGCGCACAAATATGCAATCATCGGGTTACTGAATTATTATTCCATAACAGGCAATCAGACGGCATTAAGTGCTGCAAAAAAGGCCGGCAACCTCATCTGCCGCACCTTTGGCGATGAACCCGGAAAGCGCGATATTATCACCGCAGGCGATCATGTTGGCCTGGCTCCAGGGAGCATTCTTGAGCCAATGGCCGATCTTTACCGTTATACTGCCGATAAAAAATACCTTGATTTTTGCGAATATATCCTCATGGCCTTTGAACATTCAAATGGCCCAAAAATCGTCAGTGGGTTGGAAAAATACGGAAAAGTGACTAAAGTTGGAGATGCAAAGGCGTATGAAATGTTATCCTGCTTTCTGGGAATTTTGAAGTATTATAAAATTACAGGAGAGACCCGGTATCTGAAGTTGCTTGAAACTGCATGGACCGACATCCGCGAACATCGTTTGTATATTACCGGCACTTCCAGCATTAATGAATGTTTTCAGGAAGATGGTGTTATGTCGGCTGAAAATAAAAATAAGATGGGAGAGGGGTGCGTAACAACCACCTGGTTGCAGTTCAATCTTCAGTTATTGCAAATAACCGGCGAGCAGAAATATTCGGAAGAACTGGAGCGAACTGTATATAACCATCTTTTCGCCGCTGAAAATCCCCGTACAGGCTGCGTAAGTTATTACACCGCACTGCAGGGAGCCAAGCCGTACAAATGCGACCAGGGTTATTCGTGTTGCCTCTCGAGTATTCCCCGGGGGATCTCCCTGATTCCGGATCTGGTGTGGGGTAAAATTAACGGAGTATTTTCAGTTTTGATGATTGAACCGGGTGTGGTAACCGATACGATTGTGGCGCACGATAATTCGAGAATAGGCTTGAAAATAGAATCATCAACAAATTTCCCGCATGAAGGGAGAGTAACCTATACTATCAGACCGTCTGTCCCTAAAATATTTGCATTGAATTTCAGAGTGCCTGTCTGGGCAAAAAAATATACTGCTACGGTTGGAAAGCTGATTTACCCGGGTATCCCCGGCAAATTCCTGAAAATAGAGCGGAAATGGAATACCGTGGATTTGGTGAACATTTCATTCGGAATACCTGTTGAGGTACTGTCGGGAGGCAAATCGTATCCGGAAAAGATTGCCCTGAAAAGGGGACCTCAGGTTTTGGCCGTTGATCAATACCTGAACAAAGATGCCGGTCCGTTGAAAGAAATAGGTTGCGGAAAGGGAAAAATAATACTGACCGATGCCCGCAAAAAGTTACCCGGCGAGTGGGGATGGAAACAGGCGTATTCATTACGGATGGAGACACCCCAAAAATCTGCAGGAATCATCCTGGTTCCCTTTAGCGAGGCGGGACAAGAAGGGTCTGAAATCCTGACGTGGATCGGATCAAAATGATATCCTGATATTAATTTACAATAAAAACCTTACAATCTAAAAGTAGCTTGCAGGAAATAATTCGAAGGAATAAATGATCATACGGAAAAAGTTTAGTTTTGAGGGAGCACATATAGTAAGAGACTGCAGTTCTGACCGATGCAGACACAGCATTCACGGACATTCTTATGTTGTTGAGGTATTCATTACTTCAAATGGGTTGGATAATGGCGGAATGGTTATGGATTTTGGTTTGATGAAGGGCCCCATAAAAAACTTTATCGACTCATTTGATCACGCTTACTCCCTGTGGAGCCGGGAGGAGCAGGAATTTAAGGAATTCATTAAAAATCAGAGCCAACGATGGGTTGAGATGCCAGTATCCCCCTCGGCGGAGATGTATTCCCTGATGTTTTTCTATGTTATCGATAAAATAATAGCGCAAACGGTCTTTAATAATGGTGAGCAGCAGGTTATACTTCATTCGGTAAGGGTGCATGAGACAGCTACCGGGTACGCGGAATCGTTTAGAGAAGATCTGAATTATTGGGATTTTAACTTAAACGACATTGTTTTTTCGGAGAGAATAGCTTCCGAATGGAAGGATCCGCAGATGTACCAAAAACTCGCGGGAGGGGAATTGTTTATTAATCCGAAGGTGGAACTGAAATACCGGTAGGATGAGCACACTAATCATTGAGGGGAATCCCAGGTTCAAAAAGGGGGTGACGGATCCGGGCAGGAGTCTGGAAATCGCCGAATTTTTTTGTGACACTATTCAGGGTGAGAATTTTATTGGCTGGCCCGCCGCATTCCTGCGGATGCAACATTGTACCCAGTCCTGTATTTTTTGTGATACAACTGAAATATGGAGACACGGGAATCCATATTCCTTCGATGAACTGTTCGATTTGATGGATCAGGCTGATCTTCGGCGCAAGTTTCAGAAGGGACAGCGGTTGGTCCTCACCGGAGGTTCACCTGTCCAGCAACAGGATCACCTGATTCTGTTTTTAAACGAGTTAATCAGAAAGTATGGCTTTAAGCCCTATATTGAGATTGAGAATGAAGCGACTCTGATGCCTAAGGATGAGTTGATTGAGCTGATCGATTGCTGGAATAACTCCCCAAAACTCAAAAATTCCTATAATCCCCGGAATTTTCGGTACCAGCCGGATATAATTAAGAAACTGGCTTCATTAAATAATTCATGGTTTAAGTTTGTGGTGTCCTGCGAAGAGGATTGGGAGGAGATCAGAAAGGATTTTCTGGATACCAGTCTGATCGGTGAAAGTCAGATTGTGCTCATGCCGCTTGGGGCGTCCAGATCCGAACTGGAGCAACACAGGGAGGTGGTTCTGGATATCGCGATCCGCGAAAATGTTCGTTATTCTACAAGGGAACATATTGTATTGTGGGATAAGAAAACGGGAGTTTAGCACACCCTTTTTTATTGGTTTAATCCGGGGAATTGTCTTTTCAAAAAGAGAGGAGGATCCCTTTCGGTTATCCTCCTCTTAACTGAAACTAACTATGAAATAGAAGGTCTCAAAGCATGCTCCATTTAATCTTTAAGATTCCTCCTGATTTAGTAGGGTAGTCCGGTACCCTGCAGAAGCCACATTTTGGAATAGTTGTGATCTGCACTCTGACCCACCGGAACATAGACGGTTGCCTGAAGTTTGGCAACGGCTGCGTTATAATTAACCAGATATTTAGGATCTAAATTTGGGGAGGGGTACATAAAACGCAATGGCGTTGCTGGCCCATATTGAGTAACAGGACCTGTCTTAAGAACAGGAAAACCTGTTCTGCGCCAGTCAAACCACGATTCCACATTTAGCCACAGAGCTACCCATTTCTGCCCGATAATTCGCTCCAGTTTATTGGAAGCGCTTGTGTAACTTACCTTTGGACTATTGTAGTAATTAGCAAAACTAAATCCGTTGGCCCCATCGGTGATCCCCCATCTTTTCAGGGAGGCGGTAATACCATTTATGTAATGAGTCTCAGGACCGGAAGTTGCAAAGCCACCCCGTTGCGCTGCTTCAGCCAACAGAAATTCAACTTCGCTGTCTGTCATTAAATCCATTCTGATATAGGTATCACTATTCAGACGATACCTGCCATGAAGGAAGGAGATCCAGGGACTTTTTTCGGGATTTAGCGGAACCGGTGCAGTACCCAGGTTATAAGTCGTCAGATTAACAATCGCCAGATTCTGGGGTAAACCCACGAAAAGCGAGGTGTCGAGTGCAAAATTCGTGGTAGGTGTGTAGATAACAGCCTGCGTTTCACCAAAAAGATTGGTGAAACTCTTTGTGGTTGTAGTTACAACGTGACCATCCCATTTTTGATTCACCGGAAGCGTCCATCGATACAAACGCGGATCGTTTCTTGATTTCAGGGTATCAACGATGGTCTTGCAGGGCTTGGTCAGGAAGTTTGGATTAGCTGTATTCAATAAACCACCAACGTAGGAGGTGGGTGCCGAAGTTCCCAGATAGGGAATGTACGCCTCGTCGGCCACACTTGCAAATGCATTGGGGGCTGCAGCATTAAATTCCCCGATGACATCCACCGAGATTGCAGTCATATCGGCTGTTTTATTGATCAATCTCATCGCATAGCGCATCCGGAGAGAATTGGCAAACTTACGCCAGCCGGCGGCGCTCCCTTTGTACAATAAATCGGCAGTTGCACTGATTCCAAAGGCCGATATTCCCGGATCAGCTAAAATGGCATCTGCGGTTTTTAAATCGGCCAGGATACCTTTATAGATCGTCTTTTGATCGTCGTAGGCCGGAAAATAGGTCCCACTTGAAGCCATAAGGCTTTGGGAATAGGGGGCATCTCCGAACAGATCGGTTACCATACCATAATTAAATGACTTTAATATCAGGGATATCGCTTCAAAAAGCTTATTCCCGCTGGCTATTGCATTGTCGTGGATAATCTGGATATTTCTCAGCGCATCATATTCGGCCGACCATGATGAAGGGTTCCACTGCATCTGGTTCATCTCACCGGCACCCTGATTGGTACCGACCTGATTATACTGCATGGCACCCGAAACATCAGACCCAACATCACCCAGTGCCGCATAGGTTTTTCCTGTTTCAACGAGAACGTAAGTCAGAATATAATTGGAAGAGACATTTACCGGGCTGTTCGGATTTACATTAAGCTCAGTAAGTTTCTGACATGATGTCATCTGAAATAGTAAGGTTAATGCAATGATTATTTTTATTTTGATTGTTTTCATGATAAATCTACTTTTAAAAATCAAAGTTTAACTTAAATCCTAATGAGCCGGTCCAAGGCATCATGTTGTAATATTCAACACCTTGTGTCCATGCGCCGTTGTTGGCTTTATAGGCTCTTTCGGGATCAACATGAACGCCGGCTTTGGTCCATTCAAAGATGTTTGTTGCAACAATTGAAACAGAAGCCTTCTGGATACTGATTTTCTGGATCAATTTCCTGGGCAGGTGGTAGGTAAATGCCAATTCCCGCAGTTTAACAAAAGTTGAACTGTAAATTGATCTGTCGGCAAAATACCGGTTGGTAGCCTGATTGGCATTGAACGGATCGAGCCAAACCGTTGAGGTCAGGGCGCCTAAATTCTCTTTATAGGTTGTTACTCCGTTTGAAACACTCTGGATCACACCGGGATTAAAACTGGCGTCAGCCATCCGGGGACTCCCTGTTGGCCAGGCATTAAATCCGCCTAATTCAGGGAGACGGCCGCCGACCCAATTTCCAAAGAAATGATTTGGATTGGCTTTGATCTGAGCAACGATATCTGAATTCTTATCATAAGATGCACCACCCATGGTATCCCAGTTCACACCGTTATTATTCATGAACATCCGGGTCTGTGAATAGAATTGACCACCCTGGTCCCATTCGACATTGGCATACAATGAGAAGGCCTTATAGGTAAAGGTTGGTTGAAAAGCGAGGATAAAATCCTGATTCGAGTTTCCAACTTTGACCATGTTCGCAGGGGTGTTGTCATTCTGGTATTTTCCGGCAGCGGAAATAATCGGATATTTATAATACGGAGAGGTCTTATCGGTTACTTTGAGCATCGGATTTTCCCAGATATCACCGATTTTACCGCCCTGATAGGTTCTGAGGCTTCCCCCCTGAACGTCAAAGAAATCAACGTTGGTTAGTCCGGGAGCAAGTTTTTGCAAATAGGTAAGGGTTCTGGTAAAATTAAAGTTCATTTCCCATTTGAAATCACCTGCAATAACCGGAGTTGTTGTCAGTCCGATTTCCCACCCTTTACTCTCGATCAGACCTGTATTGATTAATTTACTTGTGGCGCCCGATTCAACAGGAGTCGAAATACTGAGCACCTGGTTTTTGTTTTGGACATCGTAATAAGTTGCGTCAAATCCCAGACGGTTATTGAAAAATTTAAATTCAGTCCCGATTTCCTTGGAGATGGCCTGTTCAGGTTTTAGTGTAGGATTCTGAAGCCCGCCACCCATATACATTTGCATGGAAGATCCCCAGTTACTGCCTACAGAATAAACCTGGTTTAAAGCGTAAGGGCTGGTGTCGCTACCAACCTGAGCAACGCCGGCGCGAACCTTGGAATAGGTAATCCAGTCAGGCATTGTAAACATCACAGATGGAAGAAGGCTTAGGGAAACAGATGGATAGAAATAAGATCTGTTTGCGGCAGGGAGGGTGCTCGACCAGTCATTTCTGGCGGTAACATCCACATAAGCCATCCCTTTATAATCGACCGACCCCATTCCATAGACACTGTAAATGGCTTTCTGAGCCCATGAACTGGTATAAGTTACCTGCCCGGGAATTCCATTGGAGATGGTATACAGGTTCGGAATAACCATACCTGCAGCGGTATTGTCCTGAGATCTGTTATAGGTATACATCCGGTTGGCGCCGAGAAGGCCATTAACGGTCCAGTCTGAATTGATTTTCTTCTGGTAGGAGAGAGTCAGTTCAAAATTGGTCTCCTTCCGGTACATGTTCACAAGATCATATCCTCCTGTTACCTGGCTGTAAGTGCTAAAGCCTTTCTTTGATTCTCTTCCTTCGGTATAGGCATCTCTTGTAAAGCGACCCATCAGGCTTAATTC
>TBL_comb47_HYPODRAFT_10006852_pt1 | contig 12167 bp, 8 predicted proteins | sample TroBogypolimnion_40_FD_10682 | JGI IMG/M metagenome (IMG submission 10682) | reverse complement strand
TTATTTAGTTTTTTGTGCTTTTGTGCTGAGCACTCTTTTATTGCAGGGTTGTTGCTCATATGTAAACTTTCAGCTTTTGTAATGGCTGCAATAAAGCTTTTTATTGTAGCGCAATTTGTTATTTTAAGTGCACTATTTTATGCTAGCGTATTGCTGCTAATATGCGCGCTGGTTGTCTACATAAAACACTGCGAATTTACAAAACAGGCGAATTTTGTAGTTACGCTTTTTGGTTGAACTTGACTAGATTTTATAAAAGGCTGCTTTGTATATGTGCTGTACATGTACAGGTGGCGCCTTGGAAATCTTTACGTTAAGGAAACTATGCCCGATGCGCTATTTAAGCACCCACTACTTTTTTTACGGTGGTGTCTGCGCATGGCTTATTTAAAGACAAAGCTTGCCATATACTTATTTCTCGCTAGGCAAGAGCTTCGCCTTGAAACGCTGAAGCTGGTATGGCTGCTATATCGTGAGGCATTTTTAAACTTGTTAAAGCTTTTGGCGATAGCATGTTTAAAAGCACTATTGTATCATGCAATGCTTGGTCTTTGTTTTTATATTTTAGGGCTACTATCGCGGATTGATATACTATTAGAACTTAGCGCTTTGGCAGTCCGCTATAAAAAATTTTACAAGCAGAATGCTTACAGCTTGATGCAGTTTTTATATCGCGCAGCACAAAGCTTCAGCAATGTGTTATATACTGATGGCTTTATTAAGGCTATATTTAAAGAACTGCTGCAGCGTTGCCCAACAACAACACAAGTGTGGAACAGTATTGTATATAATTATATGATATTGTTGGATGCTTGCTGTAGCGCTAGATTCTATATCTTGTATAGCAAACTGCTGTATGCTCTGATAATAGCGTTGCTGCTGTATAGCATTCGCGTAGTCTTTGCTAAATATGAGAGGTTGATTATGTGATTATATTATAGAATAAAACGTCGGCTGCTAATTTATTATGCAAGATTTCGCAGGCATTTTTTCAGTTTTGCTAATTTTATTATGGCACGTCGTAAAGCCATTAAGACTGTTTTGTTAGCTGTGCTTTTTGTAGTAATTTTTTTAATATTTATTAACTTTCTATAATTAAGTTGGCGCCGCTTTTATGGTTGCATGGCTGAAAATATGTTTTATAAGCAAGCTTGTCGTGCAATCAAGCAAAGCCGCCACACTTAAGCGTTTTTCTCAAAAAATTTTGTTAAATTATACTAACGAGGGGTACCTAATCACAACAAACACAGTTTTAGCAGTCTTTGCTGCTTTCATATTATATTGTTTAGTCAGCTTGTGTGTAGTTCTATGAGTATCTTGCAACACAACGCGTACAACTGTGCAGCGTCCGTATGTTTTTTATAAACCTACGTTGCTGTCGCAGAATTTGGCTATAATAAATATTACACTTTTGGTACTTTTTGCACAAACCACGCTTATGTGCTTGTGCGCTGGACAGCTGTTCTTTGGTAATTTTGTAATAACAGCCAATTCTATAGAAATGCTTAGATACTCTATAATTTTTTTTATGATTTTATTAAACGTGGTTGCACTTAGTAAATCGGCACAACTCGTAACTATATATAGACTGTGCTCTGCGATACTCATGCTATTAGCTGCAGCACTGCTGTGATCAGTTAACACGCTTACAGCGCTTTTACTTATTATGGACTTTTTTAACATTTTATTATATATCATGATTTTTGGCGGCGTTTCAAAAAACGGTGCTAAATTAACAGTTGGTGCTTTACTGCGCGGCGTATCTATTTTTTTTTGAGTATCTTTTTTAACAACAACCGTGCTTTTATTCGCAATAATGCTGCTGTTTATGCAGTGCTATTCTATAAATTTAGCGGTTTGTAATTTATTCGCGTGTGTACATTTTTTAACATTCGCAGAGCTTATTTATACAATTTTAGCATTGTTTTTAGTAATTGCTGTTTTTATTTTTAAAGCCGGTATTGCACCATTTTTTATTTGAAAAGGTTCTTTACTACGTACACTGGATAAATTTTCATTTGCCTTTTATGTCTTCTTTTATTATACTGAAATTTTTGTATATTTTATACTAATGTTACTATTCAGTCTTTGCAATTTTTGAGCGCTGCTGTATTCAGCCTTACTGCTTGTTGTGTGTCTTGGTGTGTGCACAACAGCGCTTACACTAAATCAGCTTGATGATGTAACATTTTTTTTTGTTTTAAGTAGTCTTTTGAATAGCGCTTTAGTTTTGTTAGGTATTTTGGCTGTTTTTTCAGGAAGCCTTTTTATTTTATAAATGGGTGTTCAAAAAGGAAGACAGGAGGTTGGCGATAAGCGCATTGTTCGTAATAGATTTGTGCGCACAACAACTAAAAGTTGGTGTGGCGGTAAAACCGTAATACGTGCAGATTTTAGACATGTGAGCACAGCGTACGCAAAAAAAATATTTAACATCTATGTAGAAAGCCCGTCAATGTATGGTGTAAAACTATGCACAAAGCTTGTATGCCGCGGGTTGTTAATAGCAAGGCGCCCAGCAGGCTTTAAGTATAGATGCTGCTTTAATCAGATTGATTTTCCAAAAAAAGAGCTATAAGCGCTGCTTGTATAAAATTTTGTTAATTTACACAAACAGCTTTGACTATTATGCGGTAATCGCGCTAATGCTACTGCATTGGATGTCTTATACGGTTGCAGCACTTTTAATTTATTATATTTATAATTTTATTGTGTCTGAGGATTCTACCGGTTTGCAGGTATTTGCAAAAATTCGAAACAGCCGCAATTGCTATTGCATAATTCTTATAGCATTAGCCTCAGCTGCCGGCTTTCCACCACTTTTTGGTTTTTGAACAAAAACTGCGTTAATTATTTTTATCGCAGACTTTGGTTCTTTAATGCTGCAACTGTTATGCTGCATTATTATACTCATATCTATAGCTTTGTATTTCACACCAATGCGTGCTATATTTTCGTGAGTATCTGTAACAACAGCCAAGCACCAGGATTTAGCCGATGCTACTATAATTATAGCGCTGGCCGTTTTTCTAGCAGTGGGTGCTTTTGTTCTTGGGGATTTACAACTAATATCGTACACTTTGCTAATTTAATGCGCAAGTCTCGCAAGAATCAAAAACCGCTAGCTATGCAAAAAGGGCGTCGTTATTACACACGTGTTACGCGCTCACTTGTTTGAGGTTCTTCCGGATTACGCTTATTAGGTCGTGCGCTGTTACCACGTGGTATTCTTTTTTGATTATCACGCCGTTTATTGCGCGGTTATAGGCGCGAAATGCGTCATAATATGCGGCATATTAGAACATTCTGACTGCGTGTTCGAACCACAATGCCCTTAACAAAAAAATCCGAGAAGTCTCGTATGGGTAAGGGTAAAGGTAAGTTAACAGGCACGTTTGGTGTTCTACAAGCTGGTAATATTATATTCGAATTTCGTTACACAAACTATGTAAGCGTAAAAAAATTCTTACATTATTTCACGAAGCGCTTTGTTACACCAGTACAGCCAATAATGTCGTTTAATTTTAAAATTCCACGACCGCTAAGAAGCTTTAAGCAATTTAAGCCAAGTTTGATTTATGCAAGAAATACAAAGCGCTGATACCGTAATGATATGTTTTTTAAGCCAAAATTTGATATACAGCGCGTGAAGCCAAACGAGATGCTGGTTTAGTGCTTTGGCCCAATTTGATAATGTTCTTTTACTGACAATGCTATTTTTTATTGCCGGACTGCTTTTACATGCGTGTGTTTTTAAAAATGATACGCATGACGCGCAGTTACGTCACATTTACGGTTTTGGCACTATTAAATATTTTTTGTGCATAATTTCAATTATATTTTTTTCATTCTGAGTGCTAATCTTTTTATACGATGTTGCTGATGATTTTAATCTGAACGCTGTCGGTTATATTCATGAGGATAACTTTAATTTATTATTCAGTACATTAGCAACCTCAACTGCAGTAACTTTATTTGCGGTATGCTTATTGGCACTATATTATTGTGTAGCATTTAGTTTATCAGAAATCATGCTTTTTGTTTTTTATACAGTTTGCATTTTTTTTTCTGGATTAAGCTTGCTCGTTTCTACAAGCATTTTAGCAATTTTCATTTCATACGAGGGTCTGCTATTACCAACTGCGTATGTTATAGATATTTTTTCTAAAACAGCGCGCTCTAGAGAAGCATCAACTTTTATGATAGCTTGAACGCAGGTTGGCGCAGTTTTGCTTTTTGCAACACTAGCCACATTTACAAAATTAAATGGTACTGTTGGTTTTTATGGTATGCTTTCTTGAGCACACCGCTTTGACATTAATATTATTATGCTTCTGGTATTTTTAGGCTTTTCAACAAAAATGCCAATTTGACCATTTTATTGATGGTTACCTGAAGCGCACGTAGAGGTTTCGACAAATTTTTCAATCGTTTTAAGTGGTGTATCAGTTAAGTTCGCATTTTTAGGATTTATGCGCTTCGTTGAGCTACTTGGCACAGTTGATGTTACATGACCCTGCACAATGTGCGCGTTTTTTGGCTTCGTTGATGCACTCTTGAAGGTTGATACAGAGGCTGATATTAAAAAGATTGTTGCGTATCAAACAGTGTGCGAAATGCATATTTGCGTAATTTATGTTTTACTTGATTATGAAGCTTTTGTTGATCTAGTTTTATATACATTACCCGCACATTGCTGAATATCAACACTAGCTTTTATTATTGTTGATATTCTAACAAGGCGCTACCATACAAGAAATTTGGAGCATTTGTACGGTATATTTGCAGAATCACCAAGGCTTGTTAAAGCACTTTTTATGATCATTTTTATTTATGGATCTATACCCGGCACAACAGTATTCGGTCTTGAACTACTCATACAGTTGTTCAGTTCAACATCACTGTTTAATTTAGTTATATTTTTTTTTGTGCAGTGCACGCTTGTTGTATTTTCAAGAAATGTTTGATGGTGCTTACTCGGCGGCGACGCTTTACACCATGTGGCTTGTCAACCATTTTCGTTTACGCGTGCGGAATTTGCGTTAATACTCTTCATTTTGTTGCAACTGTTGCCAACACTATGATTTGTTGAGTGTATTTTTTAGTTTAGCGCTTTAAAAGCTTAAAGTGTTGTCGATGTAGTTTATCGGCAGAACTCTCGGCTGAAAACCGAGCGGGCTGAGTTCGACTCTCAGCATCGACATAGCTCGCCTGAAATTTGCAATAAACATTTTATTTTGCAAACTCCTTGTAAAAGCTGCAGCATGCGCCGTGTTTGGCGACAGTGCGCGTTCCAGCAACCTTTCGTAACTAGTGGTTATAATAGACTAATGCAGCAACACAAGTATTTAGCGGTTCTTAGTTGGGCTGCTATAGACGACGTGGCCGAATGGCAAAGGCGGTGGACTGTAAATCCACTGGTGTAACCGCGCTGGTTCGATTCCAGCCGTCGTCATTGAAAAATTTAGTTATTTATTACAACCTTATGCCAATCATGTGATAAATGTAAGCGTTCAAAAAAAGCACCATCAAGTAGAACATTTAAATTGCTAAAGAATCCGCAGGTTCTGACAACAGCTTGAAGAATTTTTTTTGCATCACCTAAAAAACCAAATTCTGGTAAGCGTCGCGTGTCAAAGGCACGTATAAGACATGCACGCAGACACGATCGACTTACAGCACGTTTAACAGCATCAACAACTTTCCCACGAAAGTTTCAAAAAGTTTTGGTACGTGGTGGACGCGCCAATGATACACCTGGAGTAACATATACAGCAATACGCGGAGCGCATGACCTTGGCGCGCCAATTAGTAAAACGCGTAGAAGGTCTTTTTACGGCGTTAAACGTACAGTTTCGCAAATATCGCATATTCGAAAACTGTGGCGTAAACAAAATATAAAGACGGCTGAAGAGATTGTACGTTACGGATTATAGCTTGCTACGGCAGCGCCGAAGCAGTGTGTACTTTAAATTGACAGATCTGCTATCTCCAACAACAGCACGCACTGCGCAACATCAAATACACAATTGTACAATGTTTAATTATTTTTTTTGCATGTCTGACAGTCATGCAGTATTTTTTTTTTATAGCCAACTTGTTTCTGATTATTTTTTAGCATTTAACAATTATTTAGCTAAAACAGCGCTGGCAGGCCATAGTATAAATGTTCAATTTGAGCACACAAACCTTACAGCAGTTATGCTTAAAAGGCCTGATAGCTGTAGCGTAGATTCTGATAACTTAAGGCAATGCTTGCGAGCGCTGCTTTTAAGTAATGCAGCTACTATTGCAAAAAATGTGCAGGCACTTTTTAATGATGCACCCGCTGTAGAAAGCACGCTGCAGCACACCTTTGCAGCGCTTTCTACAAAAGTCGTACTGTGCACGCGTATAAAACGCTACAGCGCTCTCAGCTTGTATTTAGCTAGAATGCTTGCTGGTTTACGTAAACAAAAAGTTCAGTTAAATACTAGAGATTATATTTTATCAGACGATGTTAGACGACGCAAGCTGCACCACAAGCGTAGTAAGGCTTTTCGCAAATTGTATAGTAAAAGCTATTTTAGTTCACGCAAGCATTTTGTTTTATTACGAAACCGCGTTTATTTTAATTACATACGCCGTAGTTGGTGAGGTTTTCGTGCTGTAACCGGTGACTTCACAGCGTTACGTGATTGTGTGCGTTATGATGATATATATACGCTGTCGCACTACAATTGATTAAACTATTGAATATATTTTAGTTTCGACAATGCTGTTTTTTTTAACCAGTATTTGCTTTTTATGATGCAATTTGCGATTATAGCTGCAACCGCAGGCTATATAGAGGCGCCCAGCATTATATTAACACCAGACATTTGTATAAATCAGTCAAGCCTTTTTGCAGATTTGCTATATAAGAACACTAAGCGCGCGTATCGCTATAAGCGTTTTTACTACAGCCGCTTCTTTGCAGCAACAACGCCGCAGCGCTATTTGTAGTATTTAGTTGTTCATTGCATGTTCTGTGTTTCTTTGCAAATTGTATACTAAATTATTATAATTTTATAAATGCGTATGCGTTTATTACCCTAGCATCATTATTTTTCTACATACTTTTCGGGTTTACATGCTATTTCGCATGGAGCTTGTTAGGTCTGCGTGGAATATTTTTTTCAGCCGAGTTGCTAATTTTATGAGTATTTCTGTTAATACTAGTTAACCTTCTTTTAGTATTGAAGTACGGTTTTGTTTTCGGCTGAACATTATCGGAAATGCTATTAAGTGATGATGTTATTTTAGTAGCAGCTGTGCGTCTTGATATGCTTGCACTTATCGGAGCAGCTGTAGTACTATTATTAACTGCCATTTGTATGACATTTGGTATTGAATACATGACGCGTGAAGCTTTTGCATACAACGTGCTAGTAACACTTGTAGCATTTTCAGCAAGCATCGTGTGATTTATCATCTCTTATGGCTTTGGTTTCATGTCTATTTTTTGAGAATTTGCAGGTTTTTTTTCTGTTATGCTTGTTAACACTTTCTACAACAGAGTTCGTACAACGCAAGCAGTGTCACGAACATACTCAATAGGTCGCTTTAGCGATTTTTGAATGTTTATTGCGCTAGTAGAGATAACGTCTATTTTTGGAACGGACGCACTATCTATCATTTTTTCAACAATACGTGGCTTAGACTTGCAGTCATCTGAGCTATTTGCGTATTTTTTTGAATTAACTACTGTTAAATTGCTGATATTGTGTATATTTATTGCAGCCTCTTGCAAGTGTGCACAATTTGTACTTTTTGTATGGTTACCAGATGCCATGGAAGCACCAACACCCGCATCGGCTTTAATACACTCTTCTACACTTGTTGTAATGGGTGTTTTTATGCTATTACGCTTCATGCCAGTTTATTTTGGTAATCGCGCGCTGTTAAGTTTGCTTTTGCTGGTAGGCTCTATAACTGTACTATATGGTGCAGTATTGTCTACACAAACCAGTGATTTGAAAAAAGCCGTTGCCTACTCAACAATAAGTCAAGTAGGTTATTTATACTGTGGCTGCGCATTATTAGCACCACGTGAAACATTAATATATCTAGTTGTACACGCTTTGGCAAAAGCACTACTGTTCGTTTTAGTCGGCTACTTAGTGCATGCCTTTGGTGGAACAACATCTTTGCGCAAAATGGGCGGTATTTTTTATATTGCACCAGACATTGCAATTTATATGATGACGCTTTGTGCTATATTAGCTGGAGTTCCATATACAGTTGGTTTTTACGCTAAAGAGCTTCTATTGTATAGAATTGCTTCACTTGATTCTAGCATACGTGTGTTTGTTTTAGCCTGCTGACTTGTCGCGCTGTTTGCTACACCAATATATTTAACGCGCGTCGTTATTTTACCACTATTTGGCTATCCAAGAGCATCATGAAATTTATTTAAAAACCTGTTTTTAGATAAAACAGCGCGCAGACACTTTAGTATAAAATCTTTCCGCCTAAATTGCCTAAATAATCCGATTTGTTTTTTTTATAATAATTTACGAAACATCGCTATAACAAGTAGAACGGCGGCGCTGCTTCATTTTATTTTAATGCTTTATATTATTTTTTTTGGAGAAAGCCTGTTTTTATTGATGTGCGGAGTATTTCCAGCAAATTTAAACATTTTAAGCATTAATGCTGGATTATCTAATGATGTGCTTGCAGCGGCTTTGATGCCTGTAGCAGCCATTACAGCAAATTTGATTTGAGTATCTACAATGTTTTTATTGATAATTGTTGCGTATTATGTCGCAGGCTTGTATATTTATAGTATGCAGGCGCTTAGTTATATACGCGTGGCAATAATAATCATAAATTTACTAGCTTTATTACACTTTTTGATAATAATTTGCTTACTTTAATCTAGTTAGTTTGATTAATACTAATAACCTAAACTTAAGTACATTAAACTGAGCCACAACACGGTCAAGTTCTTTAATTAGTTGAGCACGTGCCGGTTCGATGTGACCAGTAACATTCGGTCTGGCATGCTGTGCTATTGAGATGATGCATGTAACGGTAAGTCGCTACGATATGGACAGATTCGGCTTTATATTCAGACCAAGTCCAAGACACGCAGATTTTCTGTTAGTGTCTGGTACGGTTACACAAAAAATGGCCCCAACCGTAAGACGTTTATATAACCAACTGATGGCACCAAAGTGGGTTCTATCTATGGGATCTTGTGCAAATGGTGGTGGCTTGTACCACTACTCATACTCAACTATACGTGGTGTTGATACTATAGTACCAGCAGACATGTATGTACCAGGTTGCCCACCAAGTGCAGAAAGTTTATTATTTGGACTGATACAGCTGCAGTCTAAGGTTTGGATGCATTTAAGAGATATTGGCTATTTATACGTTTAATGAAAGGTCATATTAAAAAACGCGTAGCGATAACTTTAAGGCGTCGTGAACGTTTAGCGCGTCGTCGCTATTTTGCAGCAATTGTTGTTGTTAAAAGGCGTAGGCGTGTTCCAATATTTACAGGCTTAGCTGCACACCTGATTTTATCCTCTTGACGCCGTAGAGCTGCCGGCATTTCATTATTACAAAGTTTGACTACTGTGGATAGGCAGTATGTGCACAGCGCTGATTGAGCTATAAACTCTTTACAAGTATCCGACGTATTTAGTAATCAAATAACCGCTTCACGCTTGCGTAACATAGTTACCGGTTTTAGTAATTTTCAAAGTTTTATAGATGATGAAAGTGAAGATTTAGACTTTACCGATAAATTTGTCGAGCTGGCTGATGCTGCTGAATTTAAAAAATTAATAGAAAGCTTTTTGGTTGATGCTGACTTAACAAATGCTGAGTATTTTGAAAGTGCTGCAGCAAAAGAAGCTACACCGTTGAGTGTAGCCGTTGAGAATTATTCAGCCATTTTGCGCACAGCGCTATTTTGAGGACATTTAAGCAAGCGCCCTGTAAAACGACGCCTAAGATGACGTGTTTATAGTTTACGTGACCGCTATGCGACAAAAAAGCGTCCACACAGAACAATGATAAAACGTGACTATAAAGCATTTACAAACTATATGGTCGACTACACCTTTTTAATATCACGCATGTCTAGTATTTTAAAAAACCGTGGAGATGAGCAATTATTAACAAAGCTGCTGAACAGTCAAAAGATGCTTTATGTGGCCGCAAATGATTTTGTAGGCTCAGACTATACGCGTTCAATTCGTAATTGATTTTTTAAAGCAAATTGCGATAAATTTTTTACATTATTTTTAACAAGTCGTTTATATTTAAAAAACAGGCCCTTAATATACAATATTAAAAACTTCATTTTATTTTTTAACGAGTCGGACGCGATGCTATTTAATCAAATTGCAACCTTTTTTAAGTTGTATATTGAAAAAACAGCAGCTTTGAAGATAATAAAAAATAAATTTAAGCCGCAAGTTTACCCAATAACAGCCGGTGTTACGCTAGATAGCTTAGTTATGCCAGATTTTACAATTAGTTATGAAAATGATCAGCTTTTTGAAATATTTAATAATTTTAAACTTTTAGGTTTTTATCAGGTCCTGGGGGTGTACAACTACATTATACTGTTGGTTGCAAAAGAGGCTATATGAAAAAAGTAGTTAAGTATACACCAAAGCATTTATATAACTTACGTGAATCAGCTGCATTAAATGGGACTGTTTCCAGACGAGCAGCTTATTTGTTAAAACATTGATCTAGCGTGCGCAGTGGCGTACACCGCGTTGTTGGTGTTAAACCTGCACGTCCAGCTTTTTTTTTTAAAAATTTATTAGCATTCTACAAGCATGCTCGTGGTATTTCGCGTACTGGAACAAAAACAGTATACTCGAAAGGTTGTCGTACAAAGCGTTCTATGATACGATATGCTGATTCGCTAAATATTCTAGGCCGCTTTTTTGCAATAGTTGCGTTTACACGTGATTTTACAAACAGCAAATTTGCAGCATTGCTTATCAATGGGGCAGGCCACTACTATTACGTACCTGCAACAAATAGAATGATTCTATATTCAATAGCATATGGCTGTAATCCTTGAATTTATTGGGCTGGCAGTAAATTTAATAGTACACTGGCATTACGTGTAACATCACTACTGCATTTTGTTAAGCAATACACATCTGTGTGCTATTTAGCAAAGCAATCACACGAAAAAGCTCTTTTTGTTAGAGCTGCCGGTGCACACGCTTTTGTTTTAAAAAAATTTTTTATAGGTGAGCAACCACGCTGCATCGTGATGCTACCATCGGCTACTAAAAAAGTTTTAGCTGGTGATGCTGTTGCGCTTTTAGGCATAATAGCTCCAAAAAAGAAAAAGCTGTTCCTAAACACATCGGCTGGATACTGACGTCGTGCCGGCAGAAAACCTACTGTACGTGGTGTTGTTAAAAATCCAGTAGATCATCCGCACGGTGGGAGGGAGCGCACGGTTTTGTGGTCGAGAACTCCATGAGGTAAAAGCACTAAGTAATGAGTAGATCAGCTTGAAAGCCTTTTCACATGTCAAGACCTAGCAACACATTTAATAAGCAGTTGCTGCAGCAAATTACAAAAAAATTAGTAAAACCTAAAGTTTTAAATACCACAGCAATTTACGCAACCATTTTTAAAAATGCACAGCTTTTCTGAATTAATCGTGTTGCGTGCAGGCTGCACATTTCTGGAAAAGCTCGTGGCTTTTTAAATAGTAAACTGAGTAAACGTGATACAATAACAAGACTAACATTACACCACCGTTTGCGGCTTAAGTTACCAATAGGTATTCCACCAATAGTAACGGCAGCCGATAAAACATCAGTGCGTGCTTTGAGGCAAGCACGTGTTAAAACATTTTTTGCAGTAAAGGCTATGCTATGCTGCCGCATCGGCGAGTTTTTTATAACACGCGATTTTATAGGTTATCGTTTAAAAAAAGATGCTCAAAAAATGGAAAAAATGCATAAAGAATTCGCAAAAGAAACACGTAAAACAAATCACCTGCTAAAAGAAAAATGACGTATTAGGAAAAAGGCATCACGCGGTATAAGTAGTCGTGTTAAACATAAACGTGGTAGAGCTTAGTTGAAATCGAGACACGCAGGCTGATTCCTTTTTAAGTTTAGCCAAATCGTGCGTGACCCTATTACAGC
>TBL_comb47_HYPODRAFT_10006851_pt1 | contig 12169 bp, 7 predicted proteins | sample TroBogypolimnion_40_FD_10682 | JGI IMG/M metagenome (IMG submission 10682) | reverse complement strand
TTGTTTCCTTGTCATGTTCAACAACGATGACAGAGTTTCCGGTATCTCTCAGGTCTTTCAATGCCCGGATCAGCCGCATGTTATCGTGCTGATGCAACCCGATGCTTGGTTCATCAAGAATATACAGTACGCCAACCAGCTGTGACCCGATCTGGGTAGCCAGCCTTATCCGCTGTGCCTCACCGCCTGAAAGACTCCTGGCAGTTCGGTTGAGGGTCAGGTATCCGATTCCGACATCCAGTAAAAACCTGATCCTGTTCGTGATTTCCCGGATGATCTCAAATGCAATCACCTTTTTTCGTTCATCAAGCTGGTCATTGAGTTCATCAAACCAGGCGGAAAGATTGATCAATCCAATGTTTGAGAGTTCAGAGATATTCTTGCCGCCGATCCTGAAAAAGAGCGATTCTTTTTTCAGACGGGTGCCATGACATTCCGGGCAATTGATCTTGTTCATGAAGTTGCTGGCCCATTTCATGATCCCGGTACCAGTGGCTTCGGCATTTTGTGCATTGATGAAACTCACGATGCCTTCGAAATTCAGGGCATAGGATGAAGTGATCCCGAGGTAATCGTTCTTTACCCGGAAAAGCTCGTCAGATCCGTACAGGATGAGGTTTATTGCATGATCCGGGATTTCTTCGATGGGAGTATTGAGGTCAAAGCCGTATTTTTCACCAATGGCTTCCATCTGCTTGAAGATCCAGGAATTTTTATATTCTCCCAAGGGCACGATGCCGCCTTTCCTGATGGAATTTGATTTGTCGGGGATAATCTTGTTGATATCAATTTCGGAAATGGTGCCCAGGCCGTTGCAGGTCGGACAGGCCCCATACGGTGAATTGAAAGAAAAGGAATTGGGTTCAGGTTCATTGTAAGAGATGCCGGATGTAGGGCACATAAGCAGCCTGCTGTAGTGACGTACCTCATGGTCGCTCATGTCCATCACCATCAGGATGTCTTTCCCGTGATGCATTGCCAGGCTGATTGAGTTGGTCAATCTTACCACAGATTCAGGTTTGACGGTCACCTGGTCGATCACTGTCTCGATGTCATGAACTTTATACCGGTCAAGCTGCAGGCCATGATGAAGCTCGATGATCTCACCATCAACCCTGACCTTTACAAATCCCTGTTTCCGGATCTGTTCAAACAGCTCGCGGTAGTGTCCCTTTCTACCTTTAACAAGCGGTGCAAGCACCAGGATGGTCTTGTTCAGGTAGTGTGTCATGATCAGCTGCATGATCTGCTGCTCAGTATTCCTTACCATTTTCTCACCGGTCACATAGGAGTAAGCATCTGCAACCCGGGCATAAAGAAGTCGCATGAAATCATAGATCTCCGTGATGGTTCCGACGGTCGACCTGGGATTTCTGCTGGTAGATTTTTGTTCAATGGAGATAACCGGGCTTAATCCACTGATCTTATCCACATCCGGTCGCTCAAGGTTTCCGATGAACTGGCGGGCATAAGCTGAAAATGTTTCCATGTAACGGCGCTGTCCTTCGGCATAAATCGTATCGAAGGCAAGCGATGACTTTCCGCTTCCGCTGAGACCGGTGAATACAACCAGTTTATTCCTGGGGATGTGCAGGTCAATGTTCTTCAGGTTGTGAACCCTTGCACCATAGATTTCAAGCATTTCTTCCACAGGAATTCGAGTAAATGGTTGTTACCAGCGGGCCTGGTCGATTCTGAGTGTATCGTGGAAAAAAGTTTCACTTCCTGAAACAGGTTTTGACGGATTCTCACCTTGTAAAAATCCTTCTTTGGGAAGTGTGATATGATAAGTCTTTCCTGATTTATTTGTCAGGGAATAGCGGCGCAACCATGGATTGAATTCCCTGAGGATGCGATAATTGATTTTCTGGGTGGCAGCAAAAGCTGCAAGGTCGCTGATGGAGGAATCCACAGTTTTTGTGTAAGTCTTTAAAGGCGGATAGAAGTCTTTTTCAAGAAAATAAAACCCGTAAGAAGTTGGATGAAGATAGATGTTTTTCAGGGCAAGAATCCGGTAAACATAGCGTGAAGTTTCTTCAACGAGATACGTGTCATAATAGCTTTTGACCCCTTGTTTATCCAATGCTTTGCCCAGGCCATCGATTCCCCTGTTGTAGGAGGCGGCAACAAGTGTCCAGCTTTTATATTCGCTGTAAGCCTCTTTAAAATATTTGCATGCGGCTTCTGTTGCTTTTTCAACATTGTACCTTTCATCCACTTCATCAGTTATTTCGAGTCCGTACTTCTGCCCGGTTCCTTTTATGAACTGCCAGAATCCTTCAGCTCCTGCCGATGAAACCACGTTGGCAAAATTACTTTCAGCAATGGCAAGGTATTTGAAATCGTCAGGAATGTTATTTGCTTTAAGAATGGGTTCAATCACGGGAAACCAGCGATGTGCACGTTTGAACATCAGTGTCGTTGAAGATTGCATGTAAGTGTTTGCAAGAATTTCCCTGTCAAGGCTTTCCCGGACATAGAAAAGATTCAAAGGAGCCTGTTCACCTGCGAAATCAATCTTTACAGGAAGTTCGGGTGTAAGTATCCTGTAAGATCGTGCGAAAAGGTTACGGTATTCCTGGTCGATGTTCCGTATTTCAATTTTCGCGCAGATGAATGAGCTGATAACGGCCAATAACAACATGCCGGTGAGAACATATATTAATTTCTTTTTCATTTTAAGAGTTAAAAGGGAGTGTTGAAGCTGCTGAACAACGGGCTTTGTTGGTCTCGTTCTGAAAGAACCGGATCATGGATGCCCCATTGAATATCCAGGTCGGGGTCATTCCATGCAAGGCTTCTTTCTGAGTCTTTATTATAGGCAGCAGTGCATTTGTAAAAAAATACTGTATCGTCTTCCAGTGTGAGGAATCCATGTGCGAATCCGGGCGGGATCCAGTACATGCGCTTGTTTTGTTCCGAGAGCTCAACGCCTTCCCACTTACCATAAGTCGGTGAATTTTTCCTGAGATCCACCGCCATATCAAGTACAGCGCCTTTTACCACCCTCACCAGTTTCCCCTGCTGATAAGGAGGAGCCTGGAAATGCAAACCACGCAAAACACCTTTCCCGGATTTGGATTCATTATCCTGGACAAATGTGAGGTCCAGTCCTAAATTGAGAAACTTATCCCAGTTATAGGATTCGAAGAAATATCCACGATCATCCCGGAATACATCCGGATCAATAATGAAAAGCCCGTCAAGCTGTGTTTTGATCAGTTTCATATACCTGTTTTATAGATGGATACATACACCATACGCCTGGGCAACTGCTTCCATTACGGCTTCCGACATGGTAGGATGGGGATGGATCGTCTCGATGATCTCTTTGCCGGTGGTTTCCAGCTTCCTTGCTGCAACGACTTCTGCGATCATTTCCGTTACATTGTCACCGATCATATGTGCACCAAGCCATTCACCATATTTTGCATCAAAGATAACCTTCACAAAACCTTCCCTTGCACCGGATGCCGTGGCTTTTCCTGATGCCATGAAGGGGAATTTCCCGACCCGCACTTCGTACCCGGCTTCCTTTGCGGCGACTTCTGTCATGCCGACAGATGCAATCTCTGGATGAGTGTAAGTACAACCGGGTATGTTACCGTAATCCAACGGTTCTGCATCCTGTCCGGCAATTTTTTCAACACATGTAATGGCTTCATGGGATGCAACATGCGCCAGTGCTGGACCCCTGACAATATCGCCAATGGCATAATAACCTTCAACATTGGTGCGGTAGAAATCGTCTACGACAACCTTCCCCTTTTCAGTTTTTACACCGGTTTCTTCAAGACCAATTCCTTCTAGATTTGTGGAAACTCCTACAGCAGACAAAACTAGATCGCTTTCAAGGATTTCTTCCCCTTTCTTTGTTTTTACTGTCACCTTGCAGGTTTTTCCGGAAGCATCCACCGATTCAACAGAAACGCCGGTCATCACCTTCATGCCGGATTTCTTGAACGAACGCTCCAGGGCTTTTGAAACTTCTTCATCCTCCACGGGGACAATATTCGGCAGGATCTCAACCAGTGTGACTTTAGTACCCATTGACTGGTAAAAATAGGCGAATTCAGAACCAATGGCACCCGAGCCAATGACGATCAGGGATTTAGGCTGTTCCGGCAATGTCATGGCTTCCCGGTACCCGATGACTTTTTTCCCGTCCTGCTTGATGTTTGGAAGCTCCCTTGACCTGGCGCCGGTTGCAAGAATAACATGAGTGGCCTGATACAAGGTGACTTTCCCGTCGGCATCTGTTACTTCCACGGTTTTCCCCGGTTTGATCCTGCCTTTTCCATGGATCACATCGATCTTGTTTTTGGTGAACAGAAACTGGATTCCCTTGCTCATGGTGTCAGCCACATCACGGCTTCTTTTTATGACGGCCGGAAAATCAACTTTTGCTTCCCCGGCGATGAGACCATAATCTGAAGCGTGCATGATGGTTTGTAATGCAGAAGCGCTCTTCAATAAGGCTTTTGTTGGAATACAGCCCCAGTTCAGGCAGATCCCGCCCAATTCGGCACGTTCCACAACGCCCACTTTAAATCCTAATTGTGAAGCACGAATCGCGGCGACATATCCTCCCGGTCCGCTTCCAATGACTATGATATCGTAGTTCATTTTTTTATTTTTTGAATCTGCGAAAGTACTAAATAATAGTAATCTTAGCAATATTTTGAAGTCTTTATGCTTTCCCAGATTGAACTGGAATTTATGATAGAAAGTCGATTTTAGAAAGTCGATTTTCGAAAATCATTGATCTTTTGTCCCTGTTGGAAAAAACAACAACCTGCACTTTGGTGGTTGTTTTAATAAATTTTATATTTGCTCAACTTCTGAAGGGATTCAGATACTTTGCATAAACCACGGGAATTGATATTCTCATAACAGGAAATACGTTTTATATGTCAAAAAATCGTTATACTGAAGCTGCTGCCAGGGCTGCCAATTGGCACCAGGAATACCTGAAGAAAATGAAATCATGCCGGTTTGATACCATCGCTGTTCACGGGATTTATTCCATGCAGGAAGCGCTTGATTTCAACCAGGGATCGATCATCGAACCCATTTATATGTCAACATCCCAGGCTTACAGGGATTCGGATGAGATGGAGGCTGCATTGGGTTATGAAATCCCGACCTGGTGCTATGCCCGTATTGCCAACCCTAGTGTCTATTACCTTGAAGGTGTTCTCGCGCTCCTCGAAGGATACGGAACGGGGCATGATGTTACCTGCATTGCCACATCTTCCGGGATGGCAGCGATTCAAAGCGCCGTTGATCCTTTTCTGATAACCATTCCCGGTCATTCTTCCGGGAAAATGAACTTCGTTGCCACTACCCAGGTTTATGGTGGTACTTTCCAGCAGTTTGCCGTGCGCAAGCAGGAGGAGCGGGATATCGAATGGAGAAAGGTGATCAATTCTGCCAATATTGATGAATGGGAAAAACTGATCGATAAAAATACACGGTTCCTTTATGGAGAATTGCCCAGTAACCCCACGTTGAGTTTCTTCGATATTAAAGCCGTTGCAGACCTTGCCCACAAACATGGTTTGCCTTTGATCATTGATGCAACGGTGGCAACTCCAGCATTGATGCGTCCCCTCGAATTCGGAGCTGACATTGTGGTGCAATCGGTAACCAAATCCTTGTTCTCAAGCGGTTTTGGAATTGCAGGTGCTGTGATTTCCAAAAAGAATATCACAAGCAAGATCGGGAGCGATGCCATGAAGGCTGATTTTGCAGGTTATCTGAAATTGCTGCCAAACCGCGATAACGGCCCGAATATCTCACCGATGAATGCTGTTCTTGCATTGAGTGATATCCGGACGATCCGGTCAAAAATGGATCTTCTCAGCCGGACTACATTGAAAGTTTCGGAATTCCTGGCAAATCACAAGCATATCAGCAAAGTGAATTACCTCGGACTTGAAACGCATCCGTTGCATAACCTGGCCAGTCAGTACCTGTTCCTGGCCGATTCGGAATTTGACGATCTGTATAACAAAAAGGTGAACCGTTACGGTCACCTGATGTCATTTGAGATTAAAGGAGATGCAGTACAGACACGTAAAGTTTTCGATGCCATGACCATGATCTGGCGTGCCACAGACCTTGGAAGAATAAAGTCAGTTGCCACTATTCCTGCTATCTCAACGCATTCGCAGCAAGGAGAGGAAGGAAGAAAGCTGGCCGGTATTCCTTCCAATCTTATACGCTTAAGTGTAGGTGGTGAACATCCCGACGACATCATCAGGGATCTTGATGCTGCTCTGTCTGTACTTGACGGCAAAAAGATCAGCATCTCATTTCCTGAGTATTCAGCCGGTGGAGCTTCTTCAGCCCGCATTCATGATTAAACACATTCCAATGTCTGTACCGATTTTGTTTTATTCAACCAACCACAAGGCTGACCCCGTTGTGTTTTCAGAGGCTTTGCTGAAAGGACAGGCCCCGGATAAAGGGTTGTACATGCCTGCTGAAATGGCAACACTTGATCTTTCGGAACTGTCTTCATTCAAAGATCTTCCTTACTATGAGATTGCATTTTGCGTGAGCAGGAAATTCCTGCACGGACAGATTGATGATGAAAACCTTCAGCGGATTGTAATAGAAGCCTATAACTACCCGGTTCCGCTGGAACATGTGTTTGACCGTAAGTATGTTCTTCGGCTCGACCAGGGACCGACTGCCTCATTCAAGGATTTTGCAGCCCGGATGATGAGTCGCTTGATGCAATTCTATCTTGCAAAAGAGAAAAGAAGCCTGCTGATATTAACAGCTACATCGGGTGATACCGGGAGTGCGGTTGCCAATGCCTTCTATGGCCTTGATAATGTGAAAGTGGTAATTCTTTTTCCAAAAGCCGAGGTCACGGACAGGCAGCGCAAACAGATGACAACGCTTGGGAAGAACGTTCATGTGCTGGCCCTGGATGCGAAATTCGACGACTGCCAGGCATTGGTTAAAAAGGCATTCTCCGATCATGACCTGGATTATCTTTTACTTTCTTCTGCAAATTCAATCAACATCGGGAGATTGATCCCGCAAACGATTTATTATTTCTACGCCTACTCCAGGTTGTGCAGGGAGGTGGGAGAGGAGATCGTCTTCTCAGTTCCGTCGGGCAATTTCGGCGATATGATGGGGGGTGTGCTTGCCATGAAAATGGGACTTCCCGTGAAGAAATTTGTGATTGCCACAAACGAAAATGATGAGTTTCCAAAATTCCTGGAATCAGGGAAGTATGACAAAATCGAACCTTCCCTGAATTGCATCTCAAGCGCCATGAATGTTGGACATCCCAGCAATCTTGCACGTTTGATTGCACTGTACGGGGGGCAGATGGATGAGACTGGGAATATTCACAAGCCAGCTGATATGAATCTGATGCGGAAGGAAATATTCTCTGCCAGCATCACTGATGAGCAAACCAGGCAGACGATTGAGGATGCTTACAAACAACACAAATTGTTGCTTGAACCACACGGAGCCGTTGGCTGGGCCGGATTGCTGCAGTATTTCAAAGAAAACCCTGCAAATGCTGCAAACACACCGGCTGTATCTTTGGAAACTGCCCATCCCGCCAAATTTCCGCAGGAAATCATGAAGATACTTTCCCTTGATCCGGACTTACCACCTGCACTGGCCGGGCTCGAGGAAAAAGCCGAAGTTTACCTCGATATCTCAAATGAATATGAAGATTTCAAGGCATACCTACAGAGGACTTTCAAATAGATACATCGCCAGGTTATAATTTTCGTAATAAACTTAAAATTTTTATCATGTTCGTAATCTGCTCAGACCTTGAAGGCGTTTTTGTTCCGGAAGTTTGGATCAATGTCGCGGAGAAAACAGGAATAAAGGAACTACGGCTTACCACGAGAGACATTTCTGATTATGATATCCTGATGCGGGGAAGAATCAAGATATTGAAGGAAAAAGGATTGACCCTGAAAGATATCCAGGATGTGATAGCACAGATCCGGCCTTTGGACGGCGCATTGGAGTTTCTTGCATGGATGAAGGAAAGAACGCAGCTGATCATTGTTTCAGATACATTTATCCAGTTCGCAGATCCGTTGATGAAGCAGCTCGGACGACCGACTTTGTTCTGTCATTCGCTGGTAATGGATGAGAACAATATGATTATTGACTACAAACTTCGTCAGAAAGACCCCAAGCGGAGGACCGTTCAGGCACTGCAAAGCCTCGAATACCAGGTCATCTCATTTGGTGATTCGTACAATGACATCAGCATGCTTTCACAGGCGGATGCCGGCATGTTGTTCAATCCACCGGATAATGTGATCAAAGATCATCCCGAATTCCCGGTCACGCATAATTACGAAGAGCTGAAGAAACTGTTGATAAAATACATCTGATGAAACTGGATCCACAGGTAAATGCAATTCTGTTAGCCATTGAAGCAGCCGGAAAACCTCCGGTTGACAAACTCTCTGTTGATGCTGCAAGAGATCTTGTTGAGACCGGATACGCGCAAATGAATTGCACGGTAAAGGCAGTCTTTTCCATTGAGAACAGGACCATACATACAAGCTGGGGTGAGCTCCCGATACGGATTTACAGGCCTTCCGGAAAAGATTCATTGCCTGTTCTTTTGTTCATCCATGGCGGTGGCTGGGTGCTTTTTAACCTCGATGCGTACGATTCTGTCTGCACTCATCTTTGTGATGAGGCCGGATGCATTGTTGTTTCGGTTGATTACCGGCGCTCTCCCGAATACAGGTTTCCTTCAGCGTTGGATGACTGCATGGACGCAGTTCACTGGGTCGTGGATAATGCGCGTTCAATTGGCGGTGATCCGGAGAATATCATTGTTTCCGGTGATAGTGCCGGTGGAAACCTGGCTGCAACTGTTGCCTTGCGACTGAGAAACGAAGAAGGTCCGAAGATGGCCGGACAGGTATTGATTTATCCGGTAACGAATTATTTCGAACCACCCACACCTTCCATGAAAAAATTCGCCGATGGCTACAGCCTGACCTACGAAGCCATGAAATGGTTCTGGAGTCATTACCTGGAAAACATTTCGGATGCGAAACACCCCTATGTTTCCCCATTAAAAGCGGATGATTTGTCGCATCTTCCGGATGCACTCGTGATTGTTTCAGGATTTGATCCGCTTCGCGATGAAGGAATCGATTATGCAAGCCGCCTGGTGAAGGAAGGCTGCAATGTTACGTTGTCAGAATATGGTGATATGATCCATGGTTTTCTCAGTTATCTCGGCTACATTGACCGCGCCAATATTGCGATTACTGAGATTTGCACTTGGCTTAGGGAAAAATTCGGAATTTCTTAAGAGTAATTACATACCGAAAAAGCGCGAAAATGCTAAGAAATAGAAGCTTTCACAATCCTGCTGGCCAGTCTGAAAACTCAATTGCAAGGACTTTCGACTTTTAACTTTCGACTGTTTACTGACATTTCACCACCAGGTTCCTGTCGCCAAAAGCATCATCAATCCGCGTTACCGTCGGCCAGTACTTGTCATTCGCTGACCATGGCATCGGGAAAGCTGCTTTCTGCCTGCTGTATGGAAGGGTCCACTCATCGGCAGTAACCATCTGAACCGTATGCGGGGCTTTCATGATCGGGTTGATCAGCTTGTCTGATTTTCCTTCAGCAATCTCATCAATTTCTTTCTTTATCGCAACCATCGCATCAATGAAGCGGTTCATCTCGTACAAAGGTTCACTTTCCGTTGGCTCAACCATCAGTGTTCCGTGCACAGGGAAAGCCACGGTAGGAGCATGGAATCCATAATCCATCAGACGTTTGGCAATATCAATCGCACCGATTCCGGTGAGCCTGGTTATCCCGTTACAATCAACGATCATCTCATGTGCACAACGGCCTTTACTTCCGGAGTAGAGGATCGGGTAAAAAGGCTCAAGGCACGATTTGATATAATTGGCATTAAGAATGGCATACCTGGTTGCATCTGTCAACCCTTTTCCTCCCATCATCTTGATGTAACCATAGGAGATCGGAAGAATAAACGCACTTCCGAAGGGACCAGATGCAACAGCTGTAACCCCTTTTTCTCCTCCTGTTTCGACGAATACATGCTTCGGAAGGAACGGACTCAGGTGTTTTGCAACAGCGATAGGTCCTTCGCCAGGGCCGCCACCACCATGAGGAATAGCGAAGGTCTTATGAAGATTCAGATGGCAGACATCAGCGCCAATAGTGCCGGGATTGGTCAGCCCTACCTGGGCATTCATATTGGCTCCATCCATATAAACCTGGCCGCCGTTCTCATGAATGATCTTCACAATATCGAGAATGTTCTCTTCAAAAACACCGTGTGTTGATGGGTAGGTTACCATCAATGCTGCAAGATTGTCTTTATTTGTAACTGCTTTTTCCTGAAGATCACCGGAATCGATATTCCCTTTGTCATCGCACTTTACTACAATAACTTTCATTCCGGCCATCACAGCGCTAGCAGGATTGGTGCCGTGAGCAGATTCGGGTATCAGGCAAACATTCCGGTGCGGCTCATTCCGGCTCAGGTGATATTGGCGGATTACCAGCAGTCCTGTATATTCGCCTGCTGCACCGGAGTTTGGCATAAATGAAACCCCGTCAAAACCTGTGATCGTACACAGGTCTTTCGCCAGTTCATGGATCAGGTAATGATATCCTTCAGCCTGATTTTTTGGAACGAACGGATGGATTGATCCGAATTCCGGCCAGCTGAGATGAAACAGCTCTGCAGCTGCATTCAGTTTCATGGTGCAGGAACCCAGTGGGATCATTGACCGGTTCAGAGAAAGATCCTTGATCTCAAGTTTCTTGATGTACCGCATCATCTCGGTTTCCGAGTGATAGGAATTGAAAACCTTATGCTGCATGAAACCTGAATTACGTTCCAGGTTTTCAGGGAAAGTTGTAATTTTTTCACATTCCTTAGGATCGCAGATAAAGGTTGAAAACGGTTTCAGGTTGGCATTTGCGAAAATTGAGAGGATCAGGTTGATATCTTCAAGCGAAGTCGTCTCATCAATACTGATCCCAACGGTCTTGGTGTCAATATACCGGAAATTCAGTTTGTTCTTTAACGCAGAATGCTTGATGGATTTGGTCTGAACTCCTTCCGGCATCCGGATCGTCAGGGTATCGAAGAAACTGTTGTTTAGCTCGCGATAGCCATATTTTACCAGTTCCTGCGAAAGCACCCCCGTCAGGATGTTAATGTGTCGTGCAATTTGTCTGAGCCCCTGCGGACCATGCCAGACGCCGTACATTCCCGCCATCACGGCCAGCAATACCTGTGATGTACAGATATTTGATGTTGCCCTTTCACGTTTTATGTGCTGCTCACGCGTCTGCAGTGCCATACGCAATGCGGGATTCCCATTGGCATCAACAGACACTCCGATGATCCTGCCGGGCATTTGCCGTTTATGTTCTTCCCTCGTTGCGAAATAAGCGGCGTGCGGTCCGCCGTATCCCATGGGAATTCCCATACGCTGGGTGGATCCGAATACCACATCTGCGCCCCATTCACCGGGAGGTGTCAGTAATGTCAGGCTCAGAAGATCGGCAGCCACGGCAATCATAGCCTGGGCAGCATGCGCCTTCTGAACGAAATCAGTGTATTCAAGGATGGCTCCGAACTGGTTCGGATATTGGATGACAGCTCCGAAAACCTTATCGGTAAAGCTGAATTCATCATGTTTCCCGATGATCAGCTCAATGCCTAGTGACATGGCGCGGGTCTTTAGCACATCGATGCTTTGCGGGAAAAGATCCATGGAGATAAAAAATTGTCTTGCATCTCTTTTCACGGCATCTCGTGATCTTGAATTATAGAACATGATCATCGCTTCTGCTGCTGCAGTGCCTTCATCAAGTAAGGATGCATTGGCAACCGGCATGGCAGTCAGATCTGATACCATGGTTTGGAAATTCAGCAAAGCTTCCAGTCTTCCCTGAGAGATCTCGGCCTGATATGGCGTGTATGCAGTATACCATCCCGGGTTTTCCAGGATGTTCCGGGTAATCACTCCTGGAGTGATGGTATTATAATAACCTAGACCAATATATGTCTTGTATATCTTATTCTTTGCGCCGATTGCTTTGAGATGCTGCAGATACTGGTACTCATTCAAGCCGTCAGGGAGGTCCA
>TBL_comb47_HYPODRAFT_10006850_pt1 | contig 12171 bp, 11 predicted proteins | sample TroBogypolimnion_40_FD_10682 | JGI IMG/M metagenome (IMG submission 10682) | reverse complement strand
GGTGCCCAAGGGGGTGCCCTCCGCTGCGGCCTACGGCCTTAGCTTCGGCCACCCCCTTGGGCACCAATTTATCTTGTGGTGGATGGTAATTGTCGCTGGAGGTGAAATGTAGTTGACGTCGACCACTAAATGGATTAACAACAAGAGGAGAAGAGGTCTGCCCACCCATGTTTGGCAGAATGTTTGGGCGAATCGTAGTGAAGCTTGCAACAACACCAACACGCCCGCTTTTCAATATGTGTAAGGCGCATAGAACCGTTTCAATCTGATTTTGGAAGTTCTGAAAGGTTGCGAAGTCAGGTATGAATTCAGGGGACACCACAGAAATAGTTATAGGAGTGGGGCTTATAGAGACAAGTGCTGTAGTGACAAAACGAGAAGTCAACTCGTAACGGCCCTCTGAGGATATATCGTTGCTTCCAAGATCAGAAATTTCATCGACCGTTAAGCGGCGGATGAACAGATCATCTTCAAATTGAATTCGCTCAACCTCTGTCGGTATTCGCAGGCCACTAAGCGCTGTGAGAACCTCTCGCGTGGCAGAACCGGTGGTCAAGAGTAGATCAAGGTCTGAAATTACACGATTGATAGCATCTTCGACTGAAAGGGACATCTCGATATGCTTGATTACTGCTCTACACAACGATGAACTTAGAGCAAATACATCTTGGATCACTAGGCTCCCGCCAGCGTGACTGACATAACCCAACAATGCTGGTTGCTGTTCGTGGACGATTTTATCAAGGGATTCTAAGGTTTCTGAGCCAATTAGCTTGTTTCGCATTTTGATCCAGGACTGCACTCCTTGATACGGTTCGATGCTGACGGAAGAACTCCCCTCGCCTGTTGGGCGAACGACTCGTTTCCAATCCGATGCAGGTTCTGCTTGCCATATCGGAACAATTACTCGTAGCGTGCATTGGAGTTGGTGTTTAACACTAGGTACGAGACCTACTGAACAGCCATCGGACAGAGATGATTTGTTCTGCATGGCTCTTGGCATCCTTGAAGAAGTCATCGACTCACAAAAATGTTGCGGATATTTGGTTAAAGAAATGGGTTCCTCTAACCTACTGACTCATACAGGTACCGCTGAAATCCTGTGAAGGCATCCCGAATCTCCTCCACACTCCCAAGGTCAGCCACAGCATCGGAAATGGCGTTTTGGTATTTCAGCTTGAGTAGGGGTGAGAGCTTTTCCTGATCAAGTTCATCCACACCCTGCTTCACATACTGGGCCAGGACGAACTCCAGAAAGCCTCGTTGTTTGTCAGAGTAATTCGAGTGGATCAGAACCTTGGCCTGATCTGCACGGGCCAAGCGTGTCTGGGGGTGCAGGGCGAAGGCGACATATGCCAGGACATCGAAGAGGTCACTGTTCTCTGCCTCGATGATCCGCTGCATCTCGGTCATAGTGTCCCTGCCGTAGCCCTTTTCGGATAGACCTGCCAGGAGGGTCTTCCGGGTGTCCGGCTTGCTCCATATAGCCCTCAGTTCGGCCTCGTTCTTGAAGAACTCAGGTAAGGCCCCAAACATGTTCTCCAGGAACTGAGCCGCCGACATAGGCCGTCCGTCTGCACTCCAGAAGGTAGTGGACATCATGTGCTGTATAGTCCGTTCCTTGCCGTCTGCCAGCTTAATCTTGGTCCTCTGTTTCTTCTCAGGTTCTTCATCATTGGGTTTGGGGTCGGGGCCAACCGGTTCCACCTTCCTTGACGACCCGTTACTTCCCTCACTCTCCAGTTCCTCCGGCTCCCCATCCCATTCCGGGTCGTTGAAGTGGTGATGGGCCTGTACGAAGTCATAGATGGTGAAGTAGTCCTTTCCCTCGAAGAGCCGTGTTCCCCGTCCAATGATCTGCTTGAACTCGATCATGGAATTCACGGGCCGCATGAGGACGATGTTGCGGACATTCCTGGCATCAACCCCCGTAGAGAGCTTCTGGGAGGTGGTTAGGATAGTGGGGATAGTCTTCTCGTTATCTTGGAAGTCCTTCAGGTGCTGATCGCCCAAGGCTCCGTCATTGGCCGTGACGCGAACGCAATAATGGGTGTTGGTGCTTCTGCTCTGCTGGTTGATGAGGTCACGCACGACCAGTGCGTGAGCTTGGCTGGCACAGAACACCAGGCTCTTCTCATCCTGGTTCATCTGGTCCATGAACACCTTCACCCGGTATGCTTCTCGCTCCCTGATCTCGATGATCCGGTTGAAGTCAGGCTCTGTGTAACGCTTCCCTTCCTCCACTTCCCCTTCGAGCAGGGTGTCATCCGAGGTATAGACATACTCATCCAAGGTGGTGGCAATCTGCTTCACCTTGAATGGCGTTAAAAAGCCATCGTTAATGCCTTCCTTCAGGGAATAGACGAACACCGGCTCGCCGAAGTAGGCGTAGGTGTCCACATTGTCCGTGCGCTTGGGAGTAGCTGTGAGGCCCAGCTTCACGGCAGGCTCGAAGTAGTCCAGGATGCCCCGCCAAGAGCTTTCATCCTTGGCTCCGCCTCGGTGGCACTCGTCAATCACGATGAAGTCAAAAAAGTCTTTCGGGTATTCCCCGAAGTATTCCGAGTCGTTCGGACCGCACATAAAGGTCTGGAAAATGGTGAAGAAGATGCTTCCATTGGTGGGGACCTTTCCCTTCTTGCGGATCTCATCTGGTTTGATACGAACCAGAGCGTCGTCTGGAAAGGCGGAGAAGGCGTTGTATGCTTGGCCCGCCAGAATGTTCCGGTCTGCCAAGAAGAGGATGCGGGGCCTGCGGGTGGGTTCACCACTGAGGCTCCACCTGCTTTGGAACAGCTTCCAGACAATCTGGAAGGCTATGAAAGTCTTGCCCGTGCCAGTGGCTAGGGTTAGCAGGATGCGTTTCTTTCCTGCGGCCAGAGCCTCCAGCACCCGCTGAACGGCGATGTCTTGGTAGTAGCGGCCTGGATGAGATCCGCCCTTGTCCTCGAAGGGAACGGCGGCGAAGCGATCTCGCCATGCGTTTTCCTCGGCGAAGGTCCGGTTCCAGAGTTCATCAGGGCTAGGGAAGGTGGGGACATCCCCTTCCTGACCCAGGGCCATGTCCATGCCATAGATGGCCTGCCCGTTGGTGGCATAGGAGAAACGGACGGCCATCTTGAGGGCATAACTCTTGGCCTGCCCCACACCCTCGGTGTAGGGCTTATCCCACGCTTTGGCCTCGACTACCGCCAGGTGGGTGTTGCGGTAGACCAGCACATAATCCGCAATCTCAGCCTTGGCCCGTTTGCCACCACCCTGGAGCCGCCCCTGGGTGATGCCGTACTCCTCACGAATACGGCTTCCTTCAATAACTCCCCATCCTGCATTCTTCAGCGCAGGAGTGATGAAGTTGGTTCGGGTTTCGGCTTCGTTCACGGTCTTGGCCCTGTCAAAGTTCGCCGTTGAATGCACGGTGTAGGAGAGACTTCTTCAATTCTTCCAGGGCAATGAGTTTTCCCCGGCAGATGGATTCGAGGCTTAGGGTTTCCTCCTGGATCTCATCAATTTGTTTGACTACTTTCTTTTGGGCTTCAAGGGATGGAATTAATAGGGTAATCCCTTGTAGGTTTTCCATATCAATTTTCAATGTTCCATGTGCCGCATTACTTAGTATTTGATATGACTCAGATAGTTTTGTTCGTAATGAAAAAAGCAAAAATCTTGGGTCAACTCCTGAATTTGCCTGTATTGCTTTGATGTCTTGATTGAAGGCACAAGGCGCTACCAATTCGGCGATTGCTACACCATTCGCAAGCCCCATACCCCGAACCAACATCAGTAATGACCCAATCGGCGCAATCCGAGTGGAAGATGCGTCTACCGCAGCCCTGGAAATATGCAGTGCCGTGTCGCCGATCCGGTCTGTCTTCATATCCCTGCCGGAGACCCAAGGAATCGGTCCCTTCCAGTACGAGGCATTTTGTTTCGATGGTGTACCACCGCTACTAAAGGTGGCTATGTCACAGAGCAATTTCTCAGTCCACCCCTTTCTGTTTTGAGTAAGTGTCGATTGCAGGTGGCTCTTGAAGACCTCACGGGCATTCTGAAGGTTCTTCTCGGCGTTGACCTTGGCGGTGGCGATCCCCTCGAAGGCTTCATCGAGGATGGTGACTATGCGCTGCTGCTCAGAAACAGTAGGAACCGGAATTGTGAACTGGTTCAGCTTCTCTTTTGTGATGTGAACAAGCCCAACAGCCCCGTTGACGGAGCGTTCTATTTCCTCGGTGATATGTTCCAATGCGAAATAGGCGTATCGCAATTCCAGGTTCGTTTTAAATCCAATTTTGAAGATGTGCTGATTCAGCAGCCCGTCCTGCCTAGTCCATAGATGGGGTCCAAACGAAGACCCTACTGTTCCTGACCAAGAGAAGAGCAGATCACCCTGCTGAACCAGAATGTCCTTCTCGTAAGTCCCCTTGAAGTAATTGAAGTCGGCCTGTTCATCGTTAAGGTTCTGGATCCGTATAATTGGCAGCCCATGGGTACCCCACTCGGTTTTCTTGAACCCCCTCCCGTTTTTAAAATGAAATAATTCACCCAAGGTATGACGGGGAGTTTGTGAACTCACAATAGCCCCCGGATGGTGGCCAGGACATCTGCACTCTCGGCATCCAGGGCTGCAATCTCATCCAAAATTTCCTCTGGGCTCCTAAGCGCCACTTCCTCACCACCGTTGGGGTTCTTTGCGGACAGATCGAAAATGGCCTTGTCGAGGTCCTTCATGTCCACGGACCAGGACTTGGGTGAGTCGGCATGTGTCTTCTGCAAGGCGAGGAATTCGACCAGATCGTCATCGTTCAGGGGGTTAGTCTTCCCCATGTTCCGCCCTGGCTGAAGCTGGTAGTACCAAACCTTTTTGGTGGCCTGACCCTTCTCGAAGAACAGCACGACCGTTTTCACTCCTGCGCCCTGGAATGTACCTCCAGGACAATCCAGCACGGTATGGAGGTTGCACTCCTCCAGCAACTTCTTCCTCAAAGACACGGAAGCGTTGTCAGTATTGGAAAGGAAGGTGTTCTTAATGACTATGCCAGCCCTACCACCGGCCTTTAGGCTCTTGATGAAGTGCTGGAGGAACAGGTAGGCGGTCTCCCCGGTCCGGATCGGGAAGTTCTGCTGGACCTCTGGCCGTTCCTTGCCGCCGAAGGGTGGATTGGCCAGCACGATGTCGTAGCGGTCCTTCTCCTGGATGTCAGACAGGTTCTCGGCCAGGGTGTTCGTGTGGATGATGTTCGGGGCGTCGATGCCGTGCAGGATCATGTTCATGATCCCGATGACATAGGCCAGGCTCTTCTTCTCTTTGCCGTAGAAGGTGCGCTTTTGGAGGGTGGTCAAATCCGCCGTGGTCAGGCCCGGCTTCTTCTTCAGAAACTCGAAGGACTCGCAGAGGAAGCCTGCTGATCCCACGGCTGGATCGTAGATGCGCTGGCCGATCCTGGGCTGGACGACCTGGATGATGGCTCGGATGAGGGGCCGGGGCGTGTAATATTCCCCGCCATTTCGACCGGCGTTGCCCATGTTCTTGATCTTTGCTTCATACAGGTGGGAGAGTTCATGCTTCTCAACCTGGGACTTAAACCTCAGCTCATCCACTAGGTCGATGACTTCTCGCAGGTTGTACCCACTCTGGATGCGGTTCTTGATCTCCCCGTATATCTCCCCGATTTTGTATTCCGTGGTGTCGGGGCCACTCGCCTTTTGTTTGAACCCGTGGAGGTAGGGGAAGAGCTTCTGGTTCACGAAATCGCGTAAGTCGTCACCGGTCAGGGCGGCATTGTGATCCAGTTTCCCGTCCTTACCCTTCGGAGCTGCCCAGGTTCCCCAACGGTAGGGCTTGTCGAGGATGTAGCTGTAAGGCTTCCCCTCCAGGGCAGCCTCTGTGGCCTTGTCCTGCTCCAGGGCATCCAAGTACTTCAGGAACAGCAGCCAGGATGACTGTTCCGTGTAATCCAGTTCGCTGGTGCACCCTGCATCCTTATGCAGGATGTCGTCAATGTTCTTGAAGGTCTGCTCAAACATGGGGGCTCTGACTCCGGCAAGGCTTTGAAAAGGGCGGAAGGTAATGTTGCACCAAGGGTGTTGGATTACTTTAAGGTCAAGATTAGTCTGTGTTTAGCCTGGGCTCACCGGAAAATCCTGCTGCTTAGACGGGTTGTGATGATCAAATCCCATGGTAATCAAGGGGATTGGTCAATTTTTGGCGCATCGACTACTGAAAAGGCACCTGTGAGAATCATCTCCTGGAATCTAGCGCATCAAACCCGCATCCGCCGCATCCCAGAGCGTCTCATATGGGTGCTGGAGCGACTTCGGCCAGACATTCTCACCCTCAACGAGTACGTCCATGATCCGACCCGTGAAGCATTCCTGGATGATTTGGCAAGCTTGGGGCTAGTTCATACCTGCATCTCGAAACGGATAGGGCAGAACAATCAGGTTTTGATTACAAGTAAACAGGCACTGGACCCTATTGGGTCATCTCCTCTCCTTCTCAATGATGGGATAGGCGAATCCAATATCCTTCGGGTCCGCTTGATGGAGAGTGGCCTTGAATTGGTGGGGGTGAGGGTTCCAGCTTACCGATCGAGGCTGGTATTGCGTGCTTACTGGGAGCGACTGGTTACCCTCATGGGAACACCATCTGAGAAGCCCGTCATGTTCATTGGTGACCTGAACGCGGACACGAATTCAAAACATGTAGGGTCTGCTTTCTTATCTGACCTTCAGGCTCGCGGTTGGAACATTCCAACCCCAGCTGGCCCATGGAGCCACACATCAGGCTCCCGAATTGACCAGGTGATTGCCTCGCCAAGCCTCAAAATCCTATCTGTGTCCTACATGACTGAGCTGGATGGGCTGAAATTGGCTTCAAAGCCTGTCGGAGAGTCAGTTTCAGATCATGCAGCACTCATTGTGGACATGGATAACCTAGGGATTACCGAGGGTTGATCGGTGGTAAAGGGTTAGGACTCAGGGACGCTTTCGGCGGTCTGTGCCCTTTCCTTGGGTTAGAAATTTTGATTCAAATGTAAACATGCCATGAGTTATGGTTTGTTTGGGTTTATCGCGTTCTCTCTGGATTTCTGGTTCTTCAACGACATTTGCATCGGACTCCTTCAAGCGCTGAACATCCTGCAGGGTCAATTGACCGGTTTGCGACTTCATTTGGTCACCTCCTATTAAAGAGGTGAGAAGTTTTTATATTTGAGAGGTTTAAATTCTCATCCAACTCAGTATTAGTACTGAATTGGTAGAATTTGGTCGTTACCGTATTAGATAAATCAAAACATATCAACATGGCGATCATGTAAGAGCACCGATTTGGGGTGCACTATATCTTTTTGCCCTGAAACCGGGCCGTAGACTGCAGAAATTAGGGCCCGACACCAAGTGAGCCATCTCGTTGGGGCATTGGGTCCCTGAACAGGAATTGATCCGGATAGTCGAGGCCCAAATGTCGGCCTAGATCAGGATCCAGAAGGAATTGCCTTCAGAACCAGTATCAATCCCCTACCAGCCTTTTGTTCTTCGATCGGGGTGGTGATGGAGGAAAAGGTGAAGAGGACAGTCAGAAACCCCCTGGAAAGCAGTATTAAAAAACCCAAGGGGGTAATGGTGAACCAGCGCGACATCAATCAACTCAACAAGTCAAGCGTCCTTAATTCTACATTTATCCATCTATTAAAGGCTGGGTCACAGAGGGGACGACAACCTCAAGGTGGATTAGACCCAACTCAATCCTCTAGGCCCCCCCCTATCAATAGGCGTCATGGGTCTTCGCTCGGCAAACAAGTGAAGTCAAGCCTCACGGCAGACAACTCACAACTGCCAACCGCGAAACCCCGATGACCCCCCCCAAGGCACAACCAGTTATCAGTCGTTTTACTTGGAATTGAAGAGAGGAGGTCGGAACTCATGGACAAAGCAATTCAATCCCCAATGAATACAGGGAAACAGAGCCCATGGAGTCGATCTCAGTGGATCAATCGCACTCAGAGGCGATGTAAGCAGCATCTGAGAACCATCCTGGCCATGAAAGCTAGGAATAAAGCCCTCAGACAATCAGCCGAGGTCCCCTTCCTTCACCAAGCGCATCTTGAGCAGAAATTCCCGCTCACCAGTCTTAATCATTACTTCAATCTTCAAAGGCTCTACATTGCAACACAACTGGTAAACCCAAAAGGCAAGCCAGGAGTTGATAGACAAACACTAGAAGACTTCATCGCATACACCGATCTCAAGGTAGTAGTCGATGAAGTCAAATCCCGAACATACAGGCACAGTCCTCATAGACAAGTCGATATCCCGAAGCCAGATGGAAGTCCAAGAACACTGATGATCCCTATCTTCAAAGACAGGGTAATTCAATGGACATGGCTTCTGATCATTGGACCAATCCTAGACGGAGTGTTTCTTAACTGCTCCTACGGGTATCGTCCCAATCGGAACTGTCATCAGGCCATCCATGACATCGACTCAGTAATCAATGAGCACACAAGAGTTTGGGTGGTTGATGCAGACATATCGGAGTTCTTCGACAATGTTCCGCAACAGCCACTCATGGGCATCACTCGCCTTTATTTCACGGATTCAGTCCTTCTCCATTCCATTGAGTCGATGCTCGGCTCAATCAAACAGAAGAAGTCAAAGGGCAAGTCTTCTCCGACAGGAATACCTCAAGGTGGAGTTCTGGCTCCTCTACTCTCCAATCTATTTCTTCACCATGTCCTCGATCTCTACTTCTACGAAAGCATTCTCCCCACTCTCAAAGGCTGGGGAAAGCTAGTCAGATACGCAGATGACTTTATCGTCCTATGTGGATCAGAGGCAGACGCGAGGTTGGCCCATCAGATGATTCAGGAACGAATCGAGCAATATGGTCTTTCTCTAAATCCTAAGAAGACCACGATCCGAAACATCTCTAATCCAAATAGTGATCCTATGGCAGAGGGGGAAAATCCAAGACTGCTCAACTTCCTCGGAATTGAGCTCTCATGGCATGGGGCGGGAGACGGTAACTATCAGCTGCAATACCGAACAGCAGAGAAAAGAAGGGAGAAGGCTATTCAGAAATGGAAAGCCCGATTCAGAAAGTATGAACAAGAATGGTCTGAAGGGAACATACCTGACCTCATCGGAAAGCTACAGAGTTCTGCAATCTACGGTATCAATGGGTTCAACAACCACTATGGGATCGCAGGGAATCTGCAAGCTCTTAAGGAATATGAAGAGCAGGTCTACCTAGAGGCCGCACAGTTTCTCGATGGTCATCCCACTGTTGGCCAATCTCAATTGAATCCGTTTACGGAAGACTTTGAAAGAATCTGGCCCAGCGTCAAGATGCGAACACTTCCTGAACTAGCCAATTCATCACGAATTGCAGATTCAGCTTACGAGAACTCCCAATCGGGGAAGGAGGGGTCAATGGGGCAAATGATCAGATCACCCAGTAAATTCTGAATGCCGAATGAGTGAGAGGCTCTGGTATCCAACCAGACTGCAGATGATTGGATACCAGATCGGATTGCTACTTTCGGCGGATCACCTTGCCTTTCAGCCCAGGGCGACCGGTACGCTTATTAGACTTTACGAAACCCAGGCTGTTCCGACCGAATTCAGAATCGAGCTTCTGAATGATCGTTTTCAACTCTGACCGAAATTCCTCCTTCTGAACCAACTCGTAGAAGGAGGAGGTGATTTCCTCCTCAGTATTGCCCTTGAACCTGCGACAAATCGCCCTGGCCAACACTGCGGCTGTCTTCTTGATGCGGCTCCCCCTGTGTCCCAGGTGGGCCTTAGGGGTGGGCTTCAATTCGACCATCTGTTTGAGTGCGGCCTGGTACGAGAGCCCCAACCTTTCGACGGATTCCAGAAATTTGCCATACCGCTTCTCTAAGGCGCTATGGAAGATGAAGCCATGCCGCTGCTCTGGCTTGTCCTGGCAGAGCCGTTCGACGCGGGTAATTACTGAAACGGGAACAGATTCCTCGTCAGCAAGAAAATTTGCCTTGCTGCCCTTCCCACCTTTACCGGCGACATATCTGATACCGCGCAACTGTTCAGGTGGTTCCTCCACTTTCGGCGTCCGATCAGGCATTTTCTTACTGAATAGTCCCATGGGTAGTGCCTCCTGCAGAAATATTGCCGGTATTGATCAAACGACAAGTCGCCGCAGAACTTGGAAAGGAGACTGGACTGAAGAAACCTATTTTCAAGGCCGCCAAGAATCCCGAAGAAGTCAGTAATAGGTAGATAGAGAGCGAAAGGGGGCAAGGCAGATGGAACGCAGAGGCATAGCACCACCCAAGCACGACACCTTCAGCAGCAGTTCGTAAGCAGTTTCTTGATAGACCGGGACCTTTCCCAATCACCTTCGCAGAACTCCCCATAAACCATTGAGCTTCTTGAAGGAGGAATACAGCCAGATTACAGGAGTAACTACTATGAAAGACATCTATCTCTTCGACCCAATGAACAACATTCCAGGCCACACCCAAGAGCTATTCATGCAGATCGGTGCAGTGCTCGAAAGCAATCGCCACCACTGCTGCCCCAACCACCCCGAATTTCTGCCTGTGGTGGATTACATATCTCTGGCCCTGCAGAACAAGTTGCCGCTTAGAAGCGCCATGATTCGTGGTGACGATGGTCTGACCGGCCCATTCACCATCGAAATTGGTGACCCCTGGGATCACGATCGTGTTCATGTGTTCGCACGCAAACACCGACCGCTTGATATCTGGGACCCGAAGGATCGAAACCCTGGAGACATGTTCTTATGGGGCAAGAATGGTATGAGACAGCGTAAGCCGCATGATTATCGCTCGGCCCTTTGGATCATCAATTCTGTGCTGGCGAATGGTGGACTCTACGCAGCGGGGCCAATTAAATATTCATCAGATGCCTTTGGACTCGATTCTCAGGGCAGAACGGGCCTATTCCACTAGGTTGGCTAGCTGAGCCTGAATCTGTCTCTTACCGAGCTTCCTGACCGAGGCGATGGCTGCTAATTGCTGCCGCCTTGGCCTGGACTTCTCGGCCTCCCAGTTATAGATGGTCTGGGCTGAGACACCCACTAGCGAACCCATCTCCGCAGCAGAAAGTCCAAGTTTCCCTCTCTGAGCAGCCAACCTCTTTGCACTGAACCGATAACGAGTTATTTCGTCGCTAGTCTCCTCGGCTGGTGCCATACCTGTAGTTTGCTTCTCAATACGGACTAATTGCTTTTCTAGGCCAGCCGTTTGCCTCTTCAGGGCTGCAATTTCTGACCGATACAGAGCTGAAGCCTTCTTCAGGCCCTCAATCTCGTTGCGGACCTCCTTTTTCGCTAGGCGGACAATCTCACCTTTCAGGACAGATCCTATATTCGGCATTTCGCTTCTCCGCTCATGGAAGGGCTCGTTACTCAAGCTGTGACGGCCCCAAATAGAAGGGGGTTGGTTCAATCACACCACCAAGAGAATAACCTGGACTACCCCTGCGCTGACAAACAGTGGAAACCCACATCCAGCCATCTGCCCGGCCATCGGGCTTACTAAAGGGAATTTTCGGCAATCCAACCTTTTTTTTGATCAGATCGCCTTGATTCGAGTATTAGCAATTATGGACAGCCCAAAAGCGTCCCTTCCTGAAAGGAACCCCCCAATGGAATCCCCAGAAGCCATCCAGTCGAAACTGAAGACATTTCATGGATCGCAAGCCCTTTACCCGTGCCTCAACCCCAATTTTGTCATGTCCGAAGGAGTTCATTACCTTACTGAGGCGGCAGAATGTGACTGGCTCATGGACGCCCTCCCCCCCTACATTGGAAGGTGTGGGAAAGGTCTCTGTCTGCTGGAGCTTCAACAAGAGAAGGGCAAATGGAGACTTACTATCACTGACCGAAACGGGAAACTCCAGGTTTCGGAACCCATTATTCATTGCAGCTTTCCCCTACCTGGAATCAAGCTGCGTATTGAATGGTCTGAATTGAGCGGCAACAGGTGGGTAGTCTATCTGCCATCTGAATCCTAAACATTTGGACCGCAACCCTAATCACCGAGTGTGCGCGGCGACAATTACCCCTGTGCATCGGTGACAACTACACCAGGGCGTCTGGGGTAGCGCCGAACCGGTAAGTCCTTGTGGGCGTTGGCCTGCGTCCTAATGGACGTAGGAAGGCGGTGGCAT
>TBL_comb47_HYPODRAFT_10006849_pt1 | contig 12174 bp, 19 predicted proteins | sample TroBogypolimnion_40_FD_10682 | JGI IMG/M metagenome (IMG submission 10682) | reverse complement strand
AACCCATCAGCCGTTAAGCGCGTACGTAAAGCCGCGCCAGCTGCAGCAGCTGACGGTAAAGGAGAATAACCATGTTGCAACCCGCTCGCCGGAAATACCGCAAAGAGCAAAAAGGCCGTAACACCGGCATCGCGACCCGCGGAAGCTCGGTCGCCTTCGGTGACTTCGGTCTGAAATGTACCGACCGCGGCCGTCTGACGGCTCGCCAGATCGAAGCTGCACGCCGTGCAATTTCCCGTCACGTGAAGCGTGGCGGCCGTATCTGGATCCGCGTGTTCCCCGACAAGCCGATCTCCCAAAAGCCTGCTGAAGTGCGTATGGGTAACGGTAAAGGCAATCCCGAGTACTACGTGGCTGAAATCCAGCCCGGAAAAATCGTGTTTGAAATCGTCGGCGTGACCGAAGAGTTGGCTCGTGAAGCGTTCCGTTTGGCTGCCGCCAAGCTGCCTTTGCGTACCACCTTTGTGGCCCGCATGATTGGCCAGTAATCAGGAGAAGAAAGAAATGAAAGCTACTGAACTGCGCCAAAAAGACGTTGCCGGTCTGCACACAGAAGTCAAAGAGCTGCAAAAAGCCCACTTTGGCCTGCGTATGCAAAAAGCCACGCAACAACTCAACAACACCGCTACGCTGCGCACTGCGCGCCGTGATATTGCTCGCGCCAAGACTATTCTTGTCGAGAAGCAAAGCGCTGAAAAATCCGCCAAATAAGGAGCACACATGACGGAAGCTAAAAAATCCCTCAAGCGCACCTTGATTGGCAAGGTGGTCAGCGATAAGCGTGCCAAGACAGTCACTGTGCTGATTGAGCGTCGTGTCAAGCACGAACTCTACGGCAAGATTGTCGGCAAATCCAGCAAGTACCACGCCCATGACGAAAAGGGCGAGTACAAGATGGGTGACATGATTGAAATCACGGAAAGCCGTCCGATTTCTAAAACCAAGAACTGGGTTGCGACCCGTCTGGTGCAAAAGGCTGCAGCGGTTTAAGTCTTTCGACTTGTCCCCTGCAGGACTTTGATAAGCGGCCCACAATTGTGGGCCGTTTTGCTTTTTGGCATTGGTAAACACTAAAGGAGCTTTTCATGATTCAAGTAGGCGACACACTTCCCGCAACCACCCTGATGGAATATTCCGAAGTGGAAGGCGAGGGCTGCAGTCTGGGCCCGAACGCGGTCGACGTGACCCAGGCCAGCGCTGGCAAGACCATCGCCCTGTTCGCCTTGCCCGGTGCCTTCACGCCCACTTGTTCGGCCAAGCATGTGCCTGGCTACGTGGAATCGTTTGACGCCTTCAAGGCGGCTGGCGTGGATGAGATCTGGTGCCTCAGCGTCAACGACGCCTTCGTCATGGGTGCCTGGGCGCGTGACCAGAAGACGGGCACCAAGGTGCGCATGCTGGCCGACGGCGATGCCGCCTTTGCCAAGGCGACCGGCCTGACATTGGACCTGACCGGCAAGGGTCTGGGCCTGCGCAGCAACCGCTATTCCATGCTGGTCAAAGACGGCAAGGTTGCCACATTGAATGTGGAAGCCGGAGGCGGTTTTGCGGTCAGCGACGCTGCCACGCTGTTGGCACAAGCCCAGGCCTGAAAGGGCTGTTCCCGCCGTCACATGCCTTAGCGCGCGTGGCGGCACAATGTGGGTTGATCACGAAAGGACATCCCATGGACAGAAGACATTTTCATTTGATGCTTGGCTTGGCTGGCCTGACGGCCTGGGCCAAGGCCCAAGCGCTTTCCCTGGACGAGCTATCCAATGCCGATGCCGCAAAAGGCATGAAGGCCGCCCTCGAAAAGGCCGCACTGGCTGCGGTGGGTTCGTTGGGTGCGAAGGACGGGTTTCTGGGCAACGACCATGTGCGCATACCGTTGCCGGGTTATCTGAATGACGCTGCCCAGTTGCTGCGCACCTTTGGTCAGGGTGCCAAGGTCGACGAATTGTTGACCGCCATGAACCGTGCTGCCGAGGCTGCGGTACCGCAGTCCAAGGAACTGCTCCTGAACGCTGTGCAGACCATGTCGGTGAGTGACGCCAAGGCCATACTGAGCGGCGGCAACACCGGGGTGACCGACTACTTTGCCGGAAAGACGCGCCCGGCGCTGGCCAGCAAATTTCTGCCGGTGGTGACCCAGGCCACGGCCAAGGTCGGCTTGGCAGACAAATACAACGAGGTCGCTGGCAAGGCGTCCGAGTTTGGCTTGGTGAAAAAGGAAGATGCCAACATCCAGCAATACGTTACCGGTAAGACACTCGATGGTTTGTTCTTCATGATTTCCGAAGAGGAAAAGAAGATCCGGGAAAATCCGGTCGGCTATGGCAGCGCCATCCTGAGCAAGGTCTTCGGCGCCCTGAAGTGACATTGCGCGCTGTGCTGACGGCGCTGGTGGCATGCGCCCTGGTGGCCTGCTCGCCAAGCATGAACTGGCGTGTGGTGCAGCTGGGGCACCTCAGCACCCTGTTGCCCTGTAAGCCGGACACGGCCACCCGGCAGGTGGTGTTGGCAGGCCAAAGCCATGCCATGGAGATGTCGGGTTGCGAGGTGGCGGGTGCACTGTTTGCCATCAGCCGCATCGAGGCCACGGATGCGACGCAGGCGTTGGCCCTGATGGCAGATTTGCGACGGTCCAGTCTCGCCAATGTGCGGGCCAAGGCGGTGCACCCGGTAGGAAACAGCGGTGATGCGCAGACCAGTTTTGATGTGCTGGTGGACGGTCAGCGCGCGGATGGCTCGGCCCTGCAGGCGCGCTTCAGGTGGCAGGTGTATGAATCCGGGCTGTACCAGATAGCGGCCTATGGCGAGCATCTAGGCCCCGAGCAGACCGACAGCCTGATGGAAGAGGCGCGCATCCGGTGAGGCGGGACGGACCACGGCAGATGACATCGGCCCGAGCGTCTCACAATGTATTTATATCAGCACTTTGTGCGACGGCAAAAAAGCCATAATCACGCACCATGGCACATTCATGAACACAGGCATTCTCATCATCGCCCACGCACCGCTGGCCAGCGCCCTGCGCGCCGGGGTGCTGCACGTGTTCCCTGAGGTGGGACCGGCCATTCTGGCGCTGGATGTGCCGCCCAGCGAAGCCCCAGACGTCACCCGCGAGCATGCGCTGGCGTTGCTGGAACAACTGGGCACGCCCAGCACCCTGGTGCTGACCGACGTGTTCGGTGCCACGCCCTGCAATATCGCGCAAAAGGTGGTGGATGGCGTGCAGTCCAAACTGGTGGCGGGTGTCAACCTGCCCATGCTGCTGCGCACCGTGAATTACAGCCATGAACCGCTGGACGTGCTGGTGGCCCGTGCGCTGGCCGGTGGTACCCAAAGCATCATGCAAGTCGCGGTCACCGCGCCCCAGAATCAGCAGAGAAAAATCAATGATCAACAGCAACACGACCATAGTCAATAAATTGGGGCTGCACGCACGGGCCTCCGCCAAGCTGACCAAGCTGGCTGGCTCCTTTCCCTGCGAGGTCTGGATGACACGCGGGGAGCGCCGCGTCAATGCCAAGAGCATCATGGGCGTGATGATGCTGGCCGCAGGTATCGGCAGCGAGGTGCAGTTGGAGACCAGTGGCGATCGCGAGCAGGAAGCCATGGACGCCTTGTTGGCCCTGATTGCCGATAAATTCGGAGAGGGTGAGTGATGCTTGATAGGGCATTGAGCGACAGGACCGCAGGCGCTGGAGCAGCAGCTTGACCTTCGCTATCCACGGCCTGGCGGTTTCCCGCGGCGTGGCCATTGGCCGCGCGGTGCTGGTGGCTTCCAGTCGCGTGGACGTGGCCCACTATTTCATTGCGGCGGCGCAGGTGCCTGCAGAAATTGACCGGGTACGCACGGGACGCGACGCCGTGGTGGACGAAATTCGCCGCCTGCAGGAGAGCATTACCCGCATGGGGCCCAAGGAGGCTCCGCATGAGCTGGGTGCCCTGCTGGACGTGCACCTGATGCTGTTGCAGGATGAGGAACTCGTCAGCGGTGTCAAGCACTGGATTACCGACCGTCTCTACAACGCCGAATGGGCGCTGACCACCCAACTGGAGGTGATTGCGCGCCAGTTCGATGAAATGGAAGACGCCTATCTGCGCGAGCGCAAGGCCGATCTGGAACAGATAGTGGAGCGGGTGCTGCGTGCCATGAAAGGTGCTGCTTCGCCGATTGCCAGTCACACCCAGCGCATCACGCGCAAACCATCCCAGCAGGATCTGCTGCTCGACGACACGGTGGATGTGCCCCTGGTGCTGGTGGCGCATGACCTGTCGCCCGCCGACATGCTGCAGTTCAAGCAAAGCGTGTTCGCCGGCTTTATCACCGATGTGGGTGGACGCACCTCGCACACCGCCATCGTCGCCCGCAGCATGGACATTCCGGCCGTGGTGGGAGCGCGCACCTGCAGCCAACTGGTGCGCCAGGATGACTGGGTCATCATCGACGGTGATTCGGGCGTGGTCATTGTCGACCCCTCGCCCATCATCCTGGCCGAATACGGTTTCAAACAACGCCAGGGCGAGCTGGAGCGCGGTCGCTTGCAGCGCCTGCTGCATACACCGGCGGTCACCATGGACGGTGAGAAGGTGCAGCTGCTGGCCAATATTGAAATGCCGGAAGACGCCGAACTGGCGCTGAAGGCTGGCGCCCTGGGCGTGGGCCTGTTTCGCAGCGAGTTTCTTTTCATGGGCCGCCAAGGCAAGCTGCCCGACGAGGAAGAGCAGTACCAGGCCTACAAGCGCGCAGTGGAGGGCATGAAGGGCCTGCCGGTCACGATACGCACCGTCGATGTGGGGGCCGACAAGCCTCTGGACAATTCCATACGCGACGATGCCCACCTCAATCCGGCCCTGGGCCTGCGCGCCATTCGCTGGAGTCTGGCCGACCCCGCCATGTTCCTGACGCAGTTGCGCGCTATCCTGCGCGCCGCCGCCCACGGCCAGGTGCATCTGCTGGTGCCCATGCTGGCCCATGCGCGGGAGATCCGCCAGACCCTGGCGCATATCGACCATGCGCGCGCCATGCTGGACAACCGCGGTGCGGCCTATGGCCCGGTCAAGCTGGGCGCCATGATAGAGATACCGGCGGCGGCGCTCAGCCTCCCGCTGTTTCTCAAGCACTTTGATTTCCTGTCCATTGGCACCAATGACCTGATCCAGTACACGCTGGCGATTGACCGTGCCGACGAGTCGGTGGCGCATCTGTACGACCCCTTGCATCCGGCCGTGCTGCAGCTGGTGGCCAACACCATTGCCGCCTGCCGCGCGCAGGGCAAGGACGTCAGTGTCTGTGGCGAAATGGCCGGCGACACCGCCCTGACCCGCTTGCTACTGGGCCTGGGCCTGCGCAGTTTTTCCATGCACCCGGCGCAAATCCTGGCGGTCAAGCAGGAGGTGCTGCGCTCGGACGCTGCCAAGCTGGCACCCTGGGCGCAGAAGGTGCTGGAGTCGGAAGACCCAGCCCTGCTGATGGTGCGCCACTAGCCAAGGCGCCGGCGTCTCAGTTGGGGCGCTGGTCGGTAGAGGGTTTCTGCCACAGGTTGATGCCGCCTTCCACCGCGTGCTGGTCAATCGCTGCCAGCTCCGAGGCCGAGAAGCTCAGATTCTTCATGGCGCCCACCAGTTCCGTAATCTGAGCGGGATGGCTGGCACCAATCAGCGCCGAAGTCACACGCGCGTCGCGCAACACCCAGGCCACGGCCATTTGCGCCAGGCTTTGACCGCGCGAAGTGGCAATGTCGTTGAGCGCGTGTACATGCTTGAGGTTTTGTGCGCTCAGGTGGTCGGCGGTAAATGAGCCACCGCCCGGACGGTTGATGCGCGCATCGGCGGGAATGCCGTTCAAATACTTGTTGGTGAGCAGGCCTTGCGCCAGCGCGCTAAAAGCAATGCAGCCCATGCCGGTTTCTTCCAGCGCGTCCAGCAACTCTTCTTCGATCCAGCGGTTCAGCAGGCTGTAGGACGGCTGGTGGATCAGCGCCGGCACGCCCATGCTTTTGAGTATGGCTGCAGCCTCGCGCGTCTTGCCGGCCGAGTAGCTGCTGATGCCCACATACAGGGCCTTGCCCTGTTGCACGGCCGTGGCCAGCGCGCCCATGGTCTCCTCCAGCGGGGTGTCCGGGTCAAAACGGTGCGAATAGAAGATGTCCACATAGTCCAGGCCCATGCGCTTCAGGCTCTGGTCCAGGCTGGCCAGCACGTACTTGCGCGAACCACCGCCCTGGCCGTAGGGGCCGGGCCACATGTCCCAGCCGGCCTTGCTGGAGATGATCAGCTCGTCGCGGTAGGGCTTGAAGTCGCGCCGCAGGTGCTCGCCAAAATTCGTTTCGGCGCTGCCATAGGGCGGGCCGTAGTTGTTGGCCAGGTCGAAGTGGGTGATGCCCAGATCAAAGGCGGTGCGCAGCATGTCGCGCTGGGTCTGGAACGGCGTAGCATCGCCAAAGTTGTGCCACAGGCCCAGGGTGATCGCGGGCAGTTTGAGTCCGCTTTTGCCGCACGTTCGGTAGGGCATGGTGCCGTTATAGCGTTCGGGCTTGGCTTGGTATGGGGCTTGCATGCTGTGTCTCGTTATTTATTTTGATGGAGCGCGCAAAAGGTCGCGCCCCGGTTGGGTCTAGTTCTTGGAAGCGTTGACTGCGGCCACGCCTGCGCGCAGGCCCAGCAGGTAGCTGTCGGCGCCAAAGCCGCAGATCTGGCCGCGCACGATTTCCGCAAACACGGACACATGGCGGAAGGCTTCACGGGCGTGGATGTTGGACATATGCACCTCCACAATCGGGCAGGTGAGTATGGCCAGCGCGTCGCGTATGCCATAGCTGTAATGGGTCCAGGCACCGGCGTTGATCAGCACCGCGTCCACCTGTTCCGCAAACGCCTGGTGGATGCGCTGACACATCTCGCCCTCGATATTGGTTTGGAAGCATTCCACCTCGGCTCCCAGCTCCTGGCCCAGAGCGGCCAAATTGCTGTTGATTTCCTCCAGCGTCACCGTGCCATATTGCTTGGGATCGCGCTTGCCAAACATGTTCAGATTGACGCCGTTCAGTACCAGAACCTTCATCTTCAAACTCCTGTGGGGGTAGGTGTGGAGCTCGCTGCGGAATGCGCTTGCTGATCGGCGTGGTAGCTGCTGCGCACCATGGCACCGACGGCGGCGTGCTTGAAGCCCATCTTAAGAGCCTCGGCCTCGAACATCTTGAAAACGTCCGGGTGCACATAGCGGCGCACCGGCAGGTGGCTGGTGGAGGGCGCCAGGTACTGGCCAATGGTCAGCATCTCCACGTTGTGCGCACGCATGTCGCGCATGACCTCCAGGATCTCCTCGTCGGTCTCGCCCAGGCCGACCATCAGTCCGCTCTTGGTGGTGACGTCGGGGAATAACGCCTTGAATTTTTTAAGCAGGTTCAGGCTGAATTGGTAATCGGAGCCGGGTCGCGCTTCCTTGTACAGACGCGGAATGGTTTCCAGGTTGTGGTTCATCACATCCGGTGGTGCCGCCTTCAGGATTTCCAGGGCGCGGTCATCGCGGCCGCGGAAGTCGGGCACCAGCACCTCGATCTGCGTGGCCGGTGACAATTCACGGGTCTTGCGGATGCACTCCACAAAGTGACCGGCACCGCCATCGCGCAGATCGTCGCGGTCCACGCTGGTGATCACCACATAGGCGAGCTTGAGCTGGGCGATGGTCTTGGCCAGGTTGTCGGGCTCGTTGACATCCAGCGGGTCGGGGCGGCCATGGCCCACGTCGCAGAACGGGCAGCGGCGGGTGCACTTGTCGCCCATGATCATGAAGGTGGCCGTGCCCTTGCCAAAGCATTCGCCGATGTTGGGGCAACTGGCTTCCTCGCACACTGTCACCAGCTTGTTGGCGCGCAGCACGTCCTTGATTTCGTAAAAGCGGGTGGAGGGCGAACCGGCCTTGACGCGAATCCACTCCGGCTTGCGCAGCACCTCACCGGCCTGCACCTTGATCGGAATGCGCGACAGCTTGGCCGCAGCCTTCTGCTTGGCCAGGGGGTTGTAATCTTCCGTGCTTTGCGCATCCCGCACGGTGGGGTTGATGGTTTCTTCGCTGTGGCTCATGGTGTGTGGACAGGTGGCGGCCTGTTAGGGCGCGAGATAGGTGGCGAGCTTGTGGCTCAAAACGTCAGCGGCATCCTGCCAACTGACCTGGTAGCCGATTGTAGAAAGGTCCACGGTTTGCAAGGCCACATAGCCGCAAGGGTTGATGCGCCTGAAGGGCTCCAGGTCCATGGCCACATTCAGTGCCAGGCCGTGGTAAGTGCAGTTGCGGCTGACCTTGATGCCCAGTGCGGCGATCTTGCCCAGGCCGGTAAAGTCCGGGTCAGATGCTGGTGCACCCGCCTCCTGTTTGCGCGGTCGGTTCTCCAGCGGGGCATGTCCGGCCGGGTCATCCAGGCGCACATAAATGCCCGGTGCACCCGCCACGCGGTGCCCGGTAACGCCGAAGTGCAGCAGGGTGCGGATTAGTGCTTCCTCAATGCGGAACACATATTCCTTGACGAAGTAACCGGCGCGCTTGAGGTCTATCAGCGGGTAGGCCACTACCTGGCCGGGCCCGTGGTAGGTGACCTGGCCGCCCCGGTTGGTCTGCACCACGGGAATGTGGGCCGGGTTGAAGATGTGCTCGGGCTTGCCGGCCAGGCCTTGCGTGTAAACAGGGGGGTGCTCGCAGATCCAGAGTTGATCCTCTGCCGGCGCGTTGGCATCCAGGTTGCGCTGTTCGTTAAACGCCTGCATGGCGGCGTAGGTGGGCAGGTACTCCACGCGCCCCAGATGGGAGGTCTGCATAGACACCGCCTTACAGCACGACCTTCACCATCGGGTGGGTGCTGAGCGTGCGGTACAGCTCATCGAGTTGCTCGCGGCTGGTGGCGTTGACGGTCACGGTCACGCCCAGGTATTTACCGCCCTTGCTTTCGCGCAGTTCGATGGTGCTGGCATCAAACGCCGGGTCGAACTGCTCGGTGATCAGGGTGATGGCATGCACCAGGCCATCGACCTTGGTGCCCATGACCTTGATGGGAAACTTGCAGGGATACTCAATCAGGGACTCGGTGCGGGCAGCGCCGGCTAGCGGCTCGGGTGTGTCAGATGTGGCCATAGGTGTTTGGTAATGAGGACAAATTATGCAACCGCAGAACTAGCGCCGCAGCCATCACCGATTTGTAAAGCCTTTGTAATGAAGCGCAGCGTTTCTACGTATAATCGATGGCTGTGCACAAAATCGGCAGTCTGTCTGTAACCTGGGCGTAATCTGACATGGTCACAATCGCAGCCAACGCGAAGGACAAACCGGCGGAAGAAGACGAAGCGTTGGACTTCGTGCCGCTGACCGCTGCAGAGGCCAAGGCCCTGAGCGAGAAGAATCCGTCCATTTCTCCCTGGTGGGTGGTGGCGGGGCAGGTGGTGGTTGGAGCCCTGGTGGCTTTGATTTCCTGGGCGGTGACGGGAAGCCAGACGGTTGGTGTGTCGGCAGGATGTGGTGCGCTGGCGGTGATACTTCCCGCAGCACTGTTTGCCAGAGGTGTGACGGGAAAGTTTGCATCGGTGAACGCGGGTTCCGCGGTGATGAGCTTCTTTCTCTGGGAGTTGGTCAAGATTTTGGTGACGGTGGGTGTGCTGTTGGCTGCCCAGCGTCTGGTGATTGGATTGAGCTGGCCGGCCATGTTGATTGGCTTGGTGGTGACGATAAAGGTGTACTGGGTCGCATTGGCTTTTAAACGAAAGCCCAGGCCAGTATGAATATGAAACGCTTAACGGCAAAAGTAACTGATACGGGTAACTGATGGCTGCTGAAGAAAACGTTGCGGAACATGCGCTCACGGCGGGTGAGTACATTGGTCACCACCTGACACATTTGCGTACAGGGCACCAGTCCGGTGTCATCGATTTTTCCGTATTCAATCTGGATTCGATCTTCTGGTCGGTTCTGCTGGGTGTGGTGGGTATGTTTGCGATGTGGCGCGTGGCGCGCAGCGTCACCTCCGGTGTGCCCGGACGCATGCAGGCCGCCGTCGAAATCCTGCTGGAAATGGTTGATACACAGGCCAAGGGCATCGTGCACAACGCACAGTCCCGCAAGTTTGTCGGCCCGCTGGCCTTGACGGTGTTTGTCTGGGTGTTCCTGATGAACTCCATGGACTTCTTGCCCGTCGATCTGTTTCACATGATCCTGACGACTACGGGTCTGGAAGAAGCGATTCCCTATTTCCGCGTAGTGCCTACGGCCGACCTTTCGATGACCCTGGGCATGTCCTGCTCGGTGCTGCTGGTCTGCCTGTACTACAACATCAAGATCAAAGGCATGGGTGGTTGGGCGCACGAAATGGTGACTGCACCGTTTGGCACCAGCAAGAACCCTGTGTTTGCCCTGATTCTGGGCGTGCTGAACCTCGGCATGCAACTGATTGAATTCACCGCCAAGACCGTTTCCCACGGCATGCGGTTGTTCGGAAATATGTACGCTGGCGAGCTGGTGTTCATGTTGATCGCACTCATGGGTGCGGTTGGTTTCGGGTCGGCTACAGGCATCGCCTTGTGGTTGGGTCATGTGGTTGCGGGTACCGGTTGGGCGATCTTTCACATTCTGATTGTTGCTCTGCAGGCCTTCATTTTCATGATGTTGACCTTGGTGTATGTGGGGCAGGCCCACGACCACCACTAAGTTTGTCGGTTCTTTCTTTTCTTGTTTTCTCGTTAACTTAAATCCATAGGAGCTCTTAAATGGAACACGTTCTTGGTTTCGTCGCATTGGCCGCTGGCCTGATCATTGGCCTGGGTGCTGTTGGTGCCTGTATCGGTATTGGCATCATGGGTAGCAAATACCTGGAATCTGCAGCACGTCAGCCTGAGCTGATGAATGAACTGCAAACCAAGATGTTCTTGCTGGCTGGTCTGATTGACGCTGCGTTCCTGATTGGCGTTGGTATCGCCATGATGTTCGCGTTCGCCAACCCCTTCGTGCTGAAGTAAGCCCTTTCGCCTTTCCCAACTTAGAGAGGTGTTGTTGTGAGTATTAACGCAACATTCTTCGCGCAAGTGGCGGTGTTCTTCATATTGGTGATGTTCACGATGAAATTCGTGTGGCCACCGATTGCCAAGGCACTCGACGAACGCGCGCAGAAAATCGCAGACGGCCTGGCCGCTGCCGACAAGGCCAAAGCAGAGTTGACCAACGCTAACAAGCGCGTGGAAGACGAGCTTGCCAAATCGCGCAACGAGACCGCAGGTCGCCTGGCTGACGCGGAACGCCGTGCGCAAGCCATCGTTGAAGAAGCCAAGGGCAAAGCAACCGAAGAGGGCAACAAGATCATTGCTGCCGCCAAGGTTGAAGCCGAACAGCAAACCGTCAAGGCCCGTGAAACACTGCGTGAGCAAGTGGCTGCACTGGCTGTCAAGGGTGCCGAGCAGATTCTCCGCAAGGAAGTCAATGCCGGTGTCCATGCGGATTTGCTGGGCCGTTTGAAGACCGAGCTGTAAGAGGACACCATGGCTGAACTCGCCACTATTGCAAGACCCTATGCCGAGGCCCTTTATAAGGCTTCCGCGGGCGACTTGGCTGCGGTAAGCGCCTGGCTCGACGAATTGGCTGCGATTGCCGGCAACGCACAGTTGCTGCAATTTGCGGACAGTCCCGTCGTGACCTCGGCTCAGGTCTTTGATCTCATCACGGGTGTGGCCAAGTCGGTTCTGGGCGATCACGCCAAGAACTTCCTGCGCCTCGTGATTGAGAACGGTCGACTCGGTGCTGTGCCCGAGATTGCCGTGCAGTTCCGGGCCTTGAAAAATGCCCAGAGCGGATCTTCGGATGCGGTGATCTACAGCGCTTTTGCTATCGATGCGGCAGCCCTGGTGGACGTGGCGGCAACGCTGGAAAAGCGTTTCGCCCGCAAGCTCAATGTGTCTGTGGAATTGCAGCCTGAGCTGATCGGTGGCATTCGCGTCGTGGTGGGTGACGAGGTTCTTGATACATCTGTCAAGGCACGTCTGGAACAAATGAAAGTGGCTCTGACAGCTTGAGGCCCGTGCCCGTAGCTGCAGCCCTAACTAAAGAAAGAAGGAAAGAGTCATGCAACTCAATCCCGCAGAAATCTCTGAATTGATCAAGAGCCGTATTGAAGGACTGTCTGGCAAAGCCGACATCCGCAATCAGGGCACCGT
>TBL_comb47_HYPODRAFT_10006848_pt1 | contig 12175 bp, 6 predicted proteins | sample TroBogypolimnion_40_FD_10682 | JGI IMG/M metagenome (IMG submission 10682) | reverse complement strand
CAGTTGAACAAACAAAAGTAATATAAAGTAAAATAGGTATGACAAAAATGAAAAAATAAAAACCAACTATTTTGTCCATTAGAGCAAATCGTCTTCAAAAAACCAACTATTTTGTCTATTACACCTAGAATTATTATAAAATTATGGTTTTTGTAAACTTTAAATTGTTCATTAAGGCCCTATAACCCTTAACTAAGAGTTATAGGGCAATTAATGCTTATTTACTTTCTATGAAAGATGCAAAATAACAACAAATAAAACGTACATACAATAACATATTATAGTGATTTTAATTAACAAGTAACATATTTATGTTATGAATGATAATATAAGAGTCAAAAAGGATCATAAATGTATTAATTGAGTTTTAAATAGAGATGATTCCTTGTTTTATAGCATACTTTACTAAATCTACAATTGAATTTATTTCAAGTTTCTCAAAGATATTTTTCTTATGAGATTCAACTGTATTAGAAGAAATGCTTAATTTCTCGGCTACTTCTTTATAACTAAAGCCTTCGGCAAAGAGTTCTATAATTTCAAGCTCACGTTTAGTAAGTTCATGATCATTTTTAAGCTGTTTAAACGTACCAGTCTTATATCTGTTTAAGAATTTATCAGAAATTATCTTAGAAGTTGACTTTGCTATATATTCATTGCCTTTGTATACTTCTCTTATTGCCTCTATTAGTTCTTCTTGTTTTATATTTTTAGGTAAATACCCCAAAGCACCTGCTTTAAATGAATCAGAAACAGACTTATCATTAACACTTGCCGTTAACATTATCACTTTTATATCAGGATATTCCTTAGTTAGTTTCTCAGTGATAACAATTCCCGACATTTTGGGTAGAGTTATATCCATTAGTATAACATCAGGTTTTACAGTCAATAATAAGTTGAAGAGTTCGCGCCCTGACGAAACTTCACCTATCACTTTTATATCAGATAGATTCATTAATAGAACCTTTAAACCATCTCTAACAATGTCATGATCATCAACTAACACTATTTTTATTTCATTCATTTAATTTCCCTTCTTAATTGTAAAATAAAATGTACTACCAATATCTGTTTTACTCTCAAACCATATTTCACCTTCATTTTTCTCAACAAATTCCTTAGATAGTATCAAGCCTAAGCCACTTCCTTTTTCATATTCAGTTCCTTTGGTCGAGAAATAAGAATCTAATTTAAAGATTTTATCCTTATCCTCATCATCTATACCAACTCCTGTATCAGATATTGAAATTGTAATTTTATCATTATCCTCAATTGCATTAATATCTACTTTTCCTTTGTCAAAAGTAAATTTTAAAGCATTATCTATTAAATTTCTTAACACAGTATTAATCATACGCTCATCTCCATATACAAAAAGATTGCTCTTAATATGATTTTGTAATTCAATAGCTTTTTGTTCGGCACGAGGTATATATAATTTTAGAACAGAATTAATAGTTGAATTGATATCAAAATTAGTTTTATACAGTATTAGATTATTTTCCTTTGAATTTAGCCAATCTAATAAGTTTTCAAGAAATTCATTAACATTAAATATTGATTTTTTTAAAGAAAGTATCCCACTATACTTTTGATTTTCTTCCATAGTATGATAATTACTTTCCATAAAATTAACCAATGTTACAACTGTATTAAAAGGATTCTTAAGATCATGCATAATAACTGCAAATATTTTATCTTTCATTTTAGAAATCTCTTCCAGTTCGATATTTTGCTTATTAATTAATTCATTTTTTACTGAAAGCAGTTTATTTGCACGTTGTTTTATCCAATATCGAAAGAAAATAAATATAATTAACAGCGTAATTATAATAGATATATAAATAAAAGTATTACGTAGATATATTTGTTTGTTTATAGCTAACTGTTGTATCTCTGTTTTCTGACGTAATATTTCGTTTTCTTTATCTTTTTCCTGAATATCAAACTTAACTTCCAACTCAGCTATTTTATCACTGCTTTCTTTATTGTAAATACTATCATTAACATCCTTAAAACGTTTAAAATAATCTAAAGCTTTTTTATAATCATTTTGTAAAGAGTAATATTTAGAAAATGATTCGTAAACATCTTTTAATGTTTCTTTATTTTCAATTTCAGCAGCTATGATTTCAGCTTTATCAAGATATTCTTTTGCTTTGTCATAACTCTTCATTGAAACATATAGATCCCCAATATTGCTTAATATTTGTGAATTTAGAAATTTATCATCAAAATTCTTTGAAATTGAATAAGCTTCTTCATAATATCTCAATGCCAGATTTAGATTATTAAGTTTCTTATAAGTCTCACCTATATCTGATGTTACATAAGCCAAACCTCTCTTTTCATTTAACTCTTTACAAATAGATAATGCTTTTAAATGGTAATTTAATGCCATTTTATAATCTGCCATTTTTGCATATGTATTTGAAATATCATTCAACGCATGAGCAATATTTAACTTATCCTTGCTTTTAGTTGATAAATCCAATACCTTTTCAAAATTAACTAAAGCTGTTTTGTAATCTTTCATATCCTGATACACCAAACCAATATTAGTTAATGAAACACAAGTTCGTATTGTATCTTTCAGTTGACTACATAGCATCAATGACTTTTGAAAACTTGAAAGTGCCTTATCATAATAAGAAGTTTTCCCATATATTATACCAATATAGTTATTTGTAAAGATCTGTTTTCTTTTATTATTTTCAGTTTCAAAGCCATCTAAAGCTTGTTGTAGATATTTTAGAGCTATCTTATGTTTATTAAGATTTTCATAACATGAGCCTAAGACAAACAGACAATCATTCTTTCTTTTTAATCCATGTTTTTCGTCAATTAAAGCTAGTCCTAAGTTAGAATATTTTATAGCAGAATCCGGTAAAATATCAAGATAAGAATTAGCTAATTGATAATATATTTCAATTTTATTATCAACATTACTATGGTTTAAAATATTCTTAAGGCTGTCAACCTTTGGTTGTGCAATAATAAATCCTGATAGAAATATTAAGCTATATGTAAGGAATAATCTTTTAATTATGCTCATGATACAATATTTCTTATGAATGTAAATATAAGTAACAAAACTTTATTACAAAATTACAGAATAAGTTTAGATAAACGTATATAAAAAACAAATCCCTTTCAAATAAATAATTAATAATTCCTTAATCCAAAACAATCATCCTTGAAATAGTAATGTTTTTCTTCTTATCATTTAGAACCAGCAAATATAAACCTTTATTATATGCAGTAAGATCTAATGAATTACATTTACTCTTTTCAATTATTCTTTGTCCGAAGATATTAAAAACAGCAACTTGTGTATTTTCAATATTATTATAATCAATATATAGCTTAGAATTAGTTGGATTAGGATACACGTTTAATCCACCATCTTCTTTAGTATGATTCATTTCATTATTAATACCAGTTGTTACTTGTGAAGAATCAATTAATACTTCCGAAATATCAGGTTTCTGAACAACAGAACTAGGTATCCATGGAGTAAGTCCATATTCATAAGCACCTGCATCGGGAGCAATCCCAACATATCCATCTGTAAAACCAGGTATAATATCACCAACATCAATTGCAGGTGAGTTAAATGTTAATGTAAAATCAAATCCTGCAGCATTAGTAAAGTAAGGTGTTTGAGTAACTAGATTATTACTAAATGTAGTCCCTTGATCCCATGCTAAGTTTGATAGATTATTTTTAACAATTTGATTAACGATATTCTGCCCTGCTGTACCCCATGTCCCAATTGTTTTAGTACAAAACCATACCGTATTATTATATATCTGATGATTAACAGCAGGCTTATTTGTTTGTAGTGCATTTTTACAATTCCAGATAACATTATGATGTACTATATAAGCAGTATCAGCATTATCAAGATAAATACCCATGTTAGAAGTAGAAGTGCAATGATTATCATGAGCCCAGTTATATGCAATCTGTGAACCACCACCATTTGAACGATAAGAATAAGTTATACCAAGATCTAATGTTATATATCCGCAATCATACATATTATTATACATGATGTTGGTTAAATTACACAAACGATTAACAAGCGTACTTCTACATGTATTATGTAGGGTACTATGTTTAATATTATGTCCGGTACCAACACACGAAAGTACTGCATCATCTGTTGCTGACCAATCGCAATCTTCAACCAGACAATTATCAACTGTATTACCTGTTCCACCTATTGAAATACCATCTCCCCAACTATGAGCAATATAACAATTCAAGATGTTATTATTATACCCTGACATAGTTACTCCTTTGCCTTGCCATTTAGTAATACCATAATTAATACTGTCGTGAGCTTGTCTGTCCCATGAAAGAGAATAATAAAAAAATGGTGTTGGATACACCACACTACTATTATTTAAAGTACAGCCTGTAGCTTCCTCAAAGGTTACATTAGCAAATACTATATTTATGTTTTCAATATCAATATATTGTTTAGCATAACAGTTAAAGGCAAACATTCTTGTTCGTGCTTCCACATCCATAGTATTAACAATTGAAGGTGACTGTGGATAATAGTATAAAGTATCATTTTGCCAATGCCATTCATTAATAGTATCCAAAGCATTTAAATGATGCATAATATAACCACGACCACTTCCAGTATAAACCGTAGGACTGTATGCAGGATGCGAACCCCAAGGCCATGAAGTTTGAGAACAATAGACAGTATTACTCAACGAAGAATCAATCTTACCTATTTCGCATACCCATTTAGAACCGACATTGGCAATACAATAACCTCCATTCCAATATCCTGCAGGGAAGTTCATGCCTGTAAATAAAGCTTTACACATTGTATCAATACTTACAGTACTCCAATCACTCGTGGTCATATGATTCCCATTGAAGTTAGGATAACGTGCTTCATTTGCTATTTTTTTATTTACACACAACTGTAAAACAGTATCAGGTGCATAAGCTTTATAAATACCATTCTGATAGGATGTCCAACCAGAAATAGAATCAGTGCCAACTATAAATACTTTATCATTCATATAGTTTTTAAAAACGATATGATTTGTTGATGTGCCATTATTTAATGGTATTACAGTTTCACGATAGATACCTGCCATAATATAACAGGTGTCGCCTGCTTGTAAAACATTTGCAGCTTTCTGTATCGTTTTAAAAGGTTGCGAAGAAGTTCCCGGATTAGCATCCGAACCTGTTACTGAAACATAATACTGAGCTTTTACAGTTGTTGCTAAAACGATAAGAAGTAAAATTGATACAATTAATAGTTTTTTCATTGTAATTGTTGATTAATAAAATGCAAAGTAACGGTAATAAAAGCAAATAAACAATAACATATTATAGTGATTTTAATTTTAACTAACATATTTATGTGATAAAATTAAAATTATTATGCAATATGATAAAATGGAATAAAAAACAAAGCTCAACCAAAGCTGAAGAGTCATGTATTTCTATTATTGCTTCTGTCTCAAAAAGTGACAACGCAATGACGATACTTTTATATTTAAATGACTAATTAGACTACGTTCATATATTATTATCAATAGTTTTTGTGTCATAACGTTTAATAATAGCTGATTATATTGATGTTTTGAGCTATACTTTTAATTTATCATTTTATGTTTTATGGATACGGAAGTATGTTTTACCCTATTCGTTTTATGTTTTATGGATTCGTTAGTATGTTTTACCCTATTCGTTTTATGTTTTATGGATTCGTTAGTATGTTTTATGGATTCGTTAGTATGTTTTACCCTATTCGTTTTATGTTTTATGGATTCGTTAGTATGTTTTATGGATACGGAAGTATGTTTTACCCTATTCGTTTTATGTTTTATGGATTCGTTAGTATGTTTTATGGATTCGTTAGTATGTTTTACACTATTCGTTTTATGTTTTATGGATTCGTTAGTATGTTTTATGGATTCGGAAATCGATTTTATGGATTCGGAAAGTCATAACACCCATTCGGAAAGTTCTGACAGGTATCCGCAACCTTATACAACCCATCCGCAACAAAATATAATACTGACTAATGTGTATTATTTCAAGCAGATAAAAGGGGATTGGGATATTAAAAATAAAAAGAAACGTTATCATTTTTTGATAATATCTTTTTTAATTAAGCACTTTGTGAAATCCTTCAGTGATTTGATAAAGTGTCAGCATGAGTACTCTTTATTATCGCTATTTTAATATAAATAAGTTTTTTTTAATTTAATCAAAGCAATCAATTTTATTTTAATTAATACATTTATTATTTTTGAATTCAATGGTGAACATCCTATAAATTAACTAAGTTTATGGCAACATTCACCATTTATTTATAATCCTTAAACTATCAATAATTTCAATGTTTTCTGAAAGATTATATCTGGAAACTGTTGATAAATGTACCTTTCTAGAATTTCAAAAACAAATAATACCTATTTATTAGTATCATCAGCTATGTTTTGCAGTTCACATACGTTAAGAATATGTTAATATTATGTAAATATATATAGAAAATTTGGAAATTACCATAAAATGTAGTATTATTGTAATCTGAAATAGTGTGCAAAACAGTTAATAATAAAACAATTTAAATTAAATAATAACAATTAAATAAAGTAGCAATGAAAAACACATTTTACATTTTAGTATTAATAAGCTTTATAGGAATTAACAACCTTAAAGCACAGGCAACCGGTTACCCTATTGCCACATTAGAACACAATGGAACTACAACCGTATATTACGGAGGTGAAGCATTTCATAATGCATACGATAACGCTAATAGTGGTGACACAATTTATCTTTCGGCTGATAATTTTAGATCGTATTGGGGATTTTACAAAAATATACACGTATATGGTGCCGGAAGTTCTGATCCTGCAACTCCTGTTACTAATCTTACTGATTGGTGTTATTTTTATAATGGCTCTGACTCATTATCATTAGAAGGAGTATATACTAATATTCAAATAAATGGATCTATGCAAAACATTCAAATGAGGAGATGTAGATTTGATAATGTACAAATGTATGGAGCACCTGTTAATACTCTATTTGAGAATAATATAATTATATATATGAATTTAAATTGGGTTAATGGTAATACCTTAACATTTAGAAATAACTTATTTTTAAATCAGAATTGGTGGAGTGCTATTTTTGACAATGCTTCTAACGTGCTTTTTGAACATAACACATTTTATTGCGGATACCCGTTTACAAGCTCATTAAGTAATTGTTATTTTAGAAATAACATCATATATATGTATAATAATTTCTCAGCATATGTTAGCGGTATGACAACCTGTGTATTTGAGAAAAATTTAATAAATGAATATACTAGTTCCGGATTAAATTTCGGAGACACTGCAACGTTTTACACGAGTGTTTTCTTAAGCAATTATTATTTTGTAAATGCAAATTTATTAAACACTCCATTGCCTTCATGGGGAGGTGCGGCCAGTATTTATGGTGATTTCCATTTAATAAGTCCTCAAACTTATCCCGGAAATGATTCAACACAAGTAGGAATGTATGGCGGTGTAAATCCATTTAAAGAACATGCCACACCATCAAATCCACATATAATTAGTAAAACAATACCTTTTGTTACCAATTCAGATGGCACTTTACCTGTAACTATTAAAGTAAAAGCACAGAACTACTAATAAAAATAATTTAGCTATGAAATGAGTAATGGTTTAATATTATTTCATTTAAATAATATTTTATCACTACGAATTCCATGTGTTTTAATATATAAATTAAAAATTATCACATGAAAAAAATAATATTATTCATTGCTATTTTGTGTTTAGGTATCAGTTCGGTGTTCTCACAAAAACAACTTAGAGAATACCAATATTGGTTTGATAATGATTTTGCAAATGTTGTAACTCATCCTACAGCATTTATGGATACTGTACAGATAATCGAGAATATACATGCAGGAGCATTATTATATGGTATGCATGTTTATCATTTTCGCTGTAAAGATAATGCAGGGTTATGGAGTCAGGTTTACAGTCAATTTTTTCTATTAAATATACCTGTTCCTCTTGTTGCTACCTATCAAAAACACATTGTTGTAAATCAATATTGGTTTGATGATGATTTCAATCATCGAATAACACAAAATATAACAGGTCAAGACAGTATTTTATTTATTAATTCATTTAATACTGATTCGTTATCTCGGGGAATACACTTTATCCATTATCGCTGTCAGGATAATGCAGGTTTATGGAGCCCTGTTGCAAGTCAATTGTTCTTAAGACATTTAGATGCAACACACGTCCCATTTTATGTTACTAATCAAAAACAAATAGTAACTAATCAGTACTGGATAGATACGGATTTTGCACATAAAATCACTATAAATATAACAGGCCAGGACAGCATTACTTTTATAAATTCATTTAATACTGATTCATTAGTTTATGGAGTCCATGTATTCCATTATCGTTGTAAAGATAATTCAGGATTATGGAGTTCGGTAACAAGCCAATTGTTTCTTAAAAACATAGTTACTACTCCTTCTTCTTATTTTGTACCACATCAAAAACAGCTTGTAACTAATCAATACTGGTTTGATACTGATTTTGAACATAGTATCACAATAAATATTAGTGGACAGGATAGTTTACAGTTTATTACTTTGTTAAATCCTGATTCTTTGATAACAGGAATGCATGTTTTCCATTATCGTTGCAAAGATGATGCAGGGCTATGGAGTCCTGTATGTAGTCAGGAGTTTCTTAAGAATCCACCATATGTTTCAATACCTACTTTATTAAATAATAAGATTATTAAATACAGATATTGGTTTGATCAGGAGGTAACATTTACTTACAAAAATGTACCGCAAGCTGATTCAATTGTTGTATCTCAACTTGATTTAAGTAATGTATTGAATGGATTACATATACTTCATACACAATTTAAAGATAAAAGAGGATTGTGGAATAATCCAACTTCAGATAGTGTAAATGTACAACAAATACCGGGTCCGGCAGGTCCTATTTCCGGTCCTATCGAAGTAAATGAATATACTGATAGTGTACTTTATACAGTACAACCAATATTTAATGCAACTTCATATATATGGTCATTTCCTAATGGAGTAGTTGGCACAAGTGATTCAAATTATATCTATCTTGATTACCCTTTACATGCTAACTCAGGTTTGGTAAAAGTAAAAGGACATAATGATTATGGAAATGGTGCAGAATCTACATTAGGAGTTACTGTTAAATCATTAATAGTATCACCTATTACAATATCTTGCTCATCATATAGTATATGTCAGGATAGTGCTTTAACTTTTACAGCAACATTAATTGATGGAGTTACTAATCCAACTTATCAATGGGTTGTTAATGGGGTTAATGAAGGCACTAATAGTAACACATTTACTTACATCCCTACAAATGCTGATAATATAATGTGTATCCTTACATCACCTGATCTTGCGGGTGCTGATACTAGTAATTATATATCTATCTCAGTGTTTCCAAAACCAGGACCTATAGGTGGAGTTGCAGGTATTACCGGATTGTCAAATGTATGTCAAGGTCAAAATTTTGTTACTTATACAATTCCATTAGTCCTAAATGCTAATTCCTATTTATGGACATTACCGGTTGGTGCAAGTGGAGTAAGTACAACAAATATTATTACAGTTAATTATAGTAATACTGCCTTATCGGGAAATATTACTGTAAAAGGAATTAATAATTGTGGTGAAAGTGATGAATTAACTTTAGCGGTAACAGTTAATCCTTTACCCGCTGATGCAGGTGCAATAACAGGATTGACAAATGTTTGCCAAGGACTAAATGCAATAACATACACAGTTGATTCTATTAGGAATGCTACTTCTTATATTTGGACTTTGCCTGTTGGGGCAAGTGGAGTAAGTACTACTAATTCAATTACTGTAACCTATAGTAATACTGCTTTATCAGGAAATATTACTGTAAAAGGTGAAAACGATTGTGGCGAAGGAGCTGAATCAATTTTGTCAATTACAGTTAACCCATTACCTGTTGCAGCAGGAGTTATCTCTGGACCTACAACTGTTTGTCAAAGTCAGAATAGTGTAACTTATACGGTTCTACCAATAGCAAATGCCACCAATTACATCTGGACTTTGCCTGATGGGGCTACTGGATTAAGTTCTACAAACTCTATTACAGTTGATTTTACGCTTGCTGTTTCAGGTAATATTACTGTTACAGGTCAAAACAGTTGTGGTGTAGGTAGTAATGCTGTATTGCCAATCACTGTAAACCCAATGTTAACTGCATCAGTTAGTATTTCAAGTGTATCATCTAATATTTGCCAGGATAGTGCAGTTACATTTACAGCAACTCCTGTAAATGGTGGTGATTATCCTATCTTCAGATGGTATGTAAATAATGTATTAGTGTCGCAAGATTCAAGTCTTAATAATGGACTAGTAACTTATTATCCATTTAATGGCAATGCACATGATGAAGGATTAAACGGAAATAATGGTGCAATATATGGTGCTATTTTAACAACTGATAGATTTGGGAATCCTAATAGTGCCTATTCTTTTAATGGAATTGATAATTACATTAGAGCAAGTTCTAATAATCTACCAACAGCTGATCGTACTGTTTCTTTATGGTTTAACACAAATCCTTTGCAAAGTTATCAGTTATCCGGGCCTATTGCTTACGGAGGCACATGGTGTGGATATACTTGGTTTGAAGGAATGAATGCTGGTACTATATTACAAGATGTACATTGTGGAGCAAATACTTTTTCTGTTCCTTATTCTATTTCATCCGGACAATGGTATAATTTTGTTATTACTAATGATATCTCAGGACGAAAAATGTTTCTAAATGGAACACTTATCGGAACAAATCCTAATTATATTAATAACACTTATACTCTTTATAAAGATTTATCGATAGGAGTTATTGTAAGTGGCAATGGTTATGCTCCATATACTGATGGTAATATTGGTTGGTTTAACGGTAAAATCGATGACATTCGTATTTACAACCGTTCACTATCAAGCACTGAAGTTTTAACACTTTATAATGGTTCTTCTTTTACATATATTCCCAGAAATGGTGATAATATTAAATGTATTATGACTTCAAGTGCATCATGTGTACTTAATAATAATGATACAAGTAACGTTATTACAATGACAGTACATCCAAAACCAGGTGCTGCAGGTGCTATTTCAGGATTAACAACAGCTTGCCAAGGTCAAAATGGAGTAACTTATACAGTTGATCCAATAGCAAATGCTACTTCTTATATCTGGACTTTACCTGATAGTGCATTTGGAATAAGTTCTACAAATTCAATCTCTGTTAATTATGGTAATTCTGCTTTGTCAGGAAATATTACTGTTAAAGGTCATAATTATTGTGGAGATGGAGCAGAAGCTACTCTTCCTATTACTATTAGTCCTTTACCTCAAAGTGCAGGAGTTATTACAGGAGTTTCATCAGTTTGCGCATACCAGAATAATGTAAGTTACTCAGTAGGCTCAATGACTAATGCAACATCTTATATTTGGAATCTTCCATGGGGAGCAAGTGGTGTTAGTTCTACTAATACTATTAATGTAAATTATACACTTCCCGGTTCAGGTAATATTACTGTTCAGGGTTCAAATGCATGTGGAGTTGGAGCTATTGCTTCTCTAGCAATACAAATAAATCCTGTCCTCACTGCTTCAGTAAGTATTACAAGTTCTGTTACCAGTATTTGTCAAGATAGCATCGTAACCTTTACAGCAAATCCTACAAATGGAGGAAGTAATCCAACATATCATTGGTATATTAATGGAGTTCTTGTTGATTCTTCTTCTGAAATTAATAATGGACTAATTGCTTCTTATCATTTTAATGGAAATGCCAATGATGCTAGTGGTAATAGTCATGATGGAACTATTTTTGGTTCACCAACTCTCACTACTGATAGATTTGGTAATCCTAATAGTGCTTATTATTTTAATGGCGCAGGTGATTATATTGATTTAGGTCCATGGTTTACTTATAATAAATTCTCTCTTTCATTTTGGGTAAATGAAGCAGGATTTACAGGTGATTATACTGATATTATTGATAATAATCACACAGGTTATCAGAATTGG
>TBL_comb47_HYPODRAFT_10006847_pt1 | contig 12176 bp, 7 predicted proteins | sample TroBogypolimnion_40_FD_10682 | JGI IMG/M metagenome (IMG submission 10682) | reverse complement strand
GGTTTTGTTGTAGTGCCGTCCGTCTCGGACGGGGTTTTAAATCTTCCCTCTCAGAGAGAGGGCACTACACCGTAACAGATGTCCAAAATGTGTGAGAAAACGAATAAACGTTGTGCGCAACGAGACTCCAAAGTCTCGGAGTCATGTGTCCAAAATGGGTTTTGTTGTAGTGCCGTCCGTCTCAGACGGGGTTTTAAATCTTCCCTCTCAGAGATGGCGCTACACCGGAACAGATGTCCAAAATGGGTGAGAAGACGAATAACCGTTGTGCGCAACGAGACTCCAAAGTGTCGGAGTTGTTTAAAAAAAGTACCACAAGCATCTTGCTTGTGATTTTACTCAAGCTGGAAGCTTGATGTACTCCAGGCTTTTAAAACTGATAGTCGTTCTGTTCAACGGCACTCCAAAGTGTCGGAGTTGTTTTAAAAAAGTACCACAAGCATCCTGCTTGTGATTTTACTCAAGCTGGAAGCTTGAGGTACTCTTATGGCGCTTCTGTTCAACGGCTATCCAAAGTCTCGGAATCCTGATTTCTCTGTGCCTCTGTGTCTCTGTGGTTAGGTACTGTCCAAAATGAGGAGTCCATGTGTCCAAAATGGGGTTTTGTTGTAGTACCGTCTGTCTCGGACGGTCTTACACCGGCGGTGTTCAATGTGTCCAAAATGTGTAAGAAGACGAATACCCGTTGTGCTGAAACGGTCTCTAAAACTCGGAAATGTTTTGCGTAGGGTGTCCAAGATCGGACGGTTGTCCGGTTTATTCTGTTGGCGCAGGGATGTCCAGAATGTTTTGTTGTAGCGCCGTCCGTCTCGGACGGTGGATCGGAACTTCTCCGCACAAGGACACTCTAACGACTCGGAGTCGGGTGTCCAAAATGAGGGTGGCTGATGTCCAGAATGGCGTTTGTCTGTTAAGTTTTGCCGGACGGGGCGGACGGTTTTTTTGCGGATAAACCTGCCTTGACTGTTGCAATATTGAAGAGTAAAAATTATATTAAGCTGGGAGTTTTAATTAGAATGTCAAATATGCCGTGTTGCCGGGGGATTGTTTTGAAGTTAAAAATTCATAAAATGTTCTTTGTTCTGTTATTATTCATAGTCTCCGGATTACTGCCTTCGGCTGTTTTCTCCCAGAAAACGGAAAGCGAAGCCGCGCCGGCTCTGACCAAAGTAATTTTTACCCCCCAGTGGTTTCCGCAAGCTCAGTTTGCCGGGTATTATATGGCGCAGGAACTGGGGATTTACAACAAATACGGACTGGATGTTGTTTTTCAATATAAGCCGCCGCAACGGACGCTGATTTCCGTGCTGACGGATAAAAATGCGGATTTTGTGACGGACTTTCTGGCTTCCGGAATCAAAATGCGCTCAAACGGCGTGAAAATTGTAAATATCGGGCAGATTTCCCAGCGTTCCGCACTGGTGTTCGTGGCCAGAAAAAGCTCCGGAATCAAAAAACTTGAAGATATCAACGGCAAAAAAGTCGGCATCTGGATGACGGATTTCCAGGAAGTTCCGAAAGCGCTGCTGGATAAGTATAAGATTAAAGCGGAAATAATTCCGGTGGTATCCGGGATTGAACTGTTTCTGTGCCGCGGCATTGATGTGGTTGCGGTCATGTGGTACAATGAATATCATGAACTGCTGTCTTCCGGAATCAATGAAGATGAAATAACCACGTTCTTCTTCAGCGATTATAACCTGGATATTCCTGAAGACGGAATTTACTGTCTGCAGGAAACATACGATAAGAATCCGGAAATGTGCCGGAAATTCGTCAAAGCTTCGGTCGAAGGCTGGCAGGAAGCTTTTAAAAATAAAAAAAGAACGCTGGAGATTATCCGCAAAAACTGCCGGGAAAATCACATCCCTTATAACAATGCCCATCAAAGTTGGATGTTGAACCGGATGGAGGAATTGATCTTACCGTCAGGGGAAGCCCATATTGCCGGCTTCCTTTCGCCCAAAGTGTATCTTGATACCGCTAAGAAATTAAAATCCACCGGCGTGGTCAAGACGATTCCCCCGTACAGTGAATTTTATAAAAATGTTTTAAACAGCAATACCTCTACCGTCAAAGCTAAAGATATCAGCGGCAAGGAGGAAAATGTTCAAGAATAGAAGTCTGGCATTTAAACAAAGTTTTTATATATTGCTCAGTGTGATTATCGTCTCGGTCGGGATTTTTTCCTACGTCACCTGCTATGTATGGTCGCTGATGCAGGAAGGAATCAAGACGACGACCCGGCATATCGGGGAATCCACCGCCAACCGCCTGGACCAGATATTCATTGAAGCAACCAGGCTGGGCAAGCAACTGGCGATTCAGTTTGAAAACAGCAAAATGACCGACGAAGAAATCGGCAGACTGCTGACGACAACACTGGAGAGCATGCAGTATGACCGCCCGGAAATATACAGTTTGAGTGTCGCGTATGCCCCTTACGGTTTCGATAAAAGCAAAGAATATTACATGATTTATTCCTCCAGGAAAGACGGCGGCATTAAATTGGAACATACGGGCGGAGCAGACTATGAATACTTTTATTATAACTGGTACACGCTTCCGAAAACGCTGGAACATGCGGTTTGGACGGAACCATATTTTGATGAAGTTGTAATGTCCTCCTATACCGTGCCGTTTTACCGCGAGCATAACGGCAAGCGGGAGTTCGCCGGCGTCATCACTGTTGATTTGTCGCTGTCATGGCTGCAAAAGGCGGTGTCCTCGATTAAACTCAACAACTCCGGTTATTCTTTCCTTATTTCCAAGTTCGGACGGATTATTACCCATCCTGATACCGAGCGGATAATGAATGAAACTATCTTCAGCATGGCCGAAGAGCGCGAAGATAAATTTCTGCGGGATGCGGGACGGGACATGATCGCCGGCAAAAGCGGGTTAGTCCCATATAAAAAGCATTTGATCAACCAGAAAAAATCCTGGATGTTTTATACCCCGCTGCAGTCCAACGGCTGGTCGTTGGGCATTATTTATCCTGAAGATCAGTTGTATGAGGCTGTCGCCAGTATGGAAATTACTATTTTAACGCTGTTTGCAGTCGGAATGCTGCTGCTGCTGGGAGTAATTATCTGGATATCCATGAAAATCACCCGGCCATTGCGTGTTCTGACCAAAGCCACCGGCGAAATCGGCAGCGGCAATTTCCATGCGGCAATGCCGGAAATAACCGCCAATGACGAAATCGGCAAACTTAGCAAGGCGTTTTCCGCGATGCAGGCCGCGTTGATTAAGCACATCGAAAATCTGAAAGAAACGACTGCCGCCAAGGAAAAAATTGAAAGTGAACTGAAAATCGCCAAAGATATTCAACTGGGTATTCTGCCGCAACTGCTTCCGCCGTTCCCGGAATGCAAAGAATTCTCCCTGTATGCCGTTTTGAATTCAGCCAAAGCCGTCGGCGGCGACCTCTACGATTTCTTCTATCTTGACGACGATCATCTTTGCGTTGTCATCGGCGATGTGTCCGGCAAAGGCGTTCCCGCATCTTTGTTCATGGCGGTGACTCAAACCTTGCATCGCGGCATCGCGAATATAAAAATGAATACCGGGGAAATCGTTACCAACGTCAGCAGATCATTAAGCCAGAACAATGAAACTTCAATGTTTGTCACCTATTTCATGCTTATTCTGAATATCAGGACCGGTGAAATGCAGTATACCAATGCCGGCCATAACCCGCCGTTTATTCTGAGAGACGGCGACGGCATCACCAAAGTATCCAAACGGCACGGTCCGCCGGTGGGAGTGGCTGAACTGAACTACGAACAGGATACCATGACCCTCAATCCCGGCGATACCCTGGTGCTCTATACCGACGGCGTTACCGAGGCCATGAATATCAACAATCATGAATTCGGAGAAAACCGGCTGCTGGGTGTCCTGACCGACTGCGCAGCCAATCCGGCCCCTGAAAATATTACCAAAACTATCCTCTGGGCGGTTTCAAAATTTACTGCCGGACAGGAACAGTCCGACGATATTACAATACTGGTATTGCGGTTTGCCCCGAACGGCCTGGTAACCCGTGAGGGATTGACGACTTCGGAGACGGCTTGAAGACGACTGTGAAAAAATAACAGCAATTCATTCAGGAGAAGTACGATGAAACTTTCGGTACCGCTTTGGCAGTTGGCAGGAGAGGGGTTGGCATTGTGCTATCGGGGGGCTGCGGCTTATGAAGCTGAAATAAGCCATAATTCGGCGCTGATACTGAGCGGAGAGCCATACCCGGATTTGAACTATTTTCTGCTGGATGACCGGATTTTTCCGGAAATCAAACTCTGCCGCGCCGTGGAGAAAATCCGGTTGCGCCAGATTCCGGCGCTATGTCTTATTGCCGCGGACTTGAAAGAACGAATTGCGGAGACCGCCTGCAAGCTGGGGCTGGTTCACGCCTGCAATATGCCGGTCATGACTTATACTTCTGAATTTGCTCTATATGACGCCGGCGGCTATGAAATTGAAATAGTCGGCAATGCTAAAATGTTAAAAACCGCAAACCGGTTGACGGCTTCGGCATTTAATCTGCCGGTGGCGTCTGTGGAAAGAGTCTTCGGCCCCGGTATTATTGACGGTCCCGGCGTTCAGGTTTTTATCGCATCCAGAGACAATACTCCGCTATGCACGGTGCAAACCACGACTGCCGGCAATATCTGCGGAATATGGGGCATGGCAACCGCCCCGGAATTTCAACATCAGAACGACGGCAAATCGCTGCTGCAATATGTAATGTCGTATCATTCCCTGAAAGGCGTCAAAGCCTTCTATTTGCTGGGAACCGAAGCCGGCCAGCCGTTCTATGAAGATATCGGATTTCAAACACAGACGGAAGCGATGGTTTGGGTTGACCGCGAATGCCCTCTGGTCAACTCACGTTAGCAGCCTGTCGGAATTTATAACAAAACCGTCTTTGGCCTCGCAGTTGCAAAGGCTTGAACGGCATTTGGTTCTTTTGTTTTCCCAATGAATTTTTCCGCTAATATTTTTTCTTAAAAAATACTTTCCGGATAAATAATTATGATTGCTCTTTTACCGCCGAGTGATATATTTTACAAAAATGCGTTAAAGTATTGTATATAATGGCAAACGAAAGCCGGATTTATTGGCAACAGGCTCTTTATTTTTATTGAGGTAGCATGAAAAAGTTGTTGTTTGTGTTCGCGTTAGGATGTTTTTCGGTAATGGCTCTGGAAATTAACCAGGAGGCTGTCAGGAAAGAAGCAATTGCCCAGATAGGCGAGTTTCAACTTCCGGAAAATGGTTCAAAAATTGAACTGGAACTGCGGGATGGCGCTAAAATAAAAGGGGCGCTGGTCAAGGTGACCGCGGATAAAATTTATCTGGAAGTTGAGGCCGACGCAACCCATATTTGTAAACTGGAACAGCTTGCCCCCGGTTCCAGATGGAAATTTTTCAAAGCAGAATATGATAAAAAGTTAAAAACCGTAATTGATGAAATAACTGAAGATAAAAAAGCAGAAGCCGAGGTCAGAGATAAAAAAGCTGCCGGTTTGGCGTTGAAAAAAGAAGCTGAGAAACCGCCGGATACGCCCAAAGTTGAAGAGAAAAAAACCGTAGAGTCGATCAAAAAGGAATTCGGAGAATTCAAACTTCCGGAAAAGGATTCAGTATTTGAACTGGAATTGACTGACGGCACGAAAGTATCAGGAAAAATAAACAAGGTAAAACAGAATAAAGTTTATGTGGAAGTAGAGGAAGGTAGAGTCTCTATTCATAAGCAGGATAAAATTTCGCCCAATTCCAGATGGAAATTATTCAAAGACGATTTCGATAAAAAACTGAAAGATACTATTGACGAATTTAAAGCGGAAGAAGCAAAAAAAGCTCCGGCAACGCCGCCGTCTGCCGCACCTGCAGTACCTGCTGTAGCCACTGCGTCCGCGTCTGCAGTACCGTCTCCGTCCACTGTCGCCGCTGTTCCCGCGCCCGTGCCGTCTGTTGCGCCTGTCCTCGCGTCAGTTTTTCCTGTTCCAGCCGCAACGGCGCCTGCGAAGCCTGCGATAACGCCTGTTGCCGCTGTGGTTGCTTCCGCGCCGCTTTCACCAATGCCGACCACAGCGCTTGCATCCGTGCCGCCGGCCATGCCGTCTGCGGCAGTACCCAAAAAGCCTTGAGATAAAACGGGTAAAAATCGATAGAGTCCGGTATGCTTAAAAACCGCCGGGCTCTTCAAAATTGTCTATTTCAGGGGAGAATATAAATATTATCTTGGCATTGATTACTCAAAGTTTTGAAATAAACGGTCGATTAGCAAAGTCCCCACTCCGATTACCACGTGCGCCGAAGCAACTGTAAAGCGGCGATAGTGTTGCGCCTCTTGATATTTTTAAGTTTTAGTATCTCGGCTTTGTCCATAAGAATTTCTTTTATTGATTTTCATTTAAAAAGTGATGCATCAAGTATCGCCGTGCCGGACTTCCGGATTAATATATATTTGCTTGCGCAGCGCGGGATTTTTGATTATCAGTTGCAATTGAACCAGCGCCTGCTCTGATAACTTGTAAAAGTCCTGAATTATTGACGTGGTAGTGATACCCCACACATCGATGATCTGAGTATTGTCAACATCGGTATAATAAAGATTTTTACCCCAGCGCAGTTTATGGAGCAATGCCCATTGGACGACAGCGCCGGTAGAATTCCAATTGTCAGAAAAAATAAGATTGGGCGATGTATCCGTAATTTTGATGTTTTCCGCCAGCACGGTGAGTTTATCTGCAAATTCCGGCGGCATTTGAATAACCTCATAGAACCGTTTCAGCTTGCGGCATGCGGCAATGAATCCATCCTTTCTGCGGGTGTTGACCAGGCGGCTGTTGTCCGGGGTGTACAGAAAGTAAGGGGTGGCCAGCGGCAATTCGGCAAGCCGTTCTTCAACGTGTCTGGCGAAGCAGTTATAATGGTCGGTTGTTACAAAATTACATTCCGGCACGGCGCGATTGATGATAACGCCGGGCATTTTATGCAGGGATGAGATTATTTGAGAGAGATACTTTTCGTCCGGATGTGACCATAGTATTCCGTCAAAACGCGTTAATTTGGAAATTTTTGTTTTAGAATCAAGGGCATCCTCGTACGATATATATTTTATTGAGCAGTTGGATGCCGATGGAATATGATGCATAAGCCATTTCGGAGCAACGTAAGCGATATGATAGAGCTGACTTGTGTTGATGACGACGCTGCCGGCGCCGCGTCTCGCGGCAATCAGCCCTTTTTCAATCAAAATATCAACCGCGCGATTAATAGTCGTGCGGGTAACTTTAAAACGTTCCGCCAGTTCTGTTCGGGTCGGAAGAAAATCTCCCTCCGAATAAACTCCGGATTCAATTTCAGCGGACAGTTCCATGGCGATTTGACGATAGCGTTCAAGTTTCAAAGTGCGCTGCCTCTTTTTTTCGTTATTTTTCTTAAAATAACATTTAAACAGGGAAAATTCAACTTGACAAAAGAGTAGTATTATATTATAATTATTTAAAAGACTACTCATTTGAAAAATTCAAGTGAGCAGCTTAGTAAAACAGGAGAATCAAGAGACTATGGTTTTAAAGAATGATAATCACAAATATCTGCTTGATAAATTGGAAGCGGCTATTGATTTGGAACATGTTGCCAGAACTGAACAATTGCAAAATGATTTATGGAATGGTGAAAAGCTGCCCTATCTTCCCTGTGTTGTCGAATTTTCTTCTTGCAGCGATTGGCCAAACTATACTTTTACTGAACGGTGGGATGACGTTGAAAAAAATATAATTAATTCACTGGGCTGGGTCTATAGCGGGGTTTTGCTGAAAGATGACCGTTTGTATCAAATCCGTCCGGAATACGGGGTGGTTAATATCCCGGAACTTTTCGGCATTGAAACGATTATCTCCAATGAAGGCAACTCTATGTCTGAAGGTCTGAATGACCGCGATAAACTGAAACGCCTGATTGATGCGGGCGTGCCTGATTTTGCCTCCTGCAAACACGCAAAAAAGATAATCGAATATCAGGATACTGCCAGGGAATTGTTGAAAGGCTATGAGAAACTTTCCAAGGTTATTCACTTCACATTGCCTGATACTCAGGGACCTTTTGATTTGGCCTGCTTGATCTGGGGATCGGATATTTTTCTCGGGATATATGATGAACCGGAGCTATTTGAACAGCTAATGGAACTGGTAACTCAGACATTTATTGAATATAACCAATATCATCAAAAACGAATGGGGAATCCGGTAAATTCAGCGTATCACATCGCGGGGCTGAAATTAGTTAATGGCGGAATCAGAATTTGCGATGATTCGGCGACTTTAATTTCCAAAGAGATGTATGCCAATCAAGTTGCTCCATACAACGTCCGGGCGTTTGCGCCTTTCTCCGGCGGTTGGCTGCACTATTGCGGCGACGGCAAGCGGTTGCTGCCGACCATGCTCAATGATATTCCCGGCGTGCATGCCATTCACCTGGGCAATCCGGATTTGCACAATTTCCGGCAATTGGTAAAAGATACCGCGGAAAGAGAAATCGTGCTGTTCTGGAGCGGAGCGCTTGAGGAGCTGCCGGCGGCGCTTCAGGAATCGCCTGAAGCCAGATTGTTAGTGTTGCTTGAAAACCGTTATGCCCCCCGGAGTTTTGATGACGCCAGGCGGCGGCTTGAACAAGTAAGAAAAGGCCTGCCGGTACCCAAGGCAAGCTGGTAAAATAAAGGGAAAAATTATGAAAAGTTACTTTGAAGATCTGTTCGTTTATCCGGATTACGACAATTCCAGGGTTGTCGCCAAATTTACCGTTCCGGAAAAATGCCAAAGTTGCAGTTGGCAAGTTCTTGGCCAGGGTAAAATCGTTGCCGGAGGAGAAGCCAGACTCAAGCAGCAAGGGGAGTTTGCCATCGCGGAAACGATTAAGGATTTTAAGCCGTGGAATATTAATACCCCTTACCTCTATAAGTTTGTACTGAACCTTATGATTGGCAAGGAAAAATTCTGCCGGGAAGTAAAATTCGGGATGCGTAAATTCAGCATCACCGACCGCGATGTCTGTCTGAATAATGAAAAACTCTTTATCCGGGGCGTAATCAGGGGACGTGAGGCGCATGATCATCCCAATCTGATGAACCTGCCGTTGTATGAATTTTACGCCAAATATATGAAGATGATGAAACGTTACGGCTTCAACTTTATTCGTTTTCATTCCGAAATTCCGCCGATGGAATGTTTTCAGGCTGCTGATGACTTGGGTATTCTCATTCATGTTGAAATGCGTAAATATTTTGGCAAATATCAGAAAGAGCGCTCCATGATGGAAGATGCGGACAAATTGCTCAATCGTAACGAGTGGATTGCCATGCTTAAGAAATTGCGCAATTACACTTCGCTGATGATTTACTGCATGGGCAATGAAATCGACCACCCCGGACGCAATCCTATTTGTGAAGAATTCTATAATGTCACCAAAAAATATGATCCCACCCGTTTTTTCCTCGATACTTGTTCAAGGGGTGAGTTTGACCGCAAAAGCGTCGATCTGGATGTTCAGCACATGAGTTATTTTTACCCGCTTGGTCATAGTTATAATATGTTCGATAACACCCAGAACTGGATTATTGCCGGTTCCGCAAAGAATTTACCGATGATTGAGCAGGATAAAGCTGATGACTGCAACTGGAAGATTATGCGGAAAATGCCGTCTCCGCGTCCGGTGCTGGCCCATGAAATCTGCCACTATTCCGGCTTGCGCGACCTCGATGAACTCCAAGCTAAATTTGAAAAGTATGCCCCCGGCAAAACGCCATGGTGGCTGGGGGAACTGAAGAAGCTGGCAAAAGTCAAGGGATATGCCCGACAGTATGATATCATGCGGGAGGCCTCGGTTAAATTCCAATTCCTTTCGTGGAGATTGGGACTGGAGGCGGCACGCAGAAGTAAAATCCTCAGCGGATTTCATTTTCTGCAATTCTGCGACACCGACCGCTATGAAAACAGCAACGGGATTGTCGATTGCTTCGACGATTACAAAGGCATAGATGAAAAGGCGTTTCTTAAGTTTAACGGGGATAGCGTAATCCTTGTCGATATGCCCCGGAGGACTTTCTTTGAAAATGAGAAGACGGTTATTCCGGTAATCGTGTCGCACTTTTCCTTTGACCTGACAGGCTTGGCGAATTTTAAGTTTACGCTCAGTAACAGCAAAGCGGAAGTGCTGCTGGCTGGCGGATTATCTGCCATTGATTTAAGTACTCGCGGACGCCTGGAGATTTGCGAACTGATGCTTAAGATGCCGGTTTGCGCCGAAGCTCAAGCCTTGACATTAAGGTTAGAATTGGTAACCGCCAAAAATAAAATACTCATTGACAATGCCTGGGACCTCTGGGTTTACCCCAACCGGGTAGCAAGCCTGCCGCCGCTGGATGCAAAAATTGCCTTGGACGAGGTTTTTCCTGCCGCGCGTTATCCGCAAATCCGGCATAATCCCAAGGCAAATTTGATGATAGCCAATCGCGTCACCAGGGAACTGATTGACCATGTCGATAAAGGAGGCGATGCGTGGCTGATGTATCGAGTACCGGTAACTCGTGACCGCAAAGTGCGGGCGGAGAAGGAAAAATACTACCTGCCCGCAGTTTGGGACCGTTTCAAAGGGGTGATTTGGGACCGCGGACACAATAACGGCGCTTTTATCCGTCCAGGCGCGGCGCTGGCTAAATTCCCCAATGACGGCTTTCTAAATTTGCAATTCTACGATTTGGTGAATGATTGCGACAAAATTATCCTGGATGATTTCCCTGTAAAAGTTGAACCGGTAATGGAAGGTGTAGACAGAGCGGTAAGAGATCGTTTTGATGTTTACAACTTCAAGCTTTCCGAATTGCAGCCGGCTTATACCATGCGTAAATTCGGCTATCTTTTCGAACTGAAAGTGGGCAAAGGGCGTCTTTTCGTCAGTAGTTTTAATTTTACCGGACTCAATCAGGGAGTCCCCGAAGTGGCGGGGATGTTCGAATCAATAATCAGCTATCTGACTTCGAAGAAGTTTGCGCCAAAAGCCAAGATCAGCGCCGATGCTTTGAGTAAATATCTATTAGCCAAAGGTAAAGGCCCGATTGTTAAGGAACGGCGCATGACCCAGTATTGGCAACTTGACGAAGAGCCATTGGAATCGAAAAAATACTGGGAAGAAGCGCTTCAATATATTGGAGAAGAAGTCAAAGAAACCGACATTTGGATGAAGCATCAGTCAGAGAAATTGAAAATAAAAAAATAGAGGAAGCCCAATTAAGCATACAGAAAATTATATTTTAACAAGGCTATACAGGATGAAAAACGTTTCCCTGTGAAGAACGTGAAGAAATTGAAGGTTTAAAATAATATCGCCATCTGGTCTTTATTTGGAATATATTCAGTCCGTGGCCGGTAAGCTGGCGGGCCGTAAATTGGCATTATTATACAATTATCATCCCGTTTATCATTGCAGTTATTACTGCCGTATGGTTCCTGTGGTGCGGCATCCGCGATTTGCGTCAATTATACCGGTATTTGAAGGGTTATAAATCCAAGGTCGGCGACGAGGCGCATCCTGATAATTACGCTGACTTCGTCGAAGAGGAAGAGAAAAATATAGACGCTTCTAAACCCTGTCCGGGGAAGCATTCCAGCATGGATTGATCCGGCATACGAAAAAATGCTTCCAGTAAGGCTATTCATGGCATAAACAGGTTATCAGGAGAACCTGTTGGGGCTAGAACGAATCGTTTTGAATTCGTCTTCACGCCGAAGCACGGCTCCTGGTTGAATATGATTGAAATGTCCTTCAGCAAGGCGGCGCGAGGATTCCTTCGCAACATCAGAGTTGAAACGAAAAAAGAACTTGAAACATGTATATATCAGGGAATACAGGAAATTAACGAAGAGCCAGTTGTCTTTCGATGTAAATATAAAATGGAAGAGGTCGCTGTTCTTAAATAATACATTATTTTAAGAACGAAATACCAGGAGAAGGCAAAAGAACATTTCTAAAAAGCCGCATGATTGGATTTTTCAACTTGGTTCGAATAGTTTATCTGACCACCCGGCCTGAACCGGAACCCCCCATCAGCGCTTCGACTTCCTGTCTTGAAGAATAATTTATATCTCCGGAAATTGAATGCGCCA
>TBL_comb47_HYPODRAFT_10006845_pt1 | contig 12177 bp, 8 predicted proteins | sample TroBogypolimnion_40_FD_10682 | JGI IMG/M metagenome (IMG submission 10682) | reverse complement strand
GCCGTTAGCTGGAAGAATGACCCTAATCTGATAGGCAAACGTCTGGATGATGAATTAATGGCCGTAAGTGTTAATGATGGACATTACTCGGCACTGACTCCTACGGGCCTTCTGAGAAGCGCCCAAAACGGCACATTTACACTGCCTGTTAAGCCAGCCGATGCAACGCATGTTTACCTGTTCTTTGCATCACAGGATGGATTGGACTATACGGAGAGTGTTTGCTTCGAGGTATAGGGGCATGGGGCATGGGGTCCCGTGGTTTTTAACCGCGGAGGATAAAAGACCGTTTAAAATTGCTTGACCCAAAAGCAAATTCTACAAATCTCACTTACTTTAAATTGAAAATTGGTGTGAATTACTCACAGGTGGCAGTCAGAACATCACCCTTCCTTCCAACTTCTCAGGCGATGAGGTACAGTGCTTCATCTCCTTTAGCAACGCAACCCAGGCTGTTTTATCGAACAGTGAGTTTGTAGGCGGGATAATCGTATCACAGGGATTTGAATAGCTTATAGCGTCAAAAAACAGCTCTTTCAATGAGAGCGGTTTCTGCATCGACATAAAATCAGTATATTTGAAAAGCAACTCTTCGCATTAAGCTAAGGTTTAGATTCACTGTCAGTATATCGCGGAAAGTTACATGTCTTTTTACGAAACTACTAAACTCAGCATGATTTATGACAACAGATTGTCTAAATTGTAATGCCGCACTGCAAGGGAATTATTGCAGTAATTGCGGACAGAGTGCAGAAACGCATAGAATAAATACCCATTATTTGTGGCACGACATTGAGCATGGATTGCTGCATTTGGATAAAGGAATACTATTTACAACTAAAGAATTATTTGCCAGGCCGGGAAATTCGATAAGAGAGTTCCTTGAAGGTAAACGTGTAAAGCATTTCAAACCAATATCATTAGTTCTTGTTCTGGCAGGTATCTACGGATTACTGTTTCATTTTTTCAAAATAAATATGTTTTCCAATTATGTTGTAATTTCCAGTACAAGTGAAGAAGCTAATCATCTTAATGAAGTCATTGCAAAAACAAGTGAATGGATTGCTCAACATTACTCAATATTGGCATTACTGCAAATACCGGTTTTCACAATTGGTACCTATATCTGTTTTAGAAAAGGAGGATATAATTTTGTTGAACATTTGATAATCAATACCTTCTTAGTTGGACAAAGACTTATTCTGCATATTATTACTTTCCCTTTGTATTATATTTCAAGTGGAACTCCGATGTTAACAACGGTCGACAGGATAATAGATTTAATTGGTTACTCACTTGCAATCTGGACACTTATCCAGTTGTTTAAAAATCAACAGAAGAGGATTCTGAGAACAATATTCAGTTTATTAATTTCTTTCTTTATAATATATTCAATATTGATTGGAGGTCTGATATGTCTTACTACATTTATAAAATGACAAAAACCAGCAAGTACTTATCCTTCCTGTGAAATAGACTATTCAAAAGCCTTGGTTAGAATGGAAACACCCGCACAGGGAGCTGACAAACAATCTCTCTTCCTTCTAACTTCTCAGGTGACAATGTGAAATGCATGGTCTCCTCTGCAAAGGAAAACAGTCTGTTTTATCGAACAGTGAGTTCGTCAGCGGCATAATCGTAACATAGGAATTTGAGGTACTTATAAGAACTAAAAACCGCTCTCAATAACGGGGTTGGTTTTTCCCCTTAATATAAAATCAGTATATTTGAAAATTATCGTAATACAGGGACATGACAGGCAATACGAATGATTCAGAAGGAGACTGTTGAGTTTTGAACCCTTAAAAAACTAATGAAATGGGAAATCGCATAGTAAATAAATTAATAGAAGAAAAGCAAAGCAGGTTTCATGGGGGGTTGTATCACAAAACACAAGTAAATCTGACATACAATTCGAACCGGATTGAAGGCAGCCGTCTCACAGAGGAGCAAACACGATATATTTTCGAAACCCGTACAATAGGATTTAAAGATGAGGAAGCTGTTCCCGTAGATGATATTTTCGAAACAACCAATCACTTTGTAGCCTTCGATTATTTGCTCGATACACTGCACCAACCATTGTCTGCAGAAATCATAAAGGAGTTTCACCGTATACTGAAGTCGGGTACTGCCGATGCTCTGAAACCATGGTTTGCTGTAGGCAGTTGGAAAAAACTACCAAACGAGGTTGGCGGCGACGAAACCACAAAACCCCAAAATGTGGAAAATGAAATAGAACAGCTCAATGGATGGTATTTGAACAGAAGAAGCGCCTCTTTTGAAATCGTTGTTGAATATCATTATCGTTTCGAAAAGATTCACCCGTTTCAGGATGGGAATGGTCGTGTTGGGCGTTTAATTCTATTTCGGGAATGTTTGAAAAACAATATTGTGCCCTTTATTATCGACGAAACGCACAAGCAATTTTATTACCGTGGGCTAAAAGAATTTGAACGGATACAGGATTATTTAATGGACACCTGCCGTTCGGCACAAGACACCTATAATCAATGGGTAAAATATTTTTTCAATGATTAATCAGTCAATCAGTCAATTAGGAAAGAGGAAAAATTATTCTACCACAAAGACCCGAAGACCCAATCCGCCAGCGGGCGGACACCACAAAAAAACAGAGTGGATATTTGGTGATACTGCCTGATTTGGAGCCTTGGTTGCAAATTTAGGAAAGAGGAAGGATGAAAGGGGGCAGTTTTTCCACTAATATAAATTCTGTATATTTGAAGAACAACTCTTCGCAGGAAGCTTATCAGATAAATCCCATCCCAGAGTAGTTGTGGAATATCAGTCAACAAGTTCAGAACGAGTTTTTACTATCATACTTACTTTTCAAATCAATGAACGCAATGAAAAGCTGTATTCTTATCTGTTTAATTACTTTGGTTTCTTTACGGAGTCATTCACAGACTTCAAAAATAACCGGCCATTGGGAAGGAGCTATTGAGAAAAATAATTCAATGCAAATTGTGAAATTTGATTTCTTTGAAGATCATAACCAATTTAAGGGAACCTATACAATTCCTGCACAAAACTTATTTGAATCATCACTTCTTATTGATTCTATTGGCGATACAAGTTTTATCATTGATTTTGATTATGGACCTATAAAATTGAATTATTCAGATTATAACTCTGAGATACTAGGCCAAAGTAAATCTTCAAAAGACGGCAAACCTGAAATGAAAATGCATATCAGAAAAATAGGTGAGCGGGAGATCAGGCTGTTTACAGAAGAAGAAATAAACTTTAAAAGTGGCGCAATTCAATTGGCAGGAACCATTTTTAAGCCAAAAACTGATGGAAAGTTTCCGATCATCGTATTGGTTCACGGTTCAGGGCCAAACGAAAGGAAGACCAGCGACTATTTTTCACAGGCATTTAAATTGGCAAATAATGGTATTGGAGTATTGTTCTACGACAAAAGAGGAACGGGTAGTTCAGGCGGGTCTTTCAAAAATACAACGATTTTTGATTATGCTGAAGATGCAAATGCTGCAGTGGAATATTTAACTACACGAAAAGACATCCCTTATTCAAAAATAGGAATGATGGGAACAAGTGAAGGGGGCTGGGTTCTGCCTATGGTGGCCAATAAAACAAGGAGTGTTTCATTTATTGTTTTGAATGTAGGGCCAGCCGTATCAGTTTATCAACAAAATTTAGATTTCAATAAATATTATATGAAGGATAAAGGAGTTCCATCTGCTTCAATAGATTCACTTGTTAATATTTCTGATCTTTTTTTTAAAAGTCTTTACGACACTACATTGAATAAGAAAGTTGGAACATTGTTCTATAAATTTGAACATGATAAAAAGTGGTGGGGAAATTTTCTGCCGGCTCGTGATTCTGCAAATATTATTTGGTGGAAGGCCAGTAATTATGATCCCAAAGAAAATTTATCAAAGTTAAAATGTCCGACTTTATCACTACTGGGAACATCAGATGAATTTGTTCCTGCTCAGGAAAATGAAGGACTAATGAGAAAGTATCTCACACAGGCAGGCATTTCATTTAAAATTAAGGTCTTTGAAAACATGGAACATAGCAGTGAGATAGATGATCACTGGATTAATAAAACTTCGGGAGGAAAAATCTGGTCATGGAGAAGAACTGCACCTGAATTTTATGAAACCATTATTGAGTGGATAAAAGCTAATTAAGAGATAATAACTGCGTTTAAACAATTAGATGGTAAAACCAGTTCATACCAGCTCTGTATATCCGTGATTATTGAGGCTAATTGCTTCAATTTTCCTTCTATAAAATCTTTTACCACTATACATTTAAATTATCGCTTAATAGTGTCTGATTTCGTTTGCTTTATCCAGGGCAATATGGACTTTATTCCGACTTGCTTCAAAGTTTTCGTAATCAGACTATAATAGAATAGTTCCAAATTAGCAATAAACAACTATCATAGGCTCAAATAGTTTGGAAATAGTTTTTTTAATTAAGAAAAATTTTATAATTTTGCTTAATCAGTTTACCAGTTAATCAGTGGATTGTTTTTTTTAGAACTATACCATGAATAACAAGAATAAATTTAATGTTGACTTACACCTTCTCCGTTCAAAGGCAGAAAAATTAATAGAAAAGACTGCTTTTGACAAAACTTCGCAATTTTCAGAAGTCGATTATCAGAAACTTATTCATGAGTTAGAGGTTCATCAGATAGAGTTGGAAATGCAAAATGAAGAACTTCGGGAATCTAAAATAAGAGAAGAGGAGCTTGCGATTGAAAAATACCATGAATTATACGATTTCGTACCTATAGGTTGTTTAACTCTATCATCAGAGAAAGAAATATTTAATTTAAACATGAGTGCAGCAAAAATGCTGGGTAAGGAAAGAGAGCATCTATTAAAAAGCCGTTTTGATTTTTTCGTTTCTGAAGTGGACAGAATGGATTTCGATCTGTTTTTTATAAATTCTCATTATCATCATACCAAAGAAACCTGCAATTTAAACCTTTCCACTGAAAGTATTCATCCTTTATATGTGCAACTAAGCGCCATATCATCTTCAAATCCTGACCAGTGTTTGATAACGATGGTTGACATCACAGATATTAAAAATGTAGAACTGGAGATTAAGCTCAAAAACGAAGAACTATTAAACTTAATTTCTGAAAAGGACAAATTCTTTTCAATTCTCGCACATGACCTTCGAAGTCCATTTAATGTGCTACTTGGTTCTTCACAAATGTTATTGGAACGCTACTCCATAATGAGTCTGGACGATATTCAGTCATTTGCAAGGATAATTAATACCTCAGCTAACAATTTGTTTGGATTACTTGAAGATCTTTTGAAGTGGTCAAGTCTGCAAATGGGAAATATAAGCTATAATCCTAAGTTAACTAAACTGTTGCCCGTAATTTCAGAAGGTCTGAGGTCAGTCATTGATATGATAGATAACAAATGGATTGATTTCCACATAGAAGTTTCTGAGGATTTGACAGTATTCACAGATATAGATATGCTGGAATTAATCATACGAAATCTGGTTATTAATGCTGTGAAATTTACTCCACGCAGCGGGAAAATTGTACTTACTGCAAAACAGATGGACGATAGATTTATTGAAATATCCATCAAGGATACAGGTATTGGAATGAAAAAGAATGTAATGGATAGACTTTATCGTCTTGACGGGGAGATAAATCGAATGGGAACTGAAGGTGAAGCAAGTACAGGTCTTGGCTTGATTCTTTGCAAAAATTTTGTTGAACAACATAATGGAAGAATTTGGGCTGAAAGTGAAGTAAACAAAGGAAGCACTTTCCATTTTACTATTCCTTCTAAAAAAATTAGTGCGAACGAATGATTCCATTTATGAAGATTTCAAAGAAAGTATTATAAATGTTAAAGCATAATTAGTTTCTGTTTATCCTTCCTTTCGATTTTTAAAGAAATCTTATTTATTATCACACTCTCTGTTCTTGCAGCATGTTGTATCTCTTTTGATACATTAACCGCTCCGTCCGCAGCCAAATCATCACTATTCCTTCCAAATTATCAGACAAAGAAGAGCAGTACTTCATATCCTTTGCAAAAGAAAATTACTCTGATTTATCGAACAGTGAGTTTGTGGGCGGGATAATCGTATCACATGGATTTGAAAGGCTTATAAAGTCTAAAAACCGCTCTCTCAAGAGGGAGGCGGCTTTTCCCGTTAGTATAAAATCAGTATATTTGTAAAGCGCTACAAAAAATAACCTAAATGAAAAAGAATCTTATAATCAGTCTTATCTTGTTCTCGTCAATCATTTCTTTCGGACAAGATATTACAGGAGAATGGAATGGCTTGCTCAAGATCCAGGGCGTGCAATTGCGTTTGGTATTTCATATTAACAAAACTGATGTGGGTTATTCGGCCACCATGGACAGTCCCGATCAGGGAGCCAGTGGTATTCCGATGAGTAAAGTCACATACGAAAACTCAGTATTGACTGTCGAAATGGCAACAGCACAAATTGAATACATAGGGAACCCTGACAGCACGGGCAAGGTAGTTGGTACCTTTAAACAGGCAGGACAATCGTTTCCTATGAACTTATCAAGACAGCCAATTGAAAAAGGGATAAGCGCTTCAGATATTAAAGACACCGCTTTTATAGAAAAAGAAATCGTCTTACAGACCAACAGCGGACAGATTTTTGGAACATTAACAACACCTAAGAAGTTTTCAAATATACCTGTGGCATTATTTATTGCAGGTTCAGGTCCGACAGACAGGGATTGCAATCAGGCGATGATGCAATGCAATGCATTCAAAAAGCTTGCTTACGGACTTGCAGGAAACAATATCGCTTCGTTACGCTATGACAAAAGAGGAGTTGCAAAAAGTACAGTGGCTGCAAAGAGTGAATCTGACCTTCGTTTTGAAGACTATATAAATGACGCAAAGGAATGGATAGAATTGTTAAGACAGGACAAGCGTTTTTCAAAAGTTATAGTGATTGGTCATAGCGAGGGTTCATTGATCGGTATGATAGCTGCATCAAATGCCGATAAGTTTGTGTCTATTGCCGGTCCCGGGCAATCCATCGACAAAGCCTTAAAAGATCAATTGAGTACACAATCAAAAGAAATTCAGGATTTGACTTTTCCCATTATTGATAGTTTGACTAAAGGGAAAACGGTAGATAATGTCGATCCAAAACTTAATTCTCTATTCAGATTAAGCGTACAACCTTATCTGATTTCATCATTTAAATATGACCCGCAAATAGAAATAAAAAAATTAGCTATTCCTATTCTGATTGTACAGGGTACAAATGACATACAAGTGTCGGTTGAAAATGCAAATCGTCTTTCGAAAGCAAACCCTAAAGCACAATTGGTATTAATTGACAAAATGAATCATATTTTCAGAGCGGTAGAAGGTGACCGGCAAGCGAACCTTGAAACGTACAATAACTTCAGCTTACCATTGGCAGACGGCTTAGTGAATGAAATTTCCAATTTTGTTTTGAAGCACTAAAGAACAATACTCATAAGGGAAAGAGATGCTGAAAAGTTGTTAATAACACTAATCTGCACGATTCCTTACTTAAATTCAATTTAAATAAACGGGTAATTCAGCAGAAAAGGATTATTCGAAACCTTAGGTTGATTGTTTGATTTGCTTTGTATGTCAGCACTTCAGGGGTAATTTATTGGTAAATTCATCGAATACGGTCTTAGGGTGTCCTCTGCTGTTATTTCCTCAATGCAATTGTTCAAAAAAGTTGCTTGATTTCTTTGGGTTGAATATCTATATTTGCTCACTTTTAAAAATTGAGCCTTGGCTGAAGATTGGATTAATAAGGATCAGGTATTGATTCAAGATCGGTTTTTAAAATTGACTAATGAGACTAAAATACAATTAACTCAAATAAAAAGGAATGAAAGGTTACAAAATTATCGTTCTTGCCAAGCAGGTTCCTGATACGAGGAATGTTGGCAAAGATGCAATGAAAGCCGATGGAACAGTCAACAGGGCTGCCTTGCCTGCCATTTTCAACCCTGAAGATCTAAATGCCCTCGAACAGGCACTTCGGATTAAAGACAAATTTCCGGGGACAACCATTACCATTTTAACCATGGGACCAGGACGTGCAGCCGAGATCATCCGTGAAGGGATGTTCCGTGGAGCTGACGATGGCATCCTCCTTACCGATCGTGCTTTTGCAGGTTCTGATACCCTGGCTACATCTTATGCCCTGGGACAAACTCTGAAGAAACATGGCAATTATGACATCATCATTGCAGGTCGTCAGGCCATCGACGGTGATACCGCCCAGGTAGGACCACAGGTTGCTGAAAAACTTGGACTTCCGCAGGTGACCTATGTTGAAGAAGTTCTTTCGATCAGCAAAGGATTTGTTACCATGAAACGTCGCCTCGAACGTGGGGTAGAAGTGGTGAAATGCCCGATTCCCCTGGTCATTACGGTAAATAGCTCGGCACCCGATTGTCGTGCACGCAACGCCAAACTGATCATGAAATATAAACATGCCAAGACCATCTCGGAAATGCAGGATGCCAACGACGATTATCTGCATTTGTATAACGACCGCCCATACCTGAACATTAAGGAATGGACCGTTCAGGATATTGTAGCTGTAGCGGATGAATTGGGATTAACCGGTTCGCCTACCAAGGTTAAAAAGGTTGAGAACGTTGTTCTTCAGTCAAAGGGAGCTAAAGTAATTACTTCTTCCGACGAAGACATGGATCAGCTAATGCGTGAGTTAATAGAAAATCATACCATCGGATAATTGATAATACATCCTATTATGAATAGTGTTTTTGTTTATTGCGAAATAGAAGACGGTCAGGTTGCTGAGGTTAGCATGGAATTGCTGACCAAAGGACGTTCATTGGCCACCGAATTAAAATGTAAGCTCGAAGCAATTGCCATCGGGTATCAGCTGGATGGTATTGAAAAGGATATTTTTCCTTATGGTGTAGATGTTTTGCACATTGCCGACGACAAACGCCTGGCTCCGTATACGACCTTACCGCATAATTCGATTGTGGTTAAACTTTTCCAGGAAGAAAAACCACAGATTGCCCTGATGGGTGCCAGTTCAGTTGGCCGTGATTTAGGTCCTCGCGTATCGTCAGCCCTGCACAGTGGTCTGACTGCTGACTGTACCTCACTGGTTATTGGCGATCATGAAGATAAGAAGCTCAATAAAGTATATACCGATTTGCTTTACCAGATTCGCCCTGCCTTTGGTGGTAACATCATTGCTACCATCATTAATCCTGATCACCGTCCACAGATGGCAACGGTGCGTGAAGGAGTAATGAAAAAAGAAATTCTTGATGCGAATTACAAAGGAACGATCAATAAACTTGACGTTTCGAAATATACCAATGACACCGATTTTGTGATTGAAATGATCGAGCGTCACATGGAAAAGAGTAAAGTGAACATCAAGGGAGCCGGAATCATTGTAGCCGGAGGTTATGGTGTTGGCTCAAAGGAAAATTTCAACCTGCTCTTCGAATTGGCTGAAGTATTGGGTGGCGAAGTAGGTGCTTCACGCGCTGCTGTCGATTCAGGATATGTTGATCACGAACGCCAGGTTGGACAGACCGGGACCACTGTTCGTCCGAAACTCTACATTGCCTGTGGTATTTCAGGACAAATACAGCATCGTGCGGGGATGGAAGAATCGGCCCAGATTATTGCAATCAATACCGATCCTGAAGCTCCGATCAATTCAATTGCCGATTATGTGATCACAGGTGACGTAGCGGTCATACTGCCTAAAATGATCAAGTTTTATAAAGCAAATACGAAGTAAATTTAAGATAATGGCTAATTTTTATACTGACAATAAAGACCTGAAATTCCATTTGACCCATCCATTGATGGAGAAAATTGTTAGGCTGAAAGAACGTAATTTCGAAGAAAAGAAGAAATACGATTTTGCTCCAATGGATTACGAAGACGCACAGGATAGCTACGATAAAGTGCTTGAAGTGGTTGGCGAAATCTGCGGTGACATCGTATCTCCAAATGCCGAAGGTATCGATGCCGAAGGCCCGAGTGTGGTTGACGGACATGTAATCTATGCCAGTGGCACGGAAATAAACATTGATGCGCTTCGCAAAGCGGGATTGATGGGTATGTCCCTGCCCCGTAAATACGATGGGCTTAACTTCCCGATTGTACCTTATATTATGGCAGCCGATATTGTTTCACGTGCCGATGCTGGTTTTGTAAACATCTGGGGCCTTCAGGACTGTGCTGAAACGATTAACGAATTTGCCTCTGAAGAGCAAAAAGCAAAATATCTGCCACGTGTCTGTGCAGGAGAAACCATGGCGATGGATCTGACTGAACCCGATGCAGGATCTGATCTTCAGGCTGTTCAGCTGAAAGCTACCTGGGACGAGAAGAAAGGAATCTGGCTGCTCAATGGAGTGAAGCGTTTCATTACCAATGGTGATGGAGATATTGCACTGGTGTTGGCCCGTTCAGAAGCAGGTACAAAAGACGGTCGCGGTCTGTCTATGTTTATCTACGACAAGCGCAGTGGTGGCGTAACCGTTCGCCGTATTGAGCACAAAATGGGTATCATCGGTTCTCCAACCTGTGAACTTGTATTTAAGGATGCTCCCGGCGAAATCGTTGGAGACCGCAAATTGGGCCTTATTAAATATGTCATGGCTCTGATGAATGGTGCCCGTCTGGGTATTCATGCTCAGTCAGTCGGCGTATCCGAATCAGCCTACCGCGAAGCATTATCCTATGCTAAAGAACGTATGCAGTTCGGTAAAGCCATCATCAAGTTCCCTGCGGTCTACGAAATGATCACAACCATGAAGGCCAAACTGGATGCTTCACGTACCTTATTGTACGAAACAGCCCGTTTTGTTGACATGTATAAAACGTATGCCCACATTTCTGATGAACGTGCTTTGGATAAAGATGAAAAAGCTGAAATGAAGAAGTATCAGCGCCTGGCTGACTTGTTCACTCCGCTGGGAAAAGGGATTGCAAGTGAATTTTGTAATCAGTTGGCCTACGATGCTGTTCAGATTCATGGCGGTTCAGGTTTTATGAAGGATTACCCGGTTGAACGCATTTACCGTGATGCCCGTATTACCTCCATTTATGAAGGAACTACACAGTTACAGGTTGTTGCAGCTATCCGTGGCGTTACAACGGGAGGCTATCTGGCACAGATTCGTGAATACGAGTCTCAAAAGATCACTCCTGAACTTGAATTTATGCGTCGCACCCTGATTATCCTTACCGATGACTACGAACAGGCTGTAACCAGGGTTGTCGAGAGCAATGACAATGAGTTTATTGATTTCCATGCCCGCCGCCTTGTAGAAATGGCAGGATTCATCCTTATGAGCTATCTGCTGGTCGTGGATAGTAACAGGGATGCATCATTTACCAAATCAGCCAAAGTGTTCATTAAACTGACCAAATCGCTGGTAAAAGGCCATGCTGAGTTTATTCGCGGATCGGTTGTCGAAGACCTTGCTGCCTATAAAATTGAAATGGCATAGGCATAAAATTGAAGAATCGTTGCAGATAACGATTTAATAACAATACTATTTTGAGGTGAAAGCCGGTCTTAGACTGGCTTTCACTGTTTTATGGAGTATCCTTCAATAGGGTAACCCAATCTCATTCTGGATATTCATCCTGCATTCCATCCTGTTATAAATTCAACAGCCCCAGTCCCTCCTGCCATTCTCCCTATACCAGAGAGTCTATTTAAGTATACTTTAAGTATAAGATGAGATTAAAATGAGTATAGCATATTTATTCCTGAACACACAAGGTACACACAAGGTATACTCAAGGTATACACAAGGTATACACAAGGTGACACGTTGGTATACCTGGATACCTGTCCGGGGGAGAGTTTGAAGCGGTTTCCTCATTTGCTACTATTATATATGAGTTTACTCCGAATACTTTCTAGTCAACATTAAACGCGAAGACACTAAGACACTAAGTAATACAACATATTGAGCATCTTTATTTTATCCCGATCCCGAGTACTCGGGAGGGATTATTTTTTTGCGTCTTTGTGTCTTCGCGTTAAAATTGACTATTCGGTGCAGACTCATATTTATAGTGTAGAACGAAGTCTGGTTTGGTTACGTAGAATAAGTGGTTTGTTGCCCT
>TBL_comb47_HYPODRAFT_10006844_pt1 | contig 12180 bp, 6 predicted proteins | sample TroBogypolimnion_40_FD_10682 | JGI IMG/M metagenome (IMG submission 10682) | reverse complement strand
GGATCCAATCTGCTGCGCAGATTGTCTTGGTCCCGCGCTACTACGGCCTCACCAAGTTCGGGCCGGCCTCCAGGGACGTACGCGCTGATTACGTTCGGGCTCCTCACATTACTTTCGTGGGACGCCTTCGAGACGCAACGCGACAGCCAGAAGCTTTTGCGGCTGGGATCAAAGCCTTTGAAGAGTGTGGAGGTGGCGTCCTCTCCCTCGACGCGGGATTTGGGAAGTGTCTGGGAAAAGACACGCCAGTGATGATGTTTGATGGTTCCATCAAAAAGGTTCAGGATATCCACGCGGGGGAACTCATCATGGGAGACGACTCGACTCCCAGAAAGGTGTTGTCAACCTGTACTGGAACCGAACAACTTTATAAGATTGTACCTACCAAGGGTGATTCGTATATTGTGAACGAGTCTCATATATTGTCACTCAAGAGGAGTAAAACTTCCAAAATAGAAGATATAGAATTGAAAGACTATTTAGATTTTCCTGAAGCAAGGAAAAAGCGTCTCAAAGGATACAGAGTTCCTATTTCTTTCCCTGTAAAGGAAGTGCCATTGGATCCTTACATGATTGGATACTGGCTAGGTGATGGAACATCCGATTCAGCGTGTATAAGCTGTCAGGAATCTACCGTGCTCCATTATTTTCACAGAAATTTGGGAAAGTGTGGGCTATTTTTGGACTACGTGTCACAATATGATTATGCCATAAGGGGAAAAAAACCAAATTATTTTTTCAAAACGCTGAGAGATTTGAATTTGATTAAAAATAAGCACATACCATTCATTTATAAGTGCAATTCTCGAGAAGTGAGACTTCAGGTACTTGCTGGACTACTCGATTCTGATGGGTCTGCTATCAAAGGAGGGTGGGACTTTTGTCAAAAGAATGAAACCCTTTTTGATGACGTCATGTTTCTTGCACGTTCCCTTGGGTTTGCTTGTTATAAACAAAAGTGTAGAAAGACATGTACAAACGCACCGGGTGGTCCCAAAACCGGAACATACTTTAGATGTTCCATTTCAGGTGCAGGAACTGAAGAAGTTCCATGTAAAGTGCCACGAAAACGCATAGAATCTCGAGAACAGATCAAAAACGTGTTGAATGTAGGTATCAAGGTTGAAAAATTGGAAGTGGGTGAGTATTTTGGGTTTGAAATAGACGGGAACCGTCGATTCGTTCTTGGTGATTTCACCGTGACTCACAACACGACCGTCTCCTTGGCTTTGGCGGCACACCTGAAAGCCCGGACACTCATCGTGGTTCACAAGGAGTTCTTGGCGAACCAGTGGAGAGATCGGATCCAAGAGTTTTGTCCTGGTGCAACCATCGGCCGTATCCAACAGGGGACGCTCGATACGGACAAGGACTTTGTTATTGCTATGATACAGACCCTGTGTAGTCGCGGAGAGGATATGATCCCTCCCAAGACTTTCGATCAATTTGGACTCTTAATTGTGGATGAAGCACACCATATAGGTGCTGCCGCCTTTTCACAAGCCATGTTCCGGTTCTGTCCCAAGTACACTTTGGGTCTTACAGCAACACCTGACCGCAAGGATGGTCTGACTCGTATCTTGTATTGGTTCCTTGGTCCCGAGTTTTTCAGGGTTCAAAGGACGGGTCAAAAGACCACCAGGGTAGAAACTCTTCAATTTAAGAGTGAAATATACAAGGAGGCTCCACCCGTGACTCGGTTCGGAAAGATCAACATGGCCGAGATGATCAATATTGTAACTGAAATACCCGAGAGAAACACCCTCATATGTGGACTGGTTCGAGAGGCGCTCAAAGGGACCAGAAGGGTCCTCATCTTGACTGACCGCCGAGCACATTGTCACTATTTTCATGAAGAATTCGGTCCTGAAGTGTCTGGTCTGTATTACGGAGGACTCAACGAAGCTGAACTGACCGAGTCTTCCAAAAAGAGGGTCGTCATAGGAACTTTTTCCATGGCACAGGAAGGTCTGGATATTCCCGTACTAGATACGGTCATACTCGCAAGCCCCAAGTCTGATATCGTACAGGCTATAGGTCGAATCATGCGTGAGACCCCAAACGATGGTTTGGGGGCCCGGCCCGGGAAACAGAACGACCCTCTCATATATGATATCGTTGACCAGTGGTCCGTGTTTCACGCCATGGCTCGGAAACGTGCCAACGTGTACAGGGGAGCGGGTTTCGAGATCAGTTCCGCAGGAACTGGGATCCCCGAAGAGCCTCCGTCAAAGACTGAAGTCTTTGGGAAAGGTAAGTGTCTTTTTTCTCTCAACTAAAATTAAATGATACTCGCTCCAGGAGCCATCACCAGTCAAGCGCTTGATCAGCAAATCAAAATCAATAATGCCATTGAAAAGGACATTATTGATGTTGCGTCGGCCAAGCCGTGTCCGTGTCTGGGCGCTCAGGACTACGCGCCTGTGTACCAGTCGAGTGTGAATAAGTAAAGAGACCGAGTCGGGCGCATCGCGCCCGGGGTCGTGATCCCCGCAGGACTCCGAGAGTCCTCTTTAAGAACGGCACTAACGTGCCGAACCTCTCAAAGAGTCCATAATCCCCATCAATATAACACCCCCAACAAAAGCCATAACTATATAATTACACTCTGTGTTGTCCGAGGATACACCCCCTTTTGGAAGCTGAAGCGGTACGTGCGCTTTTGGCCTGGGTGACCATGTATCTTCGAATGGCGCATATGATAGCACCATTTACCTATTTTAGGTTGAGAAAAAAACCAAGTCCCACAGGGACTTGTGAGCCACGCAGTTGGGCCCTGGTCTCTCCTGGAGGCTTCGCTGGGTTTGTAAGCAGAGCTTACAAACTCACTTCCCTTTTCCCCTTCCCCTTGGGTCCACGCTTCTTGGGGCCACCGACCTGAACCTCACGGGTATCTGGGTCGCCCTCGTCGATGCTTACGATATCAGACACGGAGTCCGTCTCTGGAGCCCGTGGTGGACGAGTCATCATCGCTGGAGGAGGACCCATCATATTCATAAGGGACCCAAAGTCCATACCGGGTCCACGCATCTCACGTGGCCCAGACGGAGGGCTGGGGAAGGAGGACATCGAAGATGTCTGACCAGGGCCCTGGCCCTGCTGCGTCCTCTGCACAGCATCCATCATGTTCTGCATGAGACCTGGGTTCTGCTTCATCACCTGAGAAACGTTCGGAACAGCCGCCTTGAACATGCTATTCGTCAAGTGGAACATCATCGCGGACCCGCCGACCATCATAATCAGCTTGACCTCAGGAGCCACCTGAACCTTGGTCTTGTACTTGTTATACAGCTCCTCAAAGACGCCATCATAGTCCTCGACATTCTCCATCATGTTCTGAGACCAACCGTTCAGCTCCAGGTCAAAGGGGTCGAACTTATCGTTCAGGAACTCCAGGCCGGTCACACAGGCGATGAGCATACGACGCTGGAACTTGATGGACCGGTCCACCTCGATACCATACATCATACGTTTGTACTCCGTGCGAATCTCTTCAACGTCTGAGTAAATCGTCAGACGGGCGCTGGTCGCAATACCCTTCTTGGACAAACGGCTAATCTTGTTCAGGAGGTCAGCCTTTTCGTCCTCGATGGTCTTGTATCCGTCCGAAGGCACCTGAGCCCCGCCTCCAGGCTGGAACTCGCCACCTTCCTGACCCTCGCCTTCGTACTCTTCGCCCTCCTCGCCGCCGTCAAACTCCTCTGGAGGTGGAACGGGTGGTGCGGTCCGCTTACCAGGATTCATAAACATGTCCAGACCGTCGTCGACCTGCGGAGGAGGCGCTGAAGGTCCGGGAACACGCTTGGCGAACGGGCTTGGCCGAGACGGCTTGGGCTTTATGGCAACCTTCTTCTCAGGAGCAACGATCGAAATCTCGTCCAACATTGCCGCCTCGTCGTCGTTCAACTTCATCTCCCTATTTCCAGTATCAAAAGTAAACTCCATAGTCTAAGACTTTTGAAGAAAAGTGATTGTTGGCTTTAACGCAAGTCAGCCCCCGGCTGACTTGGAGCCCCGGGGGCCGGACAAGTCGGCCGCAGGCCGACTTGGACTCGAGACCTGAAAAAAATATAGACTATTCGTAAATGGCGTTCAAGTTTGGAAAGATGCTCGTCCATGCGATCATCATCGGTCTGCTTCTGGCCATCCTGGTCATCCTGGTCCAGGGCCGGGGCGGTTCCAGCTCTTACGAGCCCTCCCCTCTAGTGACGACCGCCGGCCCCAACGCCCGGTCCGACCCCAAGAGCATCTTCGACCTCAAGATTGGCCTGGATTGTGTTCCAGGCCCGTCCGAGAATGCGGCGTACTACACCCAGGGCCTGACCCCAGGTGGTCTGTGCGACTCGGGTGAGTACGTGAAGGACCAGCAGCGTGACTATGCCATCGCCGATGGTGTCGGCGGCTCTCTGTTGGAAAAATAAGCTAAGTATAAAATAATATGAGTACCTCGTGTGAGCAGTACGAAACGTACACCGTCAAGGTGGACTCTCGTGGAGCTCCTTCAAACAATTCGTTTGTTGGATACATAAATATCCCATTACGAAATGTCGTCAAGGCTGAACTTTTGTCAGCCAGTATCTCTTCTAATTCAGCAACAACTGCAATTTTGTACGTGTACATCGACGAGCTCGTATCAAAGTTCAATGACAAGTCTGACGTTCAGACGGTCATCAGTGTTGCTGGAAACACTTCCAATATAGGCCCGAACCCTTCCTCGACCACTTCAAACGTGGCTCAGCTTCGAACGGCCCTAGTGGCTTTTCCGACCGATCAGGTGAACGCCCGGAGCGTATTCACGACGAGCTCTTATTGGAACACGGAGGTTGAATACATCGAGCCTATTCGTCAAGTACAACACTTGACTGTGACTATTCTCAAAGATGATGGAAACTTACCGAGCCTTTCAGGAGCGACGTACTTGACCATAAGATTCACGTGTTCCAAGCCTAATAGGTGTTTGTACTGAGACCAGTTGTGTAACTCCCCAAGGGCGCCCTTCGCGTCGAAAACTAAAGTTTTCCTCTACTAGATGGAATACATCGTATACGCTGATTCCAATAACCGAAACTCCAGTTTGTTTCCAAATTCAAATTCATATACTCTGTATCTGACGACCCCCATCAAAAACATCTCAAAGGTGGAGGTTCTTTCGGCCATGTTGCCGAACGTCTTTTCGTCTCAGTATATCACTTTGGATATTCAAGAGCTCCGAACGCCCCGGAACCTCATAGCCTCGGCCCTCGTCACAACGGCCAATAACGTCCTTGTCCCAAACTCGAACGCGTACTACGGGTCTTTTGCGACGATTCCCGTCAAGTGTTCGGGCGGGGCCGCCGCCGTCTATTCGAACCTGAGCACGTACACGAATACGAGCGTCGCCGTAAATCTCGAAATGTACAACGCAAATTATCGCGTATACCAAGAGTATCCGTCACGTATCGATAAGCTCGATCGTCTGACCATCACGTGGCGGCAGCCAAACAACGGCGACGTATTTATCGACAAAAACTTTAGCCCACCGATAGATCTCGGGCGGAACATGTTCCTGCTTCGTTTCGAAACGGTCCAGGTTCCTGAAGAGCCTGAACGCCCTCCGAGCCTTCCAGACCCCGTTCCATGGGACTCGGGTGAAAAGACTAAAACGTACGTCATAATCGCAGCGGCCCTCCTCGCCCTTTTACTTGTTATCTTTGCCCGAAAGTAAATGTTAACCTTTACTAGAGATGTGCGATAGCATCGCCAATGGAGGGCCTGTGGCCTCTGCGGCCCAGCCCTGTCCTCCAGCAAACGTGATTATCGCATCAAACGTCCTGAGCACAAACGGGAACGTCATAGCTGGAAACATCTTCAGTCAAGACGGAACTTTTACAGGAAACTTGTATGTTGCCGGATCCATCATCAGTAATATCAGTTACGTGACTCTGAACGTGTCCGGCACAATCAACGCGGGCTCGGTCGTTTCCGGGGCATACTTTGGGCCCGGCTCTGGCCTTTCCAACATAAACGCCGCAAACCTTTTCGGAACGGCAAACCTCACAAACCTTTTCGTGACCAATCTGTCTTTTACAAACTCAATTTTGCCTACAAATTTGCCGATCCTAAACACGGCCCAAGGGACATGGGGCTCGAGTGCGAACGTGTCCCAGGTAACCGTGGACCAGTACGGCCGCGTCTCGAACGCCGTGAACGTCGCCATCACCTCGTCTCAGTGGACAAGCAACGCGGGAAACGTTGCGTACTCGAACGGGGTCTCCATAGGAACTTTGGTCAGTCCCCCGCCCGGGTCCAACTTGTACGTACTTGGAACGGCCAACATGGACACTCTGAACGTCACGACCCTATTTGCCAACTCGGCGACGGTGTTCGGGTCTCAGACTCTGAACGTTCTGGGAACATCGAACCTGAATATCGTCACGAGTCAGGCGTACTTTGGAAACGGCGCGGGTCTTTCGAACCTGAACGCGTCGAACCTAGCCTTTGGAATCGTGCCGAGCGCGTTGATCCTCGGAAACACTCTGTCAAACATTCAATTGGCGAACGTCTCGGGGTTTTATCCAAACACGTTTTCGAACCTAAACGCGTCCAACTTGGCATTTGGGGTGGTCAGTAGTACCCTCATAACTGGAAACACGCTCTCGAACCTGAACGCGTCCAACCTGGTCCTCGGTATCGTCTCGAGCTCTCTGATCCTCGGGAACACTTTGTCCAACATAAACGGCTCGAACGTCTCGACCGTCCCAACGGCTCAATCAGTGATTGCGTCTGCCCAGCCGAACATCACGTCCGTCGGAAACTTGACCTCTCTGAACGTGGCTGGTATCTTCCAGGCTCAACTTTTGACGGGGAACGCATCGGCCTTGTCAAACATAAACGGCTCGAACGTCTCGACCGTCCCGACGGCCCAGAGCGTGATTGCGTCTGCCCAACCGAACATAACGTCCGTAGGCTCACTTACAGGTCTATACGTCATCGGGACCGTGTATGGTGGGACGTTTTCAGGATCCGGATCGGGTCTCACTGGTGTTCCCGCCTCGGCTATCACGGGGACGGTCGCAACGGCCCAAAGCGTCGTCCAATCGGCTCAGCCGAACATCACGAGCGTCGGAACGCTCACGGGTCTGAGCGTCTCAGGGGGCGTAACAGCCGGAATCTTCTATGGGTCGGGTGCTGGACTTACGAATCTGCCCGCATCGAACATTTCAGGAACGGTCCAGAACGCCGTCGTGGCTCAGGTCGTGTCCCAAGCGTCCCAGCCGAACATCACGAGTGTCGGAACTTTGTCAAACTTGACCGTCACGGGTACGACGACTTCGGGAACGTTTACAGGTGACGGGTACGGTCTGGTGAATATCCAGGGCTCGAGCGTTACAGGGACTGTCGCTCAAGCAAGTATTGTTACTGGCTCTTATCAACCATATATCACATCTTTTGGAACTTTGACGGGTCTCACAGTTGTCGGCTCTGCATCGATAAGCGACGGGTCCGGTATTCTGAACATCACTACGAATCATTTGACAGGTATTCTCCCCTTGAGTCTTTTTCCGACGAGCGGCGTATCCTCAGGTACGTACGGGTCATCTGCGAACGTGTCCCAGGTGACTGTTGATCAGTACGGAAGAGTCACGGCCGCCTCGAACGTCGCCATCACATCGTCCCAGTGGGTCGGAACGCCGCCGGGTACAATTTATTACCAATATTTCGTCGGTATCGGGTCGACCGCAACACCCACATCGACGCTCCAAGTCACGGGGAACATATACGCCTCGAACGCCATCACAACACCGAGCGTCTATTTTACAAACACGATTCAGGCTACAAACCTTCCCAACTCGGGTGTCCTTGCTGGAAGTTACGGGTCTTCGTCGAACCTGGTCCAAGTTTCTGTCGACCAGTACGGAAGGGTCACGTCCGCCTCGAACCTTGCGACCCAATGGACCTTTGTTCAATCGAACGTGGCGTACGGAAACGGCGTATCCATAGGGACCATCAGTAGTCCACCCACGGGTTCGAACCTTTTTGTGCTTGGAACGGCCAACGTCTCGACGCTCTTAGCCGCCTCGGTCAACGCAACAGTCCTGAATGTCATTTCAGTTTCAAATTTGTCGACCCTCAATGTAAGTACCCTGAACGTCATACAGATTTCAAACTTGGCGAGCTTGACGACCAACCTGATAGCCTCCGTAGCAAACGTAGGGACCTTGAACGTCATTTCCGTGTCTAACCTTGCGAGCCTCACGACCAACCTGGTGGCTGCGGTGGCCAATGTAGGGACCCTGAACGTCATCACAATTTCAAACTTAAATTCCTTGAGTACCAACCTCGTGGCCGCGAGTGCCAACGTCACGACCCTGAATGTCGCCTCGGAGTTTGCCGGGTCCCTGAACGTGTCGGCAATTTCGAACTTAAATTCGTTGGTTACACCGTTGGCTAACGTCACATCAGGTTTTGTTGGGTCCTTGAACGTATCGGCAATTTCAAACTTGAATTCACTTGTTACACCTCTGGCCAACGTCACGACTCTGAATGCGGCCACAGAGTTTGTTGGGTCCTTGAACGTCTCGGCAATTTCGAACTTGAGTTCCCTCGTGACCCCTTTGGCTAACGTGACTCTTTTGAACACGGCGACGGAGTTTGTTGGGACTTTGAATGCTACGTCCGGACTCGTTGGGTCTCTGAACGTCTCAGGTATCTCGAACTTGAACTCTCTGGTTAGTCCCTTGATCAACGTAACCTCGGGATACGTAGGGTCCCTGAACGTTTCGGGCGTCTCCAACTTGAGTTCCCTCGTGACCCCTTTGGCTAACGTGGCTCTTTTGAATACGGCCACAGAGTTTGTTGGGTCTTTGAACGTGTCGGCAATTTCGAACTTGAGTTCCCTCGTGACCCCTTTGGCTAACGTCACGACTCTGAATGCCGCCTCGGAGTTTGCCGGGTCCTTGAACGTGTCGGCAATTTCGAACTTGAATTCACTTGTTACACCTCTGGCTAACGTGACTCTTTTGAACACGGCCTCGGAGTTTGCCGGGTCCCTGAACGTGTCGGGTATCTCGAACCTTACCACGCTCGTGAGTCCTTTGGCCAACATCACTCTTTTGAACACGGCTACGGAGTTTGTAGGGTCCCTGAACGTCTCGGGTATCTCGAACTTGAGTTCCCTTGTGACCCCTTTGGCTAACGTCACATCAGGTTTTGTTGGGTCCCTGAACGTCTCGGGTATCTCGAACTTGAGTTCCCTTGTGACCCCTTTAGCCAACGTGACTCTCTTGAATACGGCGACGGAGTTTGTAGGGTCCCTGAACGTCTCTGGTATCTCCAACCTTTCGTCTCTAGTTACACCTCTGGCCAACGTGACTCTTTTGAACACGGCCTCGGAGTTTGTTGGGTCTCTGAACGTGTCGGGTATCTCCAATCTCACAACGCTCGTGAGTCCTTTGGCTAACGTCACGACTCTGAACGCGGCCTCAGAGTTTGCCGGGTCTTTGAACGTCTCGGGTATCTCCAATCTCACAACGCTCGTGAGTCCTTTAGCCAACGTCACAACCTTGAATGCCGCGTCAGAGTTTGCCGGGTCTCTGAACGTTTCGGGTGTTTCGAATCTCACGACACTCGTGAGTCCTTTAGCCAATGTGACTCTCTTGAACACAGCCTCTGAGTTTGTTGGGTCTCTGAACGTTTCGGGTGTTTCGAATCTCACGACACTCGTGAGTCCTTTAGCCAACGTGAGTGTTCTAAACGTAGCTTCAGAGTTTGTTGGGTCTTTGAACGTTTCGGCAATTTCGAACCTAAATTCATTGGTCACACCTCTGGCTAACGTGACTCTCTTGAATACGGCTACTGAGTTTGTTGGGTCTCTGAACGTCTCGGCAATTTCGAACCTAAATTCCCTCGTGACCCCTTTGGTCAACGTCTCTGTTCTAAACGTAGCCTCGGAGTTTGTTGGGTCTCTGAACGTCTCGGCAATTTCGAACTTAAATTCCCTTGTTACCCCTCTTGCTAACGTCACGACCCTGAACGTCTCGTCCCTTGAAACCACGGGGAACCTGAGCGTCTCTGGAAACATCATCCCCGTGACCCAGGGAAACACGTACGTCCAAGGGAACGTGGTCGTCGCTGGAAACGTCTACTCGAGTCTCGGACAACTGGGTGTTGGTGGGTCGCTCTTTTTCAGTCTCGGGTCGGCTTACACACCTTCGACTTTTGTCGGGACAATTCCAGGTGGTGGGGCCCAAACAAACAGGATACAACTTTCGGCTTTTACGCAACAAGGAACAAGCACGTATATCAGGACATCGGCCAACGGGTGTTTCCAGTTTAACCAGACGGGCGTATACACTTTGGCATCTAATTTCCTTACAAATTTCAATAACGTTTTGGGCATAGGGATAGGCTCGAACGTCATAGACTATGGGACCCGAACGGACCAGACGTACCTGTACTCTTTAGTCCCTTTTATAAGTCAAAACCCAACAGCTATCCTCGAAGCACAGTTTTACGTCGCTTCAACCTCTTTATACTATTACGTCGATGCTTTTAGCGTCGATGGTATTTCTTTACAACCAACGTCCAACGTCAATGGCGGGTCATGGATATCCATCGCGCCCCTCGGAGGTGTTGCGGCCGCCTCACAGACTGTGGTCTTGAGTACGCTCGGAAACACGGTCACGGGTCAAACCGTGAATTACGCGGCCCAAATCACTGATTACTATATAGGGTGTTCAGCGGGTCCACTCACAGTCTCTCTTCCTATAGGGGCATCTCTCACCGCGGGAAAACAGTACGTCATCAAGGATGAGTCTGGAAACGCCGCCGTCAATCACATAACTATTCAACCCTATTCTGGAAACTTGATAGATGGCCAGACGTCTCTTGTCATGGTTATAAACTACGGAGCCGTAACCCTGTATTGGACCGGCACAGGATGGTCCGTGATCTAACAGGAACTTTGGCCGCCCAAGGCTTTTTTAAAGTTTCATTCAGGCGGTGCTAACGTACTGCGCGGAATAAACTCTATCGAGTTTATTAGATGACCTACATCCCAAACCTGACTGGCGTTACTCAGGGAACCAATCCAACCACGGAGGTTCTAGCGAGTAACGGCAATCAGTCTCTGAACGTGTGTATAAACGACCCGCGTTCGGCATTTAATGAAATGAGCGTCATTCAGCCGTACCCTTTGGCTCAGATTGATTTCGTATATGGAATCAGTACGCTCGTGACGACCAGTAACGTCCAGGGGTCCAACGCGACAGTCACAGCATCGGGCGGGCTCCTCAAGTGTACATCCAACGGCGCGTCGGGTGCTTCCTCGTGTACCTTGACCGCCAAGAAGTTTGTCAAGTACCGGTCGGGTCAAGGTTCTATGACCCGCGTGACCGCCTCGTTCGCTCAACCGGCGACGGGAACCCAACAACTGTGTGGCTCGGGCTTTGCGGTCGCAAACACGACAATCTTCATAGACTTTATAGGGTTCGGCTACGGAAACGCCGCGAGTCCTTCAACCTTCAGTATCCTGTGGCGTAACGGCGCGACGGGTACAGATACCTGGATCCCCCAGTCTCTGTGGAACCAAGACTCCGTGAACGGTGGGACCAAGTCCGGTATGACTCTGAACCCACAAGTCCTGAACCAGTACCAGGTCCAGTTCCAAAGTATCGGGGACATAAACCTGTACGTCGAAAACCCGGCGACCGGTCGATTCATCTTTGTTCACCAAATTCCAGCCGTAAATTACTCAGCCTCTCCAAACTTCCAGAACCCGACCATGCAAATCTCGTGGTACTCCAATAACGCCTCGAGTTCCAACACAATCACGCTGAACGGCGCGTCCGGTGGTCACTTTTTGGAAGGAATCAGGAACTTTTGTGGGCCGCGCGGAGCTCTCGCAAACTCACCGTCGGCTAATTTAGCTCTCAATACAGAGACTATGGTTCTGGCGATCAAGAACGCGACCTATTTCGGAACAAACGCACCGAACGTCATACCGAACCGGAGTCAAATCCACTTGAGAGGTTTCTCGGTCACGGCGGCAGGACGAGCAGGTGCAGGAACCAACCCGGACCCGTACTTTAGCCCGGCCCCAGCCAATGTTGTGTTCCGTCAGATCCGAAACCCGACAAACGGACCGGCACTCTGGACACCATATAACGGAACGAATCAGAGCGATACGGACGGCTCGAACAT
>TBL_comb47_HYPODRAFT_10006843_pt1 | contig 12181 bp, 12 predicted proteins | sample TroBogypolimnion_40_FD_10682 | JGI IMG/M metagenome (IMG submission 10682) | reverse complement strand
TGGGGTCTTCTTGCTCATGATGCTCATTAGGCAATCGACCTTTCTTTACGAAGATTTCGGATGTTGTAAGCGAGAATTGGTGTCACCATCACAAAGAGGATGACCGCAAGAGCAGATCCACGGCCATTATCGAAGCGAACGAAGATCTGTGAGTACATCTCATTAGAGATAACGCTGGTGCTGAAGTTTCCGCCAGTGACGGTACGGACAATGTCAAAGAGCTTGAGCGAAGTCACGACCATCGTTGCTAAAACGACGATGAAGGTTGAGCGAACCATTGGGAAGGTCACTAACCTGAAGAGCTTCCAACCAGTGGCGCCATCGAGCGCAGAGGCTTCCATGATGTCGGCCGGGACACCCTTGATCGCAGCCGAGAGAATCACCATNGCNAANCCAGTCTCAACCCAGACAAAGATGACCATCAAAAGGAAGGTGTTGAGCGGTTGAACCAAGATCCAGTTGGGAGGGGTAAATCCAAGGGTTCGCGCGAGAGCGCTCAAGAGGCCAGTCTGTGGCTGGCTTGGTGGGGCGAAGTTATAGACGAACTGCCAGATAATCGATGCGCCCACAAAGGAGATNGCCATCGGCATAAAGAGTAAGGACTTAGGCAGTGATTCGCGCTTCATGCGATTGAGCATGATTGCNAGGAAGAGNCCAAGGGCAGTTGTTGCAAATGGCGTGATCAAAATCCAGAGCAGGGTGTTGANGATAACTTTATGTATCTCAGGNTTATCAATGATCCACTGATAATTTTTCATCCCAATATATTTAATGCCATTTGAATCTTTGAAAGAGAAGAGGATCGTTTTAATTGCTGGTACGACCAAACCAACGAGAAGCAGAAGTAGCGCTGGAGCTAGAAAGATGAAACCTGCCAGTGGGCGTGCGGCTCGGCCATTTACTCGGCCGGCGATATAGAAGAGAGCTCCGAGAACTGCGAAGAAGATGGCGATCGCGCCAAGCGTCTGTTCAATCTTGGGGAGGTTGCTGCTCCAGAACGAGAGATGAACCATGACTCCTCTTCTTACTTTTTATCCAACACTATTCACTCTAACAAAATATTTAGAATCTTCTTACATCCTAAAGGAAATTGGCGGAGATTGAAATTCAATCCCCGCCAATACCTCTTAACCTTTTACAACAGGTTACTAACTACTTTCGTAATTAGGCAGTTGGCCATGACGCGTCAATTGCAGCTGCAACATCAGCTGTTGACTTGCCAGTGAACCAGTTGGTGAGCTCTGTCCACTCTGAACCAGCACCTACAGCTGCAGGCATTGCATCAGATGCGTCGAACACGAAGGTTGAGTTCTTGTCAGACAAGTACTTAGCTGACAATGCATCGAGACCATTTGTGTAAGCAGAAGCTGGAACACCGTTGTTAGCTGAGAGCCATCCACCTGAAGGACCTGCAGCGGCAATACGTGCAATTGCCCACTGTGGTGAAGATAGGTAGTTCTGAACTTCCTGTGTTGCAGGGTTGCTGTTGAATGCTGCGAAGAACTCTCCGCCGCCTTCTACNGGNGTCTTAACNGCTGGGTTGATGCCTGGGAGGTAGAACGCCCATACATCGCCAGTTGCAGAGACCTTAACTGTTGATGGGTACTGTGATGCGTAGAAAGAAGCCTGCTGCAACATCATGCACTTAGCTGTAGGAATACCTAGACCAGCTGCCTGGAATGTTGTTGTTGCAATCGCGCTGACATCGCCAACGTACTTAGGATTCTTCATCCAGCCAGCGAGCTGGTCGAAAGCTGCAATGATCTTTGGATCAGAGAACTTAACCTTGTGTGAGATCCAGTCTGCGTAGACCTGAGCACCCTGGGTACGAAGAACAATCTCTTCGAGCCAGTCAGTTCCTGGCCAACCAGTTGCTGTACCTGAACCGAGACCGCCACACCATGGTGTCTGACCCTTTGCAGCCATCTTGTCTGAAAGTGCAGTCATCTGTGCCCATGTTGTTGGGACTGTGTAACCGAACTTCTTGAACTGTGCTGGTGAGTACCAGACGAGTGACTTGTTGTTTGCTGAGTTTGGAGCAGCGTAGAAGACACCGTTAACTGTGCCGTAGCCCTTCCAACCTGCAGACCAATACTTATTGACGTTAGCCAATGTCTGTGCAGGAGCCTTTACAACCTTGCCGGTTGCAACCATCTTCTGGAGAAGACCTGGCTGTGGGATCATTGCGATATCGGGAGCTGTTCCGCCAGCAACACGTACACCGAGTTGTGATTCGAAGTCGTTGTTACCGTTCCAGTTAATTGTGATTCCTGTGCAGTTCTGGAAAGCGATGAGTGCTGCTTGGTAGCGAGCATTCTCTTGACCAATAACTGAGTTCATGATTTCAACTGTCTTGCCAGGTTGCTTTGCGTATGTACCGACGCCTGCGCATGCATTAGCTGCAGCTTGAGCTGGTGATACGGTTGCAACCGTTGTAGCAAGAACAGAAATTGCTGCCGCTGCGAGAACCGCGCGGAAAGCCTTCTTGTTCATTGACATTGATTGATTCCTTAAGGGGTAGTGGGCTGATCCTGGGTCCAGGAGTCCCTGGTGTGATCGCTATTCTTGAGCAAAGGCGAACCCCTTGCAAGGAGCCCCCTGACGCTCGGCTGCAAGAACCTGCAAACTGCTTGAGTGCCTGGTGCAACGAAAATAACGTTTAGGTAAAGGTTTCCAACCGAGGAGTACCCTCAGACCATGACCGAAGATGAGGGAAAAGCCCCCGAGATTGATCCAAAGTCGGTTCCTGCCGCCAGTGAGCGATCCCCATCAGGAAGGTCGCGACGTCAAATCCTCGCGATGGCTGGTGGGTTAGGAGTTGCCGGAGCTGCACTTTTGGCAGGCGGTACGCTCTTTAAAAAACAGGGCGCCAAAGTTGTCCAGAAGTTGCAGACCATCTTGCCACTACCTACAAAGGCGCTTCCGCCGCTTCCTGCCGATCCGGCGCTGACGATCCCAGGGCTAACACCGCTCATTACGCCGAGCAATCATTTTTTTCAGATTGATACTGCAACCAGCATCCCATCTATCGATATCAGCTCTTGGCGACTAACGATTACTGGAATGGTGAAGAACCCGATCACACTTACATATTCAGATTTATTAAAGCGGCCACTCTTTGAATTGGATGACACGCTCTCCTGCGTCTCAAATCCTGTCGGTGGATTTCTTGTTGGTAACGCTAGATGGTTGGGCTGTCGACTTGATGATCTTATTAAGGAAGCTGGACCACTTGCGAGCGCCGATCAACTTTTGAGCAGATCTGAAGATGACTTCACCGCTGGATTCCCACTCGCCAATCTCGATGGTCGCGATGCCATGATTGCTGTTGGAATGAATGGTGCACCGTTGCCGCCAAGACATGGTTATCCGGCACGGATTATCGTCCCAGGTCTCTATGGATATGTATCGGCGACGAAATGGCTGACAAGTATTGAGATAACTCGCTTTGATGCTGAAGAAGGATATTGGATCTCTCGTGGTTGGTCACGATTGGGCCCGATCAAGATGGAGTCGCGTATCGACCTTCCGGCTGATGGTGCAACTGTAGATAAAGGCGCTACACATATTGCAGGGGTTGCGTGGGCACCAAATTCTGGTGTTAAGAGTGTCGAAGTGAAAATAGATGGCGGACCATGGCTGCCCGCAACCCTTGGCCCACAATTATCTGGAACAACGTGGCGCCAATGGTGGTTGCCATGGGATGCAGTAAGTGGAAGTCACACCATCGTTTGCCGCGCTACCAATGCCAACGGTGAAGTTCAGACCCCAACGGTTGCCGATGTTGCACCGAATGGTGCATCTGGATGGCACTCAGTTCAGATAACTGTCTAAAGGGGAGAACATGAGCGCATATGAAGATCGTCCTAACAAGGCACTGATCGTCATCGATGTCCAGAATGGCGTTGTCGACTTCTCTAGGGACCGCAACGCGGTGGTCACAAAGATCGCCGGCTTGGTTGATCGAGCTCGTGCTGCAGGGTTGCAGGTCATCTGGGTCCAGCATTCGGAAGACGATATGCCGATCGATAGCGAGTATTGGCAGATCGTTCCCGAGTTAAAACCTGCTGCCGGTGAGCGAATCATTCATAAGTTATGGCGAAGTTCCTTTGAAGAGACTGATCTAGAGGATGTGCTGGAGGAGCTCAAGATCGGCCACCTTATTGTTACTGGCGCACAAAGTAATTACTGCGTCCGTCATACAATCCATGCGGCGATCGAACGCGGTATCGATATCACTCTGGTTGAAGATGCTCACACCACTCTCGATGAATCTTGGAACGGTGTACCAATCCCGGCTGAGATGATCGTCGCCGAACTTAACCGCGCCTGTAGTGACTATGACCTACCAGATAGCCGAGTCGATGTGATCTCTGCCGAGAAGGTTCGTCTTTAACTTTCGCTATGCCTGAATTACCAGAAGTTGAAACCGTCCGCCGAGGGCTTCATACTCATGCGGTCGGTCGCAGGATTACGTCGGCCCAACAACTTCATCCACGCGGACTCAACCCAAAGAGTGTTGGACCACTCGATCTTGTTGTCGGAGCAAAGATCGTGGATACCAAGCGTCGCGGTAAATTCTTGTGGTTCGTCTTAGATCGTCCCTATGTATTAGCTGCGCACCTCGGGATGTCGGGTCAATTCCTCATCGATCCAGAAGATCAGCGACATACGCGAGCACTCTTTCACCTCAAGAAGGGGTTGAAGAGCACTGCACTGCACTTTAACGACCAGCGCACCTTTGGATGGGTATCAGTAGAAGAGACCATAGATGGAGTACCTACATCGGTCGCAAAGATCGCTCCGGATCTCTTTGATGACTCAGTGGATCTACCTCACGTAGTTGCCAATATTCGCCGCAGAAATGTCACTATCAAAACTGCAATTCTCAATCAGAATATCGTCTCTGGCATCGGAAATATCTACGCTGATGAATCACTCTGGCTTGCCAAGGTGCATCCTGAACGGATCGCCAGCGAGATGAAAGCCTCTGATATTCAACGAGTCCTTGAGTCTGCAAAAGAAGTCATGAGTAACGCCTTAGCCGTCGGTGGAACATCCTTTGATGAGCTCTATATCAACGTCAATGGCGAAAGCGGATATTTCGATCTCTCACTCAATGCATATGGCCAAGAAGGAGAACCGTGCTCACGATGTGGCACTGCGATTCGGCGCATTAAGTTCGCCAACCGATCTTCGCACTTCTGTCCGAAGTGTCAGCGCATTAAGTAATTCGGTAATCACGCCGTCTCTTCGACGAATTGCCAATCTGCGACGTAGTGATTAAGTGGTGCCCAACGGAGAGTTCCAGTTCCGACAGCCATAACCTCAGTTAAGTGCACTGTCCGCTTTTGGCCCGCCTTAAGCGTAAATCGCTTGCTCCCATCGTCGAACCTAACCGGACGAATGAGGGCGGCATTACCATCGAGAATCCCAAAGTCGCGCACATCAATGACTGTAGAACCACTCTTCTGGGTGAAGGTAAAGACAAATTCACCAGGAAGCGCTTCAGCACTAATCTGCGGAACCTTTGGACCAAGAATTTGAACTTGTGTCACACCAGTCTTGAGCGTGACATTAACGAAATCGCCTGGGATTGCCATTACAGGATGAGCTTGGCTTGCACTGACCACCGTTGGGGCGGCTGGTTTAGGAGTGGCAAAAGCGCCCGCTGGGAAAATTATCCCAGCGAGCGCGATTGCGACAATCGCTGCGGTAGCGCGCTTACTTCTTATTGAAGACATCGCTTCCGAACGGCTTTAAGCCAGGCTGAGCTGCGAAGCCAAGGTGACCCTTGCCATCGAGACCAGGCGATGCCTTTGCAACACCGAAGAGATCTTCGAGTGTACGCAAGAAGCTGTAGTGGTTATAGAAGGTTGGAACTGTTGTTCCTGGTGCATTGAACTTTGAGATCAAGACCATTCCAACATCTCCACCACCGAGTGTTGCGTGCGTTGCATCAAACATTGGATCTGTTGCAGCAGTGCGAGCTCCTAGGGTGATTCCAGAGACTGGGCCGGTTGGCGCAGCTGGTACTCCATTAACGAAGAGCTGGAATGAACCAGAGACGGCACATGCTGTTGGACATGTCGATGTTGATGACTTAGGAAGTGATGCCCAAGATGGGAGGTTGTACACAGCACCGACAGTTGCGCCATCTGGAATATTTGTTCCAGTGACCGTGCGACCAAGATCTGCAGATGAGATCGAGTTGTCGGTGATATACGACGAGCTGCCATCAGCGGATGCCGCCTTATCGGTACGTGCTCCAGGAATTGGGCTTGCTCCACCCATCACAATTCCTGGGATTGACGGATCACGATCGACGAAGGCGTTGAATCCTGGCCCTGGGTAGAGCTGGTTGCCTGATGCATCTGTCTTAACAATCGCATTTGGACCTGTTGGCTCGAAGTTCACATTCTTACCGTTGAGGTTTTCACCGGCAGAGTCTGCAGCGAGTGAAGCAGCGACTGTTGCAGGCGCAGCAGAATCCTGGAAGCTATTACCTGTGAAGGAGTATGCAGGGAATCCTTCATCGAATGAGACGATGATCAAGCCATTGTCCTTGTATGCAGGTGAGGCCATGATTTCAGGGATGATGTGCTTGAGGAACAAGTCGCCAGCGTAGAGGCCGCCTGTGTAGTTGATTGGCGCTGCTGGTGTGTTTGGATCGATCCAACCACCTGACAAGTTATTTCCGTAGCACACTGCATCGTGAGCATCTGAGCAGTTATTTGGTGAGATCCAAGAGAAGGCTGGTGTTGTTGCTTCGCTCTGCAGATCTGCGTAGAGACCGTTGGTCTTATCGAAGAGGCTCGCAGCGTGCTTTGAGTCGCACATTGTGCTTGCGTTATCGATGATTGAGTGGAACCAAGGCAANGGATAGTGCTTCGCAACATATTGATCTGAAGCATTTGCTCCACCTGGGTTTGGAACTGGGGAATTTGTTGGATCAGTTCCTGGTGCTCCGCATGAAGTTACTGAGTGAGCTGGTCCTGAAGCATCCTGGTATCCAAGATCCTGGCCGTATGACTTCCAGCTGACATTTGCTGCCGAGAGCTGGTTAAAGATCGTTTGTACGGATGATGGATAAACCGAACCCTGAAGTGTGTAAGGATCGCCAGCGGCCTTGAACTGCCCGTAGTTCGGATCAGTCTTATCGGTGATAACTGCGCCCGCTGCATCCTTATATGTTGGGCTATCGAGCTGCTGGTCATACAGTGGTGATTGACCTGAAACTAGCGCGGTGTAATTATCTTGGCTGTAGTGACCAGTTCCGTAATAGTTGGTCAAAAGTGTGCCCTGTGATGGAAGAGTCTTCCAAAGATATGTGTTGTTATTTAAGCCAGTAAAGGTGGCATCAAATGACTTGTTCTCCATGATGATGTACCAAACGTGCTTTGCCTTAGGTAGGCCAGAGTCAACCGTTGCGACAGGCTTAGCCTTTGTGGCTGCGGTAGCGACTGGTGAGAATGTTGATACGCCGAGCATCAAAGCGGCGGCGACAACTGCAATGAGCGCTAAACGGGTTACACGGTTCAGCGCGTGGAAGGTGCGGGATAGAGAGTTCATGATGGTAGTCATAAGAGGATCAAACTGCCTATTTATGGACTCGGAATAGAGTCAATGTGAACGAGGAGGGAAGAATCCACAAATTTGAGGTTGTTCATGGGGGGTATTAGCGAGACCTAGCGTTGATAATCTGGTGCGCTTGAAGGGATTCGAACCCCTAACCTTCTGATCCGTAGTCAGATGCTCTATCCGTTGAGCTACAAGCGCAAGTTGGTGGAGAGTGAATACTACCTGCTAACTAATTAAGCCCCAAACTCAGCAATTTAGGCCAAGAAACCTCTTTAACGCGGGGTTTTCCGAGCGGCTCCCCTGCGGCAATTTCGGCGGCGTTGATCTTCGCCCAGGACGCTTGATCGATGACCTGATGGCTTGCTGGAATGAGCATTGAGATATCCATCGTTGCCTTTGGCTCTTTCAAATCTTCGAGAATCAGATTTACGACATCGGATGCATCGCTCTTGTTGGTTCCGATGACTCCTGATGGTCCACGCTTTGCCCAACCCACTGTGTAGATATTGGTTCCGAGCACGCGACCATTCTCGTTCTCGATAATGCCATTATGGAAGTGCACACCGTTAATAGGCGCTGCTTGATATCCGATCGCTGAGATCACAAGTGAACATGGAATCGCATACGTCTGACCGGTATCGACGATCTTGCCATTCTCAACCTTGTTAATGCCAAAGATGACTTCCTCAACTTTGCCATTGCCCTTAATCTCTTTGGGTGCAGAGAGGAAGCGGAACTCCATCGATCGAACGTGCCCAGACTTTGGGTGTTCGGCGATGATCCGCCACGCTTCAAGATTTGATGCGAGATGCTTCTCGATCTCACCAGCAGCCTCTGCGCGAGCATGCGCTTCACTTACTTGAGTTGCATCGATATGAACATCGGTATGTTCTAACTTTGGAAGATCGCGGAGTTCGGGTGCGGTAAATGCTGCGTGCTCAACACCGCGACGACCTGAGATATAGACCTTGCGGATATTGGATCCATGCAAAGTAGCGAGCGCATGATCTGCAGTATCGGTCGTATCGAGTTCGGTTGGATCAATCGCAAGGATGCGTGCGCAGTCCATTGCAACGTTTCCAGCACCGATCACAACAGCAGTCTCACCCGATAGATCGATCGAGAGCTCTGTGAAATCAGGATGTCCGTTATACCAAGGTACAAAATCAGCGGCAGAGATCGAACCAGGAAGGTCTTCACCTGGGATACCAAGCTTGCGACCGACGGCAGATCCACTACACATCACTACAGCGTCATAACGCGAGGTGAGATCTTCGATATCGATATCTTTCCCGATCTCGATATTGCCGAATAGGCGGAAGTTAGGTTGGGCTGCAACCTTCTCAAAGACCTTGGCCACGGTCTTAATCTTTGGGTGATCGGGTGCAACACCCGACCGTACGAGCCCCCACATAGTTGGGAGGCGTTCAAAGAGGTCGATGGCGAAGGTGCGATCGTCAGTCTGGGCGTTCTGGAGCGCTTGGGCAGTGAAGTACCCGGCAGGTCCTGCGCCAACGATTGCGATCGAATAATGAGCCATTAGGGCTGAAGTTTACTACGCGACGTCGACCGCTGGATCCCCCGCTGCTGCAAGCAGATTGGTGAAGTAATCAGGTAGGCCATCTTCTAATTCGAGTGGAACGCGGCAATGCGCACCTTCTTGAGGTGGGAAGTTCATATAGACACCACGAAGATCGCAGATCGTTTGACCTCGGCCTGGACCATTAGTGATATCGACTTCAACACTTACGAGTGGTGAGACTTTTGCTTTTACAAGACCTGCGGCGATTGCAACAGCGATCGCATCATGCATGGTTGTAAGTGGCTTGTTATATGTGAACTTCTCATAGAATTCGGTATAGAACTGAGTAATGCGCGCCATATATTGCGAGATTCCACCACCATTGCGCATCGTTTCAAAGTGACGTGGCTCAAGAAGTACCTTCATAGTCACATCAAGTCCAACCATCGTGATCGGCCACTGTGCGCGGAAGACGATGTCAGCTGCCTCTGGATCGTGCCAGATGTTTGCCTCTGCAACTGGCGAAACGTTTCCTGGAGTAAGTGCGGTTCCACCCATGATCGTCACACCACGAACCAGGTTTGGGAGATTAGGTTCTAGTTGGAGAGCGAGCGCAATATTTGTGAGCGGCCCGACTGGCACCAATTCAATTTCACCAGGGCGCTTGCGACATGCGTCGACAATAAATTCAGCGGCAGACATATCAATCGCCTTACCGTAATTAGCCTTCATGCCCTTATTACCTTGACCATCATCGCCGTGAACAAAGTAGGCAGGGTCGGCGATATCGCCATTCATCGGTCCTTCAGCGCCATGCGCTACTGGCACATCGCCCTTGCCGCACATCGCCAAAATGTTGAGAGTGTTGCGTGTAGCAATCGGGGTGTGAACGTTTCCCCAGATCGTGCTCACGCCAACGAGTTCGATCTCTGGAGCGAGGCAGGCGAGCATGATTGCCATGGTGTCATCAACACCGGTATCGCAATCAAGAATCATTGGTGTACGTGAAGTAGTAGACATTCCTGCAGGGTACAACAGTTAAATCACTTTGAGGCAGAGAAAATCAGCCGATCTTTGTGCCTGTGATGCTCGAAAGTGCCGATAGGACAGCCTTTACATCCCATGTTGGAGCCTGTGGCTTTGCAAGATTGTTCAGCCCATCATCACTCAAATACTTCTTGAGTTTTTCTGGGATGACGGCCTTACTCGCATCAGGATTCCCTAGATCGAGCCAAGACCATGCTCCCTTGCTGTCAACGATAATGACCAGGTCTGTGTGGCTCATGTCGTATTCGCTTGGCTTACCCGTCTGCCAATCAACCGGCAAACTCTTCTTCTCTGCCGCCGTATAAGGAGTCTTGGTATTGCTTGACCCGAAGAAGGTCCAGAATTTTCCCAAGTCTGCGTCGCTGCCTGTAGCCAACGTCCAACTGTTATCTAGGAATAACTTCTGATAGGCAGCCAAACGAGATGGCGTATCGCGTAGGGGATCGACACTAATCTCAAGCACTTTGACAGAATTCTTGAGTGAGGAAGCCGCAACTGCATCACCAATATTTCTGATATTTGCGGTGGTCATCGGGCAAACATCGTGGCAAGAAGTTAAGAAGTCGGCAATAACAACCGTCTGACCCTTGAGTGAGCCAAGGTTGAAAGAGTTTCCGTTGCTATCAACGAGTGGAAGGTTCAGAACGTCTGCCGGAATTGGTGCATTCAAGAATGAACCCCCATCAGGCGCAGCCATACCTTGGCCTGCGGCTATGGGGCTTGATGTTGGATGAGCCATCTTCATTCCGCTCATTGAGTCAGATGATTTTTGAATACTGCAAGAGACGAGGAGAGCGAAAGGAAGAATTGCCATCAGTGCAAAAATCTTCTTTTTCATGGTCTTACTGTCCCATCTTTTTAGGTGAAATGGTGAAATAAATGCTTCCAGAAACTGGGTGGCCATCTTCTGAGACAACTCGCCATGAAACTTTGATTCGACCCACGGTTTTAACAGTGCCTACGTCAGCAGTAATTCTTGCCCCACCAGCATAGACTCGCTGAACTGGAATTGCCTTTCCTGACGAGTCCGTAAGGTCAAGAAAATTGATTTGTTTACCCGGAATCTGCGTGAGATTTCCATCAAACTCGAGCCAGACCTTTGATGGCATAGCAGTGACGAGGCTCTTCTGTACGGGGAATGAATTCGTCAGAATCGCGTGTGCATACGCACTTGGAGAAGTCACAAGGACCGCTCCAAGTGCGCAGAGGCAAGCAACCAAACGTCGCAATTAACCAGCCACCGTTGTCACTGATGGCGCTGGACCAAATTCTGTGTCATCGGTTGCAGCTGGGGTTGTTCCGTCGGTCTGAATCCACTTGAGGTAAAGCGGCTTCTTGATTCCAGATGCTCCTGGGGCGTAGCAGGTTTGAGTGGTGAGGAAGGAAATCTTCTGAGGGGTCTTATCCCATGTGACCTTTAGACCGAAGTCGTAGAAGGTGTATGGATCAATAGTCCAATAAGAAGACCGGGCAGTCCATGTGACTGTGTAGCTAAGTGGCACATTATTTGCATCGACTTGGGTCGAAGGTACGACCGTGACCTTGAAACCTTGATGGAATTCAGGTGTTGGCTTTCCGGCAGTTGATGGAACGACAGTTGAGAATACTTGGGTTCCGTACTGCACGCCTTTATATGTGCACCCGTGACCGAGGCTCAAGTAGATGCGACTTGATTGCCCGGCAATGAGTGTGTTTCCGCGCATTTGAACACCTACGTGCGCAGATGCAATTGTTGGGATTGCAACTATCACACTTGAAAAAATTGCAGCGGCAATTAATGATTTTCTTTTCATGTTAAACCTTTCAAAAACTATATAAGTATTACTTGTTCTTTTTTTGGTAGAACCACCAAGCACCAATCGCGGCCAAGGCCACAACGGTTAAGAGAATGTGAAAGGCATGATGTTCGAGCATATTCATATGCATTGGTTGCGAACTCATGCGAAAAATCCTTCAGTCAAGGGAGGCCCTCGATGGGTATGCGCTTGAATCTCAGAGGGATTAACGAAATAACCTCTCACAGAAAATTGA
>TBL_comb47_HYPODRAFT_10006839_pt1 | contig 12188 bp, 13 predicted proteins | sample TroBogypolimnion_40_FD_10682 | JGI IMG/M metagenome (IMG submission 10682) | reverse complement strand
TTTTCGGAATTGGTAAAAAGATGGAAAACTCACTAAAACACACAACTCCTTGACCGCTTCAGCACTTGATTCCTTCCCATGTAATGCTTAACGACATACGCTCTAAACATATTAAGAAAACTCATCTACTATAATACAAATATTTAAGGATATTCTATTATATTAGGCACCAATGATAGACACACTGCCGTTCTTGAGGACTACGTAGCGAGTAGCAACTAATGACACTGTTGGTGTAATGCTTTCTGATGGGGCGGAAGCATAGCCGACCTGTAGAACCACTTGCGATCCTGCTTGCGATAAAATTGAGACCCCATCTATATCAAGGGGCTCATTTGACTTAAAATTATCAAAGCACATTGCGTAGATGAACTTATCGGCGTATGCTAACTGCTGAACGTTGAGCGACTTAGAGTTGGTGACGGTTCCAGCGGTGACAGTGGAGTTATTGTATAAATACCAATTCACCACTCCGCTCTCTGTGAGGTTGTCGGGATTACCAAACGCAGACTGTGTTTGTAGCCACATGCGGGCGGATGAACTGCTTGGTTGACTTGGAAAATACAATGAGCCGATTCTTGCTTGAAAAGAATTTAAACCGCTCATGGGAAAGCATGATGTGCTAGGGTAAGCAAGAGCAGAAAGTGATGCGGTGTATGTCTGAGTGAATAATACACGTCTTAAGTTATTAGAGGCACGACTTACAATGAAGGACGCATTTTGTGCTGTGTTAGCGACACCCTGAGACACAATGGTTGATTCGTATGCCATAGTAATACCAGGCTCTGACTCGTTCTGTGTTAAGCGGTTCATCATGTTGAGATACTCGTGGTGAGGTTGAACTAAATCACACTCAAGATAGCAATCGCTCCACTCATAAATACCATCTGTGCCTGTTGTTTGCCACAAAGCCTCACTATTAGAGGCAAGTGTGATACTAATAACGAGTTCTCCAAGAGCAAAAAGTGGAATATATGTTTTTTGGCGGAAAAATCCAGATAAAAGACCAACAGCCACGCCCACATCTTGACCGGCTACATGACGAGTATTCGCATTTGCTAACCCAGCCTTGATATCACCAAGACCAGTAGCGAACGCACCAGAGGAAGAAGTTGCGGAGGCGGTAGGTGCTTGATAAGCATTGGCAACACCACTCACAGCGAAGGATGTGTCGGGGTTTAACATCCAATAATTAGCAAAACTTCCAGTAGTTTCAATCCAATTTTTATTCGCTGACGCATACACATGGGCGTTTGTGTTGCGGTGACAGTTATCTACATCGTCAACTAATTGACCATTTACTGATACGGAAATTCGGCGAATATCACTAACTCCGTCATCAAAAGCAACAGCAGTAGAGTTAGTAGTAGATTTACACTTCTTATTATATGTTAATCTCATGGAGTTGGTGTCTAGGAGCGATGTAGAATCTGCCAGAACGAACTGACAAATAGAACCCGCTGCCGATATGCCACCTGTCACAGAGCCGATTTGTGTTCCGGTTTGCGGTTGAAATCGTATGGTTCTTCGTCCTACCAATATATCACTAGCACTCAAGGACTTGGCAAGGTCGCCAGCATTGGGCACGACGTGGTCAATGGCGAGACCAGCGTAGGTATTGCTCACGATGGAAGTCATTATACTCAAGGGGCATATTTTTATCGGGATGATTTATTTCTCTAAACCAGCAAGGCGGGTTTCAATTCTCTGTTGTTCGGGATTTTTTACTTTTTTTCCAACATATTTTAGCATTGTTGCGAGAGGCAAGCCGGACGCTTGAGACATCTGACGAAAGACTGCTGAGCCGTGCGAATCAAAAGGGTTCATGGGTGTTGCGTTCATAAGGTGCTCTAATCCAGAGGCGAAATCACTCTTCTTTTTTTTCATTCTGATAATGCTCTTTATTTTATGTTTTCGTGAAAAGAATGAACGATTTCTGAAAAGCCACGCCGAAAGCACATCTTCTTATAATCAATCATCATAAACTGAAAGGGCTTCTTATTAATCTCCCTATACATTTCCAAGAATTCATCCTTTGTTAAGTCGTTACTATGCTCCTCAGCCACCTTTTCAATGTCATTTCGTGCCATTGTAAAAAGTAAATAATAATTGATATTATTGCGAACCATGGGATTAGTAAATGATTTATGCTTAAACGTTTGGGAGCAGAAAAATATGGTTGCCGAGCATTCATGACGGCTAGTGATGACTAGTTTCTCCAAGGCTGAACTCTGCCCGTTTTTAGCGTTAACAAGGTTATTTCCTAAAAAGTCATCAAATACGATACACACGTTTAACGGTCTCTTCTTCTTCTCTAACCGCTCCATCTGGTGCTGTTTCAAGTCATCAATATACGCTTTGAACTCATCAACGTTGTATTCGTGAATTACAACAATATTTTTACAGGGCAATTTTTTAAAAGTTTCAACAGAATCTAAAGTCCCTAGGAATATGACGATTTCATCAAATATAGACTTACCCTTGACGACGTAGCCGTCATTAAGCAACGTGTAGAGTGCCGAAGACTTGCCAGAACCACATCTGCCAAGTAAAAAAATATTGCTAGGTATCTTAGGCAGGTCATATTTTATTAACTTAATACGTTTATCTTGTGGCTTCTCCTCACTGGGAATCACTTTCACTGGCAATTCCATTTAACCTACTACTAGTATTAGGACTTTCTAAATCTACGTTTATTTCTACCTCGTGCTTACAACATTTGGAGCGACACTTGCTATGTTTAAATATTTTATAAAAAAAATATATAATCATAATTAAACCGGAAGACGTTCCAGCAGTTGTTAGTATAGTATAGTCCATATATCTATAGTATAACTATATCTTATCACCAGGACTTTTGACAAGCCTGTTAAAACCGACGCTACGATGATCTCCTCCTCGCATGTCAATTCGCAAGTTACCGTCCGCTGCCGTTCGCATCATACGTCTAGATACAGTTCCGTCTTTAATTATTGTCATTACTCCAGGTGTTACAAATTGGACATCTGAATCTCTGTCAAAGTTAACTCGTGGTTCTCTTTCACGTTGAATTCTTCCTGGTGTTGCCCCCAACGATACGCTTCTAGGATGTGTCTGAGGGGACACGGTTGCCTCTGGCGTGGGCACGAAAGATACGTGTCTAGTTCGGGGTGTTTCAAAGGCAGATGTGGGTAACTGTCTAGGACGTAGTGGAGTAGCAGTGGCGAGTGCTGAATGTATTAACTGCTCAGTGCGGTTTTGCTGTGTAGTGCCTGGAGTGCCTTGTCCCCTAAACTCGGTGAAGCCCATCGCTATGTTTGTATCTATATTGCGTGCTATAGCACCTTGTAATGTAGCCGAAGAGTTGGTAGGCTCATTCATCGCCTTAGCAATATCCCGCTCACGCATTTTTTCAATAGATTTACTAATTTCTGCGTCACTATACCCTTTGGCTCGTAGATGCTCCACTCTGTCCCGTAAATAATCTTGAGAAAGGTTTACTTGATAGTCAAATAGTGATTGGTTGGTTTTATCCGAATAATTGACATGCTCGGGTTTCAGCCATTGGTGAGGAATGCTCTCTTTTTGCTCATCTTTATCAACTAGCATGCGGTTATATGTTGCGTTGGCTGTTTCTTTATAAACGGTAGCATTATGATTGACCCAGTCACACCCCCCGCTTACATTACCGTAATGTGATGGTTTAGATTGCGGATAGGGGTCTGCTGGCTTGCGGTTTGGATTTTCAAATGCTGGTTTAGAAATGAAATTTTTTCTGGAAATCTTGATACCCGTTGACGTAAAATAATTGGTGTCAGACTTGGGTGTGACAGCTACTGGTTGGGCTTCAACGATTCTACCACCTTTCTTAAATAATGGAAAATAACCACCACCAGCGGATTTTACACCAGTAGTAAAAGGAACAGCAACCGACATCTTATAATTATCGTCTAGAAAATAATAAATTGTCTAATAAGTTGTATCCCGTAAGCACCTCTTGGGGTTTCTCAATTACCTTAGGCACAGACGGCTTTGGCTTACGTTTGGGTGCTGGTGCTGGTGCCGGTGCGGGTGTAACAACAACTTGTTGCTTGGGTTTGTGCCTCTTAATTACCACCTCTTCCTCTTCCTCCGAACTTTCTTCCATATACACTATAGTCTTCTTCTTTGGTTTAACAACTACTGGCTCTGGCTCTGGCTCTGGCTCTGGCTTTTTAATTATATTCAACGATTGAACCTCTTTTTTCACAACTTTTTTAGAACTTTTTTTTTCTGCCTTTTCCTTTTCTAACGCCACACGTTTATCTCGTAATGTGTTTAATAGTGTGGGCTTCTTGGGGGCTATAATATGCTCAGTGCTACTCTCGCTATCGCTCATCTGATATCTACAAATATTTTATTATATAGTATAAAACCAAATAGGGATTTCGCACATCAATTAAAGCACCTAATTGCTGGGTGGCTGTAACCTGTGTATAGGTAGTTCCATTGTAAGAGTAAATAGCATCAGAAGTATTAACACCACCCGTATTAGGTGTGCCAGCGACTGACCCACCGCCAGATTGGGCACTTCCTCCAGGTTGTAGAGCCAAATGACTATGTGCCGGTAACTGTGTCGCTGTGGGTTGAATGAAATCTGTGCCTTGGTGTTGTGCCAGAGCATACGTTGTTGTGTTATATGTTCCCACGCCTTTAACGTTGGTGCCTTGTGTGTTTGGCAGATTGAATGTGGTAGTCCCATTACCAATACCGAATGTGGTTCCGATTACACCAAAAAGTGAAGCGTAAGTTGTGCGACTCACTTGCGACCCATCACATACTAAGAATCCTGATGGAGCGGTAGCGGTAACCCACATAAATATGGTGCCGGTTGGCAAAGCGCTGTTATCGTATGAGCCTAACCAGTAGGGCTGATTGTTGGGGAGTGCCATTATATAAATTAGATAGATAATTTTTCCAGCGAAACCATTCCATTAGAAAGCACAATAGTATTAGCCCCTCCTTGATAATTAGACAGTGACACTAATAGCGTATATGTCCCTGCGTTTGATGCTAAACAAATGCCTTGATTACCAAAATATGGAGCACTGACAATGCTCCCATCATTTGATTGAGAAAAGATGGGATGGCTGTCGCTATTTCTAATTAATGTAGTTTTAATGTAAAATGCGGAGGTTACGTGGGCTAACCCCGTAAAACTATAGGACACACGATACGACCCATTTAGCGCCAGACTTGCGTTAGAAAAGACATTTGAGAAGGCACTTGCCCCAATTGTTTTATTTGCTGTAAAATTGGAGGAAAAGGGAAAAGTTGTAAAGTTCAAATCACTCGTATAAGCAAAGTCATTAGAAGACGCTCCATTGTATACGAAGGAAAGACGTCCATTCCCAGTATTGAGCGTCGCAAACGTGGCATTAGGAAAGTTAGCATTCATCAAGACCCACGTGGGAAAGTTGTCAAGTTCGCCCGTGCCTGTTGTGTTGATGACAGAACCCGCAACATTAATATTACCCACGTTTTTCAAATCAGTATTACACATGTTTAAATTATTTTTTACCGAAATGTCCGTCACTCCATCTCTGCTCACGATGTTATCAGTATATACTATAGTTACGTTTTTTACATTCATTTGAGACATGTCTAAAGTTTGGTTTATCTTAAAATCACCATTATTATATACAATATAACCAGATAAGTCATTGTAATAATCACTAAACTTAATACCGTCAGCAATGTTTAGAGCGGAGTTAAAGTTAAACACTCTGTGTGTATCAATCGTTGAAATATTCAAACTTACATTATTAGATAAGTCAATACCGTCATAAAATTGAAGAGTGCCTGGAGCGGATATCATTACGTCATTAGATGTCGCAATAAAGTTATCCACAAATCCCAACTGCCCTATATTTGTATTACCAACTACCAAATCTCTAAAATTAATAATCCCTTGATTTAAAAATAATGGTTCAGAAATAAATATATTAGAAGCCCCGCTATTATCCACTACACATATAGAGTTATTTACCAATCCTCCAGCATAACCAACTCCAAATTGAATAATCCCAGTATCAAACACAGTAGGGGCGTAATTATTGTTCCCAATGTGAGTTGAACCATCAGTTCCCGTATATATGATACTATTCATGTTTCNAGACAAATCTGATATAGCGATTGGTAAGGAGTGCTCCAAGTATGTCCCGTCTGTTCTAATATAGTTTGATGTTGTTGCTGTGGTGAATGACAGAGTGGGTATGTTACCACTAATATCAAATACATCAATAACTCGGGCTCTGTTTTGTATGTCTGTAAAAAAGTTGCCTGAAATATCGTGATTCTCTGCTATATTTGTATTTGTAAAAGAAAGAGAATCAACGTTGTATATTTTATACCCTGCTATATTTACATCATTGATCGCTGGATAGTTTGCCCAGTTATCAATGGTTGTCATGGTGGTAGAAAATGCTTCCAATGTTCCTATTTGTGTTGAAACGTTGCTAGCGTAATTTCCTTGAATGTCAGAAACGTATAGTTGTGAAAAATCAGCAATATTTCCCATATAATTAAAAGAACTCAAAGTAGTGGAAACGCCCATTATATAATTGCCTTGTATTTCGTTGAACCCTTTGATTGTTGATGTGAGAGACGACACGTTCTTTTCGTTATACAATAGCGAGGATACGAATGTGGTTGTAGAAAAAAGCATGGTTGAAATACTGATAGTTGAAAAGGTAGAAGCGTTGAAAGTAGAAAAGTTAATGGAACTAATGTTTCTGTCAAAATATTGAATGGTTGAAAATGTTGATACGGGCACATTTACAAATTGGTTAGGAAACATAAAATTTGAACTATATCCGATTAAGTATTGGATGTTTTTAATGAACGAATTAGATGTGTAGCCCTGGATAGAGTTCACGTTAATAATATTGGCTCCAATATCGCCATTATCCGTTCTACCTACAATCTCTTGAACTTCGTGAATGTGGACGTGCTGTGGTTTATTTTTACCATATCGTGGATATTCCCCTCCATACCCAATATACAGGTCGCCCGAGGTATAGATATACTCTGCGTCTTGACAATACAAGTTGACCTCCGTTCTAATTTGAGAATCAACGTCATCATTGGTAGCGACGACATCCGTTCTCGCTCCGAGTCCGTGCCCGTTTGTTATCAGCGTTTGAATTCCACCCCCACCAAACCCAAACGGAGCCCACTGGTCAAACCCGCAAACCACATTAAACCCAAAAGGTGCTAGGATTGACGCATAACCAGCATACATTTGATTGGAAAAAGTTCCCAAACTCTGAATGACACCACCTGTAGTAGTGATACGAGATGGCCCTAGTAATCCAAATATAGACGCAAATTCACTATCAGCGTTTATTTCAATTAAAGCAGAAGTATTAGGAATTTTCTCTACTGCGTCGTAATTAAAACGCATGTAAGCATTGGCACCATTTCCAGTTGTGCCCATATACATTCTGCCTCTATAATCAAAATTTTGTATGAATGGAGGCGTCGTAGAGGGCACATACGCACGATAATTACATGATAGGAGTTGTATTTTACCAGTTGGAACAACGAGACCATCCGTATTCATGAGAAACTGGCACGTGTTATAGGTGAAATCATTTAATGGACTCTCCAAATCAAATCCATTCACAGCAAGTTTAACATTACAAAAGTATTGATTCATGTTCGGCAGATTATGAGTAGAAGAGTCGCCAGTATTAATGTTTTGATTCATAAAAAAGTTGTTAGTATTTCCATTAAAATTCGCCCCATTATTGACATAGAGAAGGTTTGTATTAACGTTAGTTATGTTTCCATTCACAGCGTTATTAATATCATGACCGGCGAAGTTGACGTTGCTCACTGCTGAATAATTAGCCCAATTGGACAACTTGTCGGTTGTTGTAGATGCGTTTGATAAATTGCTTAATGTGGTGTTTAGATACTTACCATAAACCCCACCGATTGTAGAAAGTGATAAAAATCCTGTAAATATGGATGAAACTGTGATATTGCTGATATCCGCTGAATTAATTGAATATATGTTATTATTCCCAAAAGTCATATCTGTAGCAACATTAATGAAACTGTTATCCGCATTAGACAATGTTTCAATGTCAATAGTTCCAATACCATTTAGGTTAGTATATTCCCAATAGGTATCAGAGGTAATATTCATACTGTCTCCAGGACTTCCAATATTTTTTACATTAATGCTATTAACATCGTTAATGCTGTAATTATGTAATTCAACATCCGTGACCGCTGGGTATTTGCTCCAATCTAATACAGAGGTTGAAAGTGTTGATATAATGGGTCGTCCATTGAGAAACAACTCGTTATCGTATGCGTATAGAGTATCGCTAAAGAGTTCTGCTGAATCTACAAATTTAATAGTAGAAAACGTGATGTTTGGATAAAAGGTTGGCATGAAGACCGCGTTTCCGTCAGTTATTCCGATAATAGGAGCATCTGTTGATGTAGAAATAAACAGATTCTGCTTTTTTAGTGTTGGGGTTCCAGTCCAAAGGGGCACGTTATAGTTCATTACTAATTAGTATCTTTTATTTCTAACTGTGCTAACTCTGCTACCACTTCTGGGACGGGTCTTACTCCACCCTCCGCTACAGGTCGCAAGTCTCCCACTTCGCAAGATGCGACTGCTCGTGAGGCAATGGGCAAAAACTCCTTGAACTCCATCACTTGAGGTTCGGGGACATTCATCTCTTTAAAGAAGGCTTTCGGCATGGGTAAGAACTCATAGATTTTGTGCTCTAATGCGTATTGGAAAAACTCCTCACGTGTCATATATACTTAGTAAAAATATTTTTATTATTTAGAATGAACAACGAAGAAAAAGTGGAGGTTCATAAGCAATATAAGCGGGATTACTATCAACGAAACAAGAGAGCACTGTGTGCCAAGAAGCGGGAGCAGTATGAAAATTTTAAATTTAAACAGAAGGAGTCACAACCTAAAGGGGGTATTCAAATTTCCCGAGGGAGTTTCATAATATCGTTTCAATAGAAATTATTAAATAGTTCATATTTAGAAATGGAGCCGGAGGTTGAGTCGCAACGAAGAGCGGAGCGATTACTAAGTAAACAACAAGAAGCATCATTACGCTACAGAGAAACACATAAAGATGACATCAAGAGGAGGGCAAAAGAGCGATATCAGTTGATGCGAGAGGACTACCTTAAAAAACAAGGGGAGCGAAATAAAGNCAATTGTGAAGTCGTGAAGCGATACAGAGCAACGGTTCAAAAAGAGGCGTTGGAATTAATCGCCAAACTTGAGGAGAAAATTAAAACGCTTGAATAGATGGAAACAGCAACATCCAGAGTTTTCCAACCAGAAAGATATTCATTTAGTAGCAAAGACGACCAGACAACTCTGGCTTCTAGTGGTATTGTTGGCTTTTATGATTCTTTCAGAATCCAGTTAAAAATCCCAATTTTAGGAATTAAATCGTTGGAGTTGCTACGAGCTTCTGTGCCATGTATCACGCCATCACTCCCCGATACTGAACTTGTGTTCTGGTATTATCGCTTGCCCAAACAAAGCGGATATGATGAACCCGTTCCACCCTCTATAGAGTATTTACATTGTGTTCGTATTCAACCGTCCTATGTTCCTACCGAGTTATTACCAGTAGGTTATGACTTTCCAGTAAATCATGTGTATTCCAATTATTCAGATTTATTGTTGGATTTAAATAAAGCATGTTTAACCGATTTGAATAACCCTTACTTTATTTCTGGCGATATTTCGTTCAATTTAACTCCTTCTAATAAATTCAGTTTTTCTGGAAATAATATTTTTGGAACGGATTTTATTGTTGTAACTGGAGAAATTGTTGGTGGTGGAAGTTCTGCTTTACAATATTTCTACTCCTACGCTGGGTATAACGATAGTAATGTAGAGGTGGCGAAAGCGGTGTTGAAGAATGCTACACAAAATAATTTTGGTATACAAGGTCTTATTGGTCAGCCTTATTATTTGGGTAGGACAATGAACATGAGATTAGGGTTTTGCTGGAGCGGAGAAGTTTTATCCCAAAATGATTATAGGAATCACATAAGACCCGTTCCTAACTATTTTTTAGGGAATCCCGTCATGTTTGACGTGCCTAATTATATAGCGGAGACGTATGCTGATTTGGTTTATAGTGCTAATTTAAATCTATATTGTAATTTGATAGGTGGCAGTGCTTATGACTCCACGGGTCGCCCTGACTTGCTATCCATCATTCCGTTGAACTCGGGGCAACTTGGAGTAGCGTTTTATAACAACGTGATTCCAACGCCACTCTCTAAAGTCCCACGAGAAATCTACGAGGTTCAGTTCTTGCTACGGACAGATAGCGGGGATAACTACGTTCTTCCAGATTCGGCAATAACTAATTTTGAAATAAAAATTGGTTATTAGAATAGATGAGTGGCTATAAAACCCGTGTAAATCAACCAGACCGTGTATTCCTCAGTTCGTCGGATGATGTCACTAACTCAGCAACATCACGATTTGACAGATTTGAGATACGATTAGCAACGCCAATTTTAGAGGCAAAACGAGCACAACTTTTACGGGCTACTATACCCAATGCGATGGTTAATATTCCAGACTACGCATTAGTATTTTATTATCTTCGCTCATACGGCGGGGCGACAACCGTTCAAGCGGTAAGAATCATGCCGTCTAACTGGATTTCTTACAATTCCAGCACCTACAACATGCCAATTAACACCTATTACTCCACACCCTACGAGTTGGTTAATGCGTTAAACCAAGCATCAGCCAACGATAGCACCACATTTAATAGCAATTTTGTTGCGAACGACTGCGTTTTTGGATATAATAGCACCACAAAAAAAATTACATTTTCGGGCACTAATTCAACATATTTTTATTGTCCTCTAGGCTACAATTCAACTAGGACATTACCAACTCTCACGGTTCCTAACTTTGATAACACAAGTTCATCTGCTCAGCCATTTTTAGCAAATTATTATTTAAATTTACGTTTAGGCTACGCTATACCTACTGAGTTACAAGTTTCAGGTGCTACTAACTATCAATATAATCAGCAAGGTGGAAAAACAATTATATTTGACTCATATCCAAACTTAGTGTTTACCCAGTGCTACTTTCTATATTCTTCCATCGTGGCTGGGTCATCCCTTGGTTCTAATGGCACACATAACCTGCTCTCTGTTGTGCCTTGCTCCTCTGCCCAGTTAGCAATTACCAACTATACGGCACTGACGCTAAACTGGCTGACCAAAGTCCCAGACAACATTTACTCTATAACTATTGAAGTGCGAGACGATAATAACGTGCCCGTGTTCTTTCCAGATAATGGAGCAATAAATGTAGAAATTGCTTTTAGTTATAAAGCAGATACTTAAAAACAACATCCTATAGTAGAAATATGGAAGCATCTGTTATATCTGTTATTACCAGACGCGCACACCCGTGTTTATTGCTTGTAAAGGCTCGTTGTCCTAAGTGCTTGAAGATAAATAGTCATGGAGTGGAAAAAACCAAAAAAATTGATTGCTCCCGAGGCTGTGATTTCTGTTATTCAACTTATTCTTTCAGTATTACTTAAATACAAATCTCTTATCATATTAGATAGAATGGAATTAACCAAGAGACAAAAGACATACTACGGCAGACTGGAGCAAGAGAAGTCATACGCAAAGAACTATTACGCTGATAATAAGGAAGCACTTGATAAACACGCTATTGATTACTACTATAAAAATAAAGAGGTGATTAGTATCCGACGAAAGCAAGCAAGGCAATTACGTAAGGCCAAACTTGAGGTGTTAAATGTTTGATAACACCTTTTGGTGTGCCCCGAGTATTATAAACAGAAATATATATTATAATTTTCTTAATCTAATATAGAATGGACGAATTAAAGAGAAATTTAATGGAGCAAAAAAAAAGGTTATTAGAAAATGAGTATTCTTTAGAATGTTATAAAGAATATTCATTTTCTACAATTGAAAAGGAATATGACCATATTAAATATGATTTAGAATTGAAAATCCGTGAAATATATATAAAAATAACATTAAATGAAATAGCAAGAATAAAATCATTAATATTAATCGCAATAACGGAAGGCCAAACTTGAGGTGTTAAATGTTTGATAACACTCCTTTGTGTTTTTGCGAAAAATAATA
>TBL_comb47_HYPODRAFT_10006838_pt1 | contig 12189 bp, 11 predicted proteins | sample TroBogypolimnion_40_FD_10682 | JGI IMG/M metagenome (IMG submission 10682) | reverse complement strand
AAACTAATAGGCGGTAAACTAATAGGCGGTAAACTAATAGGCGGTAAACTAATAGGCGGTAAACTAATAGCTTCAGGCGGTTTTGGATGTATTTTTAAACCAGCTCTAAAATGCGAAGACTCTGAAACAAGAGAAACTAACAAAATAAGTAAATTAATGACAGCAAAACACGCAAATGACGAATATAATCAAATTCAGAAATTCAATAGCATTTTAAATAGAATACCTAATTATGAACAGTATTTTTTAGTTGATGAGTTTACATTATGTAAGCCAAAACAACTAACAACAGAAGATCTAAGTAATTATACTAAAAAATGTAAAGCTCTTAAGAAAAAGGATATAACTAAAAAAAATATCAACCAATCATTAAACAAAATTTTGGCGTTAAATATGCCATATGGCGGAATAGATATTGAAGATTTTGTTAATAATTATTTTGTTCTTAATCCAAATTATAATGCGAATACTAATATGAATACTAATTATAATGGGAATACTAATTCTAATGCGAATACTAATTCTAATGCGAATATGAATACTAATTCTAATTCTAATATTATAAGACTAAACAATTCGTTAATTGATTTGCTTATTAATGGTATTCTACCAATGAACAAATTAAATGTGTTTCATTGTGATATAAAAGATTCTAATGTGTTAGTTAAACCAACCGACACAAAATTGACTACGCGTTTAATTGATTGGGGGTTGTCTTTAATACACAATTTAAATGAAGGAATTCCAAGAAAATTATATAGACGCCCTTTTCAATACAATGTTCCTTTTTCATCTGTGCTTTTCAATAAAGATTTTTTAAGGATTTACTATGATTTTTTAAAAATAAATGTTAATCCTGATTATTTTCAAATAAGAGAATTTGTAGTAAATTATATATTTGTTTGGAATGAAATAAGAGGCGCAGGACATTTATCTGCTATAAACGATATTGTAAAAAAACTAACAATAAAAGACTTAGTTGCTGTTAAACATAACAAAATAAAGTCTCATTTAGTTGAATATGATTTTACCTATTATTATATCATTGAATATTTATCACAAATTTTGAAAAAATATACTCAAAATGGGAAATTCGATATGGTGACATATTTCAATACCATATTTCTTAAAAATATTGATATTTGGGGATTTGTTATGATTTATATATCTCTTTATGAATATTTATACAATTCATTTGAAACATTAAATGAATATCAAATGCAATTCATTGATAAAATCAAATACATAATAATACATTTTTTGTATGAATCGCCGATTGAAGAAATAAATGTGTCTTCTTTAGCAAATGAACTAACAAAATTAAATTCACTAATTGAAAGATTTGATATTAATGAACCATCAAAAAAAATAGAATATTTTAATAGTTTTAAAAATGAAATTGAAAGTGGCGGAAAGACAAGAAGAAAGTTAGGAACAAGAAGAAAGTTAGGAACAAGAAGAAAGTTAGGAACAAGAAGAAAGTTAGGAACAAGAAGAAATAAGCGTAAATAAAGATTATATTAGATTATAATATATGAGAATAGAGATATTAGTATTTGGAATTACATCATTTTTATTATATAATGCTTACAGCGACGGAAAATATACAAAAATGTTACTAGCATATAAAAAATATTATAAAATGGCATTTATAGGATTTGTAGCGCTATGTTTTTACATAATGATTAAACGCAATCCTTCCCAAACAAAAAATATGCTGTTATACACTAACAATATGATTAAATATATGCCGATCGATAAATCTTCCATGGATATGATTTCTCCAATATTTGATCTTTCAACAAAAAGTGGAGGATTTATGGAAAGGTTTAATACAGAGTTGAACCCGGGTTATAATTATAATCCTACAATTATAGCACAACAACAGCGAAATTTATTATCAGGCGGAAAAGCAGTTAAGCGTTCAGTAAGCGAAACAAAGAAGAAATATGTCGCATCAATACAAGATTGGAAATGTGGACAATGTAACAAAAAATTATCACATACATTTGAAATTGATCATAAAATTAGACTGGAACACGGTGGTGGCAATGATGTTACTAATTTAGTTGCTCTTTGCAGAGAATGTCACGGAGAAAAAACAGCAATGGAAAATATGTAAATTTAATATTATATAATATTAATATAAATATAAATATGAGTAACTCTCAAAAACAAACTACTATAAATATAGATCAAACATCATTAACTTTAGCTAAAGACTTATTATCATATAATTATTTAATTTTATCCCTTTTCGCTTTTTGTATAGTAGTATTAGTATTATATATTTTTAATCCAAAAGGATTTAATACAGCTTTTGGATATGAAATGTTTTTTACAGCACCTTTATTATTATTATTAGCATTTCTAATAAAAGAAGTGTTTATTTTTAAAGATAATCCTAGTAATTCTATTTTTTTTAATTTTTCACAAGCTAGCGAATCATGGTTTTTACCAGCAATCATTGTTGTGTTAGTTTTAATTGGATTAGCTGGCATATTTTCAATTCTCGCAATAGGAGGATTTTTTTCTGATAAACCACCCGAAAACAATACTTCCGTAATTATTAATTTTGTTTTAATGATTGTGTTTTTAATTACTGTAGTAATGATTTATAACAAAGGTAAAAAAAAGGATGATATTATTTTAGAGGCTTTCCCCCAAACACTTCAGGATTTATTCGCATTAAGAACAAAATATACAGTTATGTTTTTTTTATTTGTATTAGTAATTATACTATTATATTTCGTTAATCCTCATGACATAATGACTAATTATGGTGGCCCTGTTTTATTTTTTTCGTTATTTGTTGGAATGATTTTGCTAATCCTTATAACTGTATATCAATATTACTTAGCCAATCCCTCAAAAGGAAATTTGTTTAAAGGCGAGCAAGGATTTACGTCATATTTGTTAAAGGGGTTATATATATTAGGAGCATTAGCAATATCAGGAGGGCTAATTTATGCCGCGTTAAAAATGATGGGTATATTTGATCAAGACGCATCTAATCCAGAATCTTGGGGTCATATTATATTTAATTTACTTTTGTTTTGCGCGATGTTGGGTATAATATATAAATTGGCAAATGCTGGTGGATTTTTAGATAAAAATCCTTATTATCGTCTAGTTTTAAATATTATTTTATATATTCCTTGTTTGTTAGTTATTGCTTTAAATTCGGTTATTAGTCTTTTTAATGGTTCAAATAAATCTAATATACCTAGTATTAATACTCCTACAAAACCATTTGAATATAAAATGTTAGTTTTAAGTTTATTATTGTTATCCGGTTATTTTACCTGGGTCTTTTTTGGTAAACCATTTATAAGAACTAAATATTTAAAACAAGGCGGTCAACAGTTAGTTAATCAACCAATACAAACCGACGTTTTAACGAATATTGCGTCATTCCAATCGTTATCGGGAACAGAAACATTTAACTACCAATATGCTATATCGTTTTGGTTTTATTTAGATTCCTTTTCACCTAGTACTAATTCCGCGTATTTAAAGGTAGTTCCTATATTGTCTTTCGGAGAAAATCCTTCAATCAAATATAGTTCTTCAAATAATACATTATATATCACTGTTAAACAACAATCGGAGGAAACTAATGTGATTGATTATGTTCATCAAAAAGAAACTGAAATAAAATCAGACACGTCTGAAAAATGGAAATCTGTTCAAGAAAAAATCACCGAAGCAATTGAAAAAGTAAAGGAAATACCATTTGGTAACGATATTGATGCCGAAGGTAATCGAATTATTTATAAACAGCCTGACGTTTTATTACAAAAATGGAATCATATTGTATTAAATTATAATGGCGGAACTTTAGATGTATTTTATAACGGAAAATTAGTTAAATCAGCAATTGAAGTAGTTCCTTATATGAAAATGGATATGTTAACAGTAGGGACAAAAAATGGCATTAGTGGAAGTGTAGCTAATTTAATATATTTTAAGAACCCATTAGATATTCTAACAATAAATACATTGTATACTTCTCTTAAAGACAAAAATCCTCCTTCCATACCAGATAATAAAGAACAACTAATTCCTTTACAAGTATAGTACAAATATAGGGTAACCTTATAAACTAGCATCAATAATACTAATTAAATTTCTTACAAAGTTACAAAGTTACAAAGTCCAAAGTTACAAAGTCCAAAGTTACAAAGTTACAAAGTTACAAAGTCCAAAGTTACAAAGTTACAAAGTCCAAAGTTACAAAATTCGTTAGAAAAATTTCTAATTGTATAATATAATGGAAGTCAAAACTATATTGCTATCTGTAATTATAATTATTCTTTTAGTAATCGTTATTAGATATATAATGAAAGATGTAAATACATTAACTGATTTAACATCTGCTCAATCAATGTTAACCATTCAAGCAAGTGATTTAGCAGCGTCTTCTGATTCAGGAAATACAAGTAATTTCACGTATTCAATTTGGTTTTATGTTGACGATTGGAACTATCGTTATGGCGAACCAAAGGTTATTTTTGGTAGAATGATAACTGAATCAGGCAAAAAAGAACCTTGTCCGTCTGTTGTTTTAGGACCTATTGAAAATAATATTGTTGTTTCTTTAGCAGTTTATCCTGGAATCGATGAACAACCCGAAGATGGGTCTAATTTTATTATTCATAATTGTCCAGTTGCGAATGTTCCGATTCAAAAATGGTGTAATTTATTTGTTAGTGTTTATGGAAGAACCTTGGATTTATATTTGGATGGTAAATTGGTTAGAACATGTGTTTTACCTGGTGTAGCCAAAATTGATGCTAATGCTCCTGTTTATGTTACTCCTAATGGCGGATTTTCTGGTTGGACCTCTAGATTCCAATACTGGCCTGATTCTTCTGATCCTCAAAAAGCTTGGAATATTTATAAAGCGGGATATGGGGGCAGTTTATTAGGCGGCATTTTCGGAAAATACACAGTTAAAGTCTCTTTGATGGAAGGAGACACAGAAGACTCCACTTGGACTATTTAGTATACTTTATAACAAAAAAAACCAAAAAATATTAACACAATACATTTTCTATCAGATATTAAATAATTACTATTAACATCGTCATTCGAAAATATTATAATGATTTATATTTTGTGTAATAAGTCTGCTATTTCATTTGTCCAAAATGTATTTCTTGTCCCATTATCATTAGTCATAGCTATATACTTAATTTTTCCATTTAAAAACACATATGCTCTATCAGGCCAAGGACTATATGCGTTTTGAAAAGTATTATCCATATTATCAATTAAAATTGGAATACTTGGACGATATTCGTCAATTAATAAATCAACCATTTTTTTTCTATCGTCCATTGTTTTTGTTTGCTCATAATTGTATTGATAACCTATTGGCCATCCGCCGACAAAATTATCATTAGAATCTTTTTCAACAAAATGTGCTTCTAAAATATAAACTATATAAATATCCATAGTAGAAGAAAAACAGTCATAAAAATGTTGATATGCATTCATTGACTGTCTAAACGGAGGTCATGTCATACTTCCAGATAAAATAATAAGAGGCCTATCTTGGTTTTGTAACGAACTTAACGATATTTCATTATTAGTGAAATATTCAATTAATTGCGTATCAATTAAATCATCGTCTATAGATATTTTGGGATATTGAAACATATTAAGCTTCATATAAAAAATACTATTTTTAATTTCTTCATCAGTCCAATATGTGGATGGAATCTTCCAATATTCATTTAGCGAATTATTATCATCTTTAAATCCAAATTGTCTTAAAATATGTTTTTGAATATCGATTTCAATGCTAACAACGTTATATCCTGAATTATGTTTTTGTGCGTAATATTGATCCGTATATGCTTCTTGAATAGTCTTAGAATATCTTACTTTTTGTTCTTCTTTAACCATTTCCAAAATTGTGTTTCTATTAATATTTTCTATCTTAAAATCGACCATATGTTATTTGATATAAAATCTTTAAATTTGTTTATAAATGTATTTAAAGATTTAATTATATTAACTATAATGCCCTTAATACAATCAATAAATAAATATTTATGGTAAGCGTTATGAAAATGGTAAATCATATTTTACAAATATAAAAAATGATTTTGACATAATAAGAGAAATAGAAAAATTTCATAAATTCAAAATATATTGTCGTGAAAAACTTCTTGTATCTCTAACGTTAATGTGTTCTATTTTCACGGACAGCCATATAACAATAAATAATTATGATTTTAATTTAAATACATATCGCATTTAAATATATGGCAGATTTAACTGAATTAGATCGTTTTTCAACTGATTTAAAAAAAAAAATAAACGAACGCGCAAACCAAGATAATGATTTTAAATTCGAAAAAATAGATAAATTAGAAAAAATAAAAAACGAAAGTTTGAAAGATTTTTTAAATAAAGATGAGAGTTTAAGTGATATGAGTGTTACATTAATTGCTACACGAGAATACAAACAACCTTATAACATTATTCATACTCGTATGGCTGCACGAGAACATGGACAGCCATATAAAAAACATGAAAAATGAAAATAAGATAATTAAGTTTATAAATTTTAAAAATGACTATTTAAAATACTTTTTTACTATGTTATAAAAAAGTATATTTTAAAAATATATAATATATATAAGATATGGATTATTCAGGTTCTAATACAGGTTCTGGTTCTAATACATTTAATCAATTTACAGGAACTACTTCGTATGTTAATGCCACCCAAGATTTCCTTAATTCAAATAGCATCGTAGCCCAAGTAGCCTTTTTATTACTTGTGTTTTTTGTTTTCATTATTTTGCTCCGTTTAGGAATATCCGTTTTAGGTTATTTTATGGCTCCTACTGGAACCCCTAGACTTATTGATGGAATGGTTGATGCGAAACAATTAATTGTTATTCCCCAAGACCCTTCGTCTGAAGGTTCTGTAACTATTTCTAGGTCTGTTAATGCTACTGAGGGTATTGAATTTACTTGGTCTGTTTGGATATATATTGATGACCTAACATATAATACAGGACGTTACAGATGTGTATTTTATAAAGGAAATGATTATGCTAAAAATCCTGATGCTGAAACCCAAGGATTAAATTTTCCTAACAATTCTCCTGGGCTTTACATTGCACCTAATACTAATGACTTGGTAATTATGATGAACACGTTTAATGTTATTAATGAAGAAATTACGGTTAATGATATTCCGCTCAATAAATGGGTTAACGTAATTATTAGATGCGAAAATAACACTTTAGATGTTTATATCAACGGATCCATTATTAAAAGCCATCATTTGCATGGTGTTCCAAAACAAAATTACGGTGATGTTTATGTTGCTGCTAATGGCGGTTTCTCGGGAAATATTTCCAACTTATGGTATTATAATTATGCTTTGGGAGTTACTGAAATTGCGAAAATAGCCGGAACCGGACCTAATACGTTTATGAAAGGAGACAACAGTCTTAACCTCAAAAATAACAACTATCTATCTTTGAGATGGTTCTTCTACGGTGCCGGAGATTCTTTTAATCCTTAAATTCCACTTTTTAGAAAAGTGGAGCAAAAGTTAACCTCTATCATCCTGAAATGGTAATTTTTACCAATTTACAAAATAACTTATATCATTTTTGTTACTATTAATGGTAACAAAAATAAAAATTAACAAAACACATAAAAACTTTCGGGATGATAGAGGTTAATGTTTAAAAAATAATATTAAAGATAAAATTATATTAATATTATTACAAATGTTAGATCTAAAACCATACATAAATCAAATTAATTTTGGTTTAAAATTGTATTACTACAAATTTTTTGATCCTTACCAAATTAATCATTACAATTTAATAAATAAATTGGACAAATATAAATCAATCTCTACAACTTATTTTAATAAATATCCATCTGCTAGTAATTGGAGTAATCTTAATGAGAAATTATTTGAAAATTCATCAATTAAACAAGAATATTTTTCTGGTGTAAAAGTACAATCTCAAATTAAAACACAAGTATTACATGACATACAAGTTTTATGTAATGAAAATAAAAATTCTGATTTATGTTCAGAACGATTTCAAGCGTTTTATGTTCAAACAAATTATCATATAGAACAAAATATTGACGATGTTATTGATTGTGTTAAAGCAGATGTAATGAAAAATATAGATAAAAAATCCACTTTTTAGAAAAGTGGAGCAAAAGTTATAACGAAGCAAAAGTTATAACGAAGTAAAAGTTATAACGAAGTAAAAGTTATAACGAAGTAAAAGTTATAACGAAGTAAAAGTTATAACGAAGCAAAAGTTATAACGAAGCAAAAGTTATAACGAAGCAAAAGTTATACCGAAGTAAAAGTTATAACGAAGTAAAAGCAAAACAACATACAATTTTTCTATATTTTAGTTTATTTCTTATTTTTTCTAGTTTTTTGAGTTGGTTTTGCCTCGGTTAATGTTGGAAATTTATAACTAACAAAACATATAACAGTAAATACTGAACCGTGTTCTTCCTTAACATCCAAAAAATCATATACAAATATTTTACCCGGATGTATTATATATCCCGTATCCGTTTTATTATTTTTATATATTCGAATATTTCCTTTTATATTACCATATCCTCTTCTTTTTATCATACCGCTTATTGATTCTGATAATGAAATTTCCGCTTCCTTTTTTGTTCCAGAACCAGAATATTCGCAAGCAAACCCACCTAAAAATTTTCCTTTAGGATCTACAATAGTTGTTGTCATTACTGCTGCACTTATTTTTGAACCTCTTTTACCATTTGATTGTGCTTTTATACATTCAAGCACCTCTCCCCATTGTAACCTTTTTAGTCCTTCTTCTTTAGTTATTTCTTTTGATTCTGTTGGCATTACACTTGTATATTCTATCACATTTGTATTTTGTATTCCGGCATCATTTAACGCAGCATCATATGAGCCTGTTTCGTATGGTAATCCCGCCGATCCAGCATTGGATTCTCCTTTGCCTGTTGTTATAAAATATTCATAAGGAACTCTGTTACCTAAAATTATCATTTATATATACTTTTAGAAAAAGTATAGCAAAACAAAATATATACTTTTAAAAAATCCACTTTTCAGAAAAGTGGAGCAAAAGTTAATGTAATGTTTTGTTTTGTTTTGTTTTGTTTTGTTTTGTTTTGTTTTGTTTTGTTTTGCTCCACTTTTTAAAAAGTGGAAATATATAAGATGTCTTGTTTCAACGCCTGTTATTTACCTCAGCCTCCAAGAGCTTGGTCTAGAGTTCAAAATAGTTGCTCTCTTATAACTGACCCTAACAAAACCGTTTTTAATACTCTTTTAGGAGAGCAAACAGCGATGTTAAATAAGGGCAATGTTTTACAATATAAAGCATTAAGCTCCAATTTAACTAAAGCTCAAAGATATTCTAAAATCGCAAAAGGACAATGGACCAATCGCAATACTACTTGGGCAACTCAATCTACGCGCGGTTACACAAATCCGAATTCGACCAGTTTGAAACGTGGAGGGAATGTTGAAAATATTGCTATAGATCCCATTACAGGTGCTATTATCGGGCCTACAACTGCGCCTCCCACTTGTCCTAAAACTGTGGTTCCTATAAATGAAGGGTTGCCGTCGAATGAAGGATCCTCTGCAGAAGAACCGAGTATACCTCCGCCTGTAGAACCAACTCCGGAAAGCGATACATTTCCGCCAATTATACCGGAAACCCCTATTGTTCCAATTGTCATTCAAGATGGAGGAAATCTCATTTGCTCTGTCCAAGAAAATATATGTACCGGAGAAACCAAGAGAAGTATTTCTCAACAATTATGTAACCCAACTACGGACTCTGATGTTCCTGGAACAATTCAAAACCTTTGTTGGAATGACGGAACGCCAACGTGGTATCCTAGGCAAAGATATGTTATGACTAATAGCACTAATAAGTGGCCAGTTAATGCGACATTGGTTGGAGCGATTCAAATTATTCCGCCGGTTATTGCTTCTATCACTTCTTATACATCAAATATTGTTACTTTAACTTGGACACAAGACCAAACTTGTTTACCTATTACAAATTATAATATTTATCAAAATGATATATTAATCGAAGTCGTTCCAGGAATATTTTCAACAAAAGATATTATTGTTTCTAATACAAATGTTAATCAATATTATTTAATTGCTGAAAATACTACTGCTAAAATAGTCAGTAATAAATCTAATGTTGTTAGTTTCCCGTAATTATTATAATTTTATAATTTAAGCTCTTAAACTAGGATTCATACAAATTTCTTGGCTCGGAAACACATCTCCGCTCATACATCCATCATTCACTCCTATTTCAGAACATGTTCTGAATCCTTGGTCTTTGCCAATAAAACACCAGCCTGCTTTACCAGTTGTTTGTATAGAACTTCTTGAATTATCGGGTTCTACTTGGTTCGCGTTTTGGCTAGCATTTTCTAATGCTTTTTCTAGCGAACCTTCTTGCCATTGTTCTATATTTCCGCCTGTTTGTTGTATTCTATTTTGGACTGGAAGAGAAGATGATGCTTGAGTACCTTGAACATTAGTATTTGTATTTTTGGTATAATTTGTATTAGTATTAGAATTAGTATTTTTATTAGAATTAGTATTCGCATTAGTGTCAGAAGATAAGCCTACAGCAGTTCCTGTTGTTCCTGTAGGTATTCCAGAATCTTCAACTGTATTAATTGCTCCTATTCCAGTATTCGCAACTATATCTACACCAGCTTTAGTTCCTGTAGCACTTGTTTGGACTGTTTGTTTAGTTGTTTCTAATGTTTCGTAACCAAATATTTTTAATATAGGGCCAACAATTTTTCCAAATAAGGAAGCCGTTTCTTGCGTTCCTTTTGCTAAATATGCGAAAACATTAATGCCTATTAATGCTAAAACTAAAACAATAATTACCCACGTTTGCCATGTAATGTTTAAGAAAAAAGAAGAGATTGTTGAAGAAGAGATAGAATTAGAAGAAGGAGACTCGCTAAAAGAACCAGGCCCTTCAGGTAAAGGAGTTAATGTGGGAAAATCGTCTGGTAAAATTTCTGTGATAGATCTGATATATTCTTGTGTGCTCATTATATTAAAAATACATATTAATTTTTAATATATTAAATTTATTAATTATTATTTACTTAAATGTTGATAAATAAGCGAATTGATACAAGTAAATAATATTTAATAAATCGATATTGTTAGTTATATATTTTTTTTATTTTTTATTTTGTACCTTTGCACATTTGTGTAATCTAATTAAGGTAATGTTTTTATAAATGTTAAATACGCGGTATATACTCTGCTCCCAAATTATTCATTGTCTCCAATTTCGCAATTGTTTTCTCCAAGTTAGATGACTTGACATTATGATACAAATAGTCTGTTCCAGGCGAATGTTCGTTTTTCTTAATTTGCTTATAAATTTTGTTAATATTTTGAGTAATAAGAAGTATTTTAGTTTTATCTTTAACAATTTCTTCGTCCATTGAAAAAGGTTCGGTAAATACTTCGATAACAAAATACATTAATAATCGGCGTTTTTTATGACATCCCGAACGATATCTTAAACAAAAAATATTCAACGCGCTATTAACAATTCGCTGAACAAGTGTGCTTCTTTTTTTTGCTTCGACTAAAAATATGTCCCATATGAGCCAAATAATATCCATTTGACATTTTTGGTCAACGTTTGCAAATCCTCTTCGTTCGCATTTAAATTTTTCTTTTTTCTGTTTACAAATAGTTTCGAATTCCATTATCCATTCCATCCAATAACACGCACTAACACTATTTTTTCCCTCTTCTGTAAGATTATGAGCAAATTCGTTCGCGGCAATAAATAATTCCTTTGGATCATCCTTTAAAAAAATGTCTTCCGCGTATTTAACGTTTGGTGCTTTAAATCGCTCGGTCATTTGTGTCAAATCAAAATCTTCTTTTTTTACTTTAACATCAGAATAACAGTGTTTCTTTTTTGCTTCACATAGCACGCACATTACTTCACAAAATAATTTCCTCATTTTCTCATTATTTCTTAATCTCAGTTCTTGATCTCTATAACCATTAGAAACTATTTCTTTAAAATTATTAATTCTTAGTTCTAAATAGGATATTAATTTATGATTCCCAATATGAATATGTTTGGTATAAAA
>TBL_comb47_HYPODRAFT_10006837_pt1 | contig 12190 bp, 14 predicted proteins | sample TroBogypolimnion_40_FD_10682 | JGI IMG/M metagenome (IMG submission 10682) | reverse complement strand
CAAGCCGGACATGATCCAAGTCGTTGATGCCGTACCCGCAGGGACTCGGATGGCCCGCGCATGGGACTTGGCCGGCACCGATAGCGCAGGGGATTGGACGGCGGGCGGTGGCTTGGGCGTTATGCCGGATGGCCGGTACATCATCTATGACATGGTGCGCGAGCGCAAAGACCCCGAGGAAGTAGAAAAACTCATGAAGGCCGCAGCCTCACGCGACGGCACGGCGGTGAGCATTGCCATTCCGCAAGACCCAGGGCAGGCTGGTAAAGCGCAGTCCAGAAGCCTTGTGCGCCTGCTGGCTGGGTATTCTGTGAGCAGCAAGCCGGTGACAGGTGACAAGGTTGTGCGGGCTCGACCATTTGCTGCACAAGTGAATATCGGCAATGTGGTTATGGTGCGTGGCGACTGGAATAAGCCCATGACCGACGAAATGCGCAATTTCCCGAACGGCAAGCATGACGATCAAGTGGACGCCCTGGCCCTGGCTTTCGACCAACTCACCGACAACTCGCTCGGCCTATTGGAGTTCTACAAAGAGCGGGCAGACGAGGCTGGTGCAATGCGTTTGGCGGCTCTGGCGCAAGAGGAAAAGCCAGCAGGACCGCAAGAGGGCTTTCCCTGGCAATAGATAAACGTCAAAAATAGTCGCATAATCGCCACATGGCCACAGGTACACGCACTCCAATCGAGTCCGGCATGATTGCGCGGGCAGTTCAAGGCGTGCGTTATGCACTTACGGGCGTGACTCCGGAAGGTTGGTACTCACCCGGCCAGCCGCTGCAGCCGCAGGCCCAGGAAGAAGCCAAGGGCCGTGCCTTCGACTTTGCCACGGGCTACAACACCCGCATGACGCCACGCGGCGAGGAGGCAATCAGCTTCACGCAGCTTCGCGCCCTGGCAGACGGCTACGACCTGCTGCGCCTGGTGATCGAGACTCGCAAAGATCAGATCAGCCGCTTAAAATTCACGATTACGCCGACTGACGACACATTGAAGCCCGATGCCCGGTGCAAGGAAGTGCAGGATTTTTTGCGCTTCCCCGACAAGGAGCACGATTGGGATAGCTGGATCCGCATGGTCATTGAGGATCTGTTGGTGCTGGACGCGCCGACGATTTACCCGCGCATGAATCTGGGCAACACGCTCTACGCACTGGAGCCCATCGACGGCGCGACCATCAAGCGCGTGATCAGCATTGACGGCCGCACACCAATGGCGCCTGAGCCCGCATATCAGCAGGTCATCAAGGGCCTGCCTGCCGTGGATTACTCGCGTGACGAGCTGATCTACAAGCCGCGCAACAGTCGCACGCACAAGGTTTATGGATTCTCTCCGGTGGAGCAAATCTGCATGACGGTGAACATCGCCATGCGTCGCCAGTTGTACCAGCTGCAGTATTTCACGGAAGGCAGCGTGCCAGACCTGATCATGCAGGTGCCTGAGACGTGGAACCCCGACCAGATCAGGCAGTTTTCGCGGTGGTGGCAGGAGAAGCTTGAAGGCAACACGGCAAACCGCAGCAAGGCGATGTTTGTGCCATCTGGCGTCAAGCCGGTGGACACCAAGGAAAAGGCCCTGCACGACACCTTTGACGACTGGCTGGCCCGTGTGGTCTGCTACGCCTTCAGCATTGCCCCGTCCGGCTTCATCAAAGACACCAACAAGGCCGTGGCCGGCGTTGCGAAGGACGTGGCCACCGAAGAAGGCTTGATGCCCATCATGCAATGGGTCAAGACCCTGATTGATTACGTGATCGTTAAGTATTTTGGCTATGCCGATCTGTGCATGGAGTGGGATGCCGAGGAAGATCACGACCCGCTGCAACAGGCCCAGATCAACCAAATCTACCTTGCCGCGAAGGTGGTGACGCCTGATGAGGTCCGCGCCGACCTGGGTCGCGACCCTTTGACGCCCGAGCAGCAAGAACTTTTGACACCGCCCCCACCGCCGGTGATTGCAGGCGGTGCCAATCCAGACGGAACGCCCAGCACACCCAAGGGCGCAAACGACGCCAACAACATCCCGAACGCCAGCGAAAAATCCGCCATGCCCGAGATCCACAATCACATTCATGTCACGACACCGGACGTGATGGTGGACGTTGGGCCGACCACGATTCACGCCAGCTTCGACAAGCCCGAATCTCTCACGGTGGCGTGATGCGCCTCACAGTCTGCCGCTGCGCCGAGAAAGTCAGCTTCACCAGCCTGGTGAAGAGGTCCAAGGCCAAGCCGATTGACCGCGAGCGCAAAGTAGTCAAAACGGCGCAGTTCAAGATCAAAGGCGTGATGCGCAAGTTCTTGGCTGGCGCTGCAGCCAATATCGCCGTGCAGGTGGATCACGCGCTGGCCATGAGGCAAAAAATGTCCGGCGACGAGAAGGCGGCAATCGAAGCGATTGTGGCAAGCCTGAATTTCACTGACTGGCAGACGCTGACCGGGCAGGTGGAGCCCATCATCAAGACGCTGCTGATCGACTCCGGACAGGTGGCGCTTGATCAGATCGACGCAGCCACAGCGACAGCCCTTGACCTTGTGAATGAGCGTGCCGTGGAGTATGCCAAGCAGCGCAGCGCCGAACTGGTGACGAACATCAGCGAAAGCACGCGCGGCATGCTCAGATCAGACATTGCCGACGCCATGGAGTCCGGCGACCGCAATACGGACCTGGCTGCAACGCTGGCCGACAACTACGCCTTCAGCCCTGAGCGCGCCATGATGATTGCCAGGACCGAGGCCGCCTATGCGGACGTGCAGGGCAATCTTGATGCCTACCAGATCAGCGGCGTGGTGGAGTCAAAAGAATGGATCACGGGAGCTGGATGCTGCGACCTGTGCGACGAGTTGGACGGCGACGTTATCCCTCTGGATGACACGTTTAGCACCGAGGATGGGCCTATATCTGGACCCCCTTACCACCCGAACTGTCGGTGTGACATTTTGCCCATAACCAAAGACGACGCAGACATTGATGCGTTAAACGCCTAAAATTGGCGCATTGTAAACAGAGGGCAGACCATGACACGCTACAAATTACCCAACTTTGCGAGCGCTTTCGGCGCTGATCGGGCTTGGGGTGGTGGCGCGAAAGCCATCAAACACTGCGAATCTTGAAAAACGCCCGTTTTAGTCGCATAATCGCCACAGATTGAAACAGGTCAGTCACTTGACCTCCTAGCGTCCGCTGCGAAGCGCCGCACTCCCGCCTTAGTGACAAGGGGCGCGGGTTTGATTGGATTTAGCCATGTCTCTCAAGACGCATGCGAAGTTGTACGCCTCGATCAGCAAGACCGAGGCACAGGAAGATGGCACGCTGAAAGTGTGGGGCTATGCCTCCACTGGTGCCGTGGATTCCGATGGCGAGACTATCACTGCCGATGCAATGAAGGCAGCTCTGCCCGACTACATGCTGTGGGGCGCCGTGCGCGAAATGCACCAGTCCAAGGCCGCAGGCACTGCGCTGGAAGCATCCGTTGAAGCCGATGGCCGCACGTTCTTTGGCTGTCATGTGGTTGACTCCGAGGCAGTCAAGAAGGTCAATGCCGGGGTTTACAAGGGCTTTTCCATTGGCGGCAAAGTCACCGAGCGTGACACGCTGAACAAGACAATCATCAAGGGAATCAAGCTGATTGAAGTCAGCCTTGTGGACCGCCCAGCCAACCCCGGCGCCGTGTTCACCGTGATCAAGTGCGAGACCGAGCGCACCGCAGAGGACGACGTTACCGACCTGGCCGACCTGATCAACAAGGGCGAAGTCAGTCCCGCTGACCTTTTGGCCTTGGTCAAAGCGTCCAAGACTGCTGCCGATGCCTCCACCGTTGCCGACGAAGCCAGTGCAGCAGCCGACGCCGCAAGCGATGCCGCCGAGGATGCCAGCGACAAGGCTGATTCGAGCGACAACACCGACGACGACCAGGCCGCAAGCGACGCCCATCAAGACGCCGCCACAGCCCATTACAAGGCTGCTGGCCTGACCACATCCAAAGTGGCCAAGAAAAAGCACAGCCGCAAAGCCAGCATGCACCAGTCGCAAGCGTGGCAAATGTCCACCAAGGCCGCGAGTGCTGACGACTTGCAGAAGGCCGGCAAGACGATCAGCGAAGCATCCATGGCCCAGCTAAAGAAGGCTCACGACGCGCTTGCGCAGTTGGGTTGCTGCACCGCGACGGATGCCGAAAAGCTCGCCAAAGCGCACGAACACGACGAACTTTCCAAGGTGCAGGCCGACCTTTCCACAGCTACCGAAGCCTTGGCAAAAGCCGAGTCCGAAGTCGCACGCCTGAAAGCCGCGCCCGCCGTTGGCAAAGCCTTCCTCAAGGCCGTGGCCGTTGGCAAAGAAGCTGACACCAATTCCGCAACCCCACCCGCCGATGCTCCGGCTTCCTTAACTACCGACCCGCTTGAGCTGATCAAGGCGGCGCAAAAGAATCCTCGAATCATCGCAATGCGCTAACGCGCTGGAGCTATCAAAATGAAATCTCTCTTTACCTTGAAGAATATGCTGCTGCTTGTCGCAGTGGCAATCGTGGGTGCTTTGGCGCACACCGGCATGGTCTCGCATGATCAACTGATCGCGCTGAGTGCCTTGGGCTTTGTGGGCAATCTCGCCGCTGCTGACACGACCGCAGCGACCCTGGCGCTCATGAAGGGCGCGCTGGAGCAGGGTAGAGTGATGACCTCGCCAAGACGGTATCGACCGGCACCGGCCTGGTTGCCTTCGACCTGCAAGCACCTGCGAAAAATCTGTATCCCGTTGCAACACCCTTGCGGAACCGCATGCCCCGCGTACCCGGCGGCACTGGCCTGGCTACCAACTGGCGCGTTGTGCAGAACATTTTGGGCTCTGGCTTCAATTCGATGCCCTGGGTGCCAGAAGGTCAGCGCTCTGCCCGTATGTCGTACCAGACCTACAACAAGGCTGCGAACTACGTGACCATGGGTGAAGAAGACCAGATCACCTATGAAGCAATCCGCGCTGCCGGTGGCTTCGAGGATGCCAAGGCCCGCATGGTCATGCGCTTGCTGCAAAAGATGATGCTCAAGGAAGAAAACGCCATTCTGGGCGGCAATATGTCCGTGGCTCTGGGCACTCCAGCCACCCCCACCGTGGCAACCGCTACGACTGGCGGCGTGATCGCTGCTGCGACCTACAACGTTTACGCCGTGGGCCTGACATACGAAGGCTTCCAGAACTCCAGCGTCGTGAATGGCGTGTCCACCACTGGCACCTTCACCGGCGCTGACGGCCAGACCTACACCCTGAACGGTGGATCGTCTGCCAAGTCTCCCGCTGCGCCTGTGACCACCACCGGTTCGGCATCGACCATCAGCGCATCCGTGACCGCCATCCAAGGCGCCGTGGGTTACGCCTGGTACGTTGGCACCGCTGGCAATGAAAAGCTGACCGCCATCACGACCCTGAACAGCGTTGTGGTCACGACTCTGGCCGCTCAAGGCACGCAAAACGCCACCGCCATCGTGGCTGATGCTTCGCGCAATCAAAGCTTGGCATACGACGGCCTGCTGTCCACTGCCTTCGCTTCCGGTTCTGGCGCTTACATCAACAGCTTGGCCACTGGCGTCGCCGGCATCGGCACTGCGCTGACAGCTTCCGGCCGTGGCTCTGTGGTGGAAATCGACACGATGCTGCAGACCATGTGGAACACCTACCAGGTGAGCCCATCGGTGCTTTTCATGAACGCTCAGGAAATCAAGAACGTCATGAACAAGGTGCTGAGCAATGCCAGCGGCCCGCTGCTGCGCTATGACGGCGGCTCCGGCTCTGACCCCTATGCAATTGTGGCAGGCGGCACGGTGGCGGCTTACTTCAACCCGTTCGCTCTGAACGGCGGTATCCGCATTCCAATCCTGATCCACCCAACCCTGCCGCCTGGCACCATCCTGGGCTACACGGAAAACCTGCCGGCGCAGTACCAGTCCAACGAAGTGCCCAACGTGGCCGAAGTCAAGACCCGCGCCGATTACTACCAGATCGACTGGCCGCTGCGCACCCGCGCGCAGGAAGTGGGCGTCTATGCCGAGGAAGTCTTGGCCGTGTACGCACCTTTCGCCCTGGGCGTGATCACCAACATTGCCAATGCGTAAGCAGAGCGGCGACTAAATAAGTCGCCTTCTGCCTTGCTCAACCAAGGAAAAATCATGATGCAACTTCAGTCAAATGTGGCGTTTGGCAAGTTCAGCGCCCAATCTGGCACGGTCTACACGTCCGATGCAAACGGCCTTATCACTGTGGCAANCAACGACATCAACAGCCTGCTCAATGCTGGCTGTGTGCCGTTCTCTGGCCCGCTGACAAGCAACTTCCGCAACATCTTCGACGGCCCCGACTTCTCGGTAAACCCGTTCCAGCGCAACATTCCCGGCCTGGCCTCTGCCGGCGTGATTACCACCGCCATCTCCAACACCCCGACCTACTTTGCAGATCGCTGGTTTGGCGTGGGCGGCGCATCGAGCGCAATCCTGTTCTCGCTGCTGGCCGACACTTCAATTCCCGGCTTTTCGCAATCCCTAAAGCTCTCGCGCCAAGCCGCCAACACCAACACCGCAGCGATCAACATCGGCCAGGTGATTGAAACGCTCGACGCCGTGAAGCTCCAAGGCCAGACCGTTACTTTGTCCTTCTGGGCCAAGACCGGCGTGAACTACTCGGGTGGCTCCCTGGGCGTGCAACTGATTTCTGGTACAGGTACAAACCAGACCGCCGCGCAAATGGTGGCCGCGTCCTGGACTGGCCAGACAAGTGTGATCAACACCACCCAGGCCTTGACCGGCTCTATGGTGCGCTATCAGTTCACCGCTGCTGTTCCAGCCGCATGCACCCAAATCGGCGCGTTGTTCAGCTTCACGCCCTCCGGAACTGCAGGCGCAGATGACTCGATCAGCTTCCAGGGATTCCAGCTCGAAATCGGCGCCCAAGCCGGCCCGTTCGAGCATCGTGACGTGCAAGTGGAACTTGAAATCTGCCAGCGCTATGCCTGGCTGATCGCCGAGCCTGCCGCAAACGTCATTGTGGGCATTGGCGGCGCTGTGGCTGCTGCAAATGCGCAGGTGTTCTACCTGGCCGCGCCTGTCCAGTTCGTCAAGGCTCCGACTGTCAGTGTGAATGCTGGTGCTTGGAAAGTTTCAGCTGCCGCTGCAGCTGCCGCTGCGACTGGTTTGGCTGCTGGTGCGACGCACACCGTAAACGCCATTTCGATCACCTCCGCCGTGACCGAAACCGTAGGCCTGGCTGCATCGCTGCAAGGAGGCGGCGGTACCGGCTGGATTTTGGCCTCTGCTGACTTTTAGTGATTGACCAGAAGGGCTTTGCCACAAGCGAGGCCCTTCGACTCAACCAGGAGAAACCACATGTCTATCAAAATGCGCTTACCCGTTGGCCTGTCTGGCCTGTCCGTTCTTGGCCAAGAACTCAAGGTCAAGGTCAGCAAGGGCATCCGTTATGTCGAATTGGAGGCTGAGCAAGTAGAAGCCGCCATCTCGCACGGCCTGACCGACTTTGCCACTGACGTTGAAAGGGCCCTGGGCTTTTCCGTTGACGCACAGGCCGCAGCCTCTACCGCCTCTGACCTTGCAACCACTGCCGCTGCCGTGGCCGACAACGCAGCCGCAAGCATTGCTGACCCGGTGGCCGCTGACCCGCTGCCCGCCGTTGATGCACCCGTGGTGATCTAGCCATGCGCCTCAAAGCCAAACCCGGCGTGTCCGGCATTGCCCTGATGGGGCGCGAGTACACCCTCGACGCTGAAGGCTGTATCAATCTGGATGCCGACCTGGTGCCCGTGGCGCTGGAAAGCGGCTTCGAAGTCGCGCCAGAACCAGTGGCTACCCCGGTGGCCGTGGAGTAATGCATGGCAGCTGCCGACCTCACCACCGTCGCAAATCTCAAGCAATGGCTGAACATCAGTACCACCACTGATGACGCTTTGCTTGCGCGCCTGGTGACGGCTTGCAGTACGGCCATTCAGAACTACCTCAACCGGCAGTTCGCCAGCGCCAGCTACACGGACAACATAGACGGCGAGGCGACAAACGCCATCATCTTGGGCAACTACCCGGTGACTGCCGTGGCATCGCTGACGATTGATGGCATTGCCATTCCCTCATCAACCGGAACCGGCGTGCCCGGCTTTGTCTGGGATATGTATGGCGTGCAACTTGTCCCCGGCCTATACCAATTCACTCGCGGGAATGGAAACATCACCGTAAGCTACACCGCAGGCTATGCAGCCATCCCATTGGACTTGGAACAAGCCTGCATCGAATTCGCCGCCTTGCGCTACAAGGAGCGTGCACGCATAGGCATTGCTTCGCAGACATTGGCAGGCGAGACGGTCACGTACCTCAATGCGGCCATGCCTGCATCCGTCGTCAGCTACCTGCAGCAGTTCAAGAAGGTGGTGCCCGTATGAGCACCAGCTACATCAAGGGCGACGACCGGGTAATGCTCATGATTTCCGGTATCCCGGCCATGCTGCGTCCGAAGATCGCCGTGGTGGTCACCAAGTTCGCCATTGACGTGACGGCGAACACCAAGCGCAATTTGACCGATGACGTCTTGAAAGTCCGAACCGGTGACCTGCGCCGGTCCATCACTCAAAAGGTGACCGATGACGGCGGCGGCATCAATGGCGTCGTTGGCACCAAGGTGAAATATGGCCGCTTCTGGGAAGAGGGCTTTGATCGCAAGATAGGTGCGGGCGCACGCGGTGGCCCGCGCATCCTCAAAGGCAAGTCGCTGGAGACCTACATCGCCAAGCATCCGCCCGGCACCAAGCACTACGACGCCCGGCCATTCCTGAAGCCAGCCCTCTACGCAACCACACCAAGCCTGGCCGAGCGCCTGGCAAAGATCGGGGTTAGCAAATGACCCGCGAGCCCATCATGGCTGCGCTCTTTGCGAAGCTGTCCAGCATTTCCGGCGTGGTCACGGCCAGCCGCGTGTTGCAGCACCTGAGTCAAGTGCCGGCGCAGAACCAGCCTGCCTTGTTCCTGTGCCCGCAAAAGCAGTCGGCCAAGCGCGTGCGCGGCCTGCCCGCTGTCTGGACCATCGACGTGGCGGTTTACCTCTATGTCACGCGCTCTGACGACAGCGTGGTGCCCGACACCCAAATGAATGCGCTGCTGGACGCCATAGAGCTTGCCTTGATGCCATCTGGCGGCGAAGTGCAGTCCCTGGGAGGTCTATGTGACCACGCATGGATCGAGGGCGACATTCAAACAGACGAGGGCGCATTGGGCGCCCAAGCCGTGGCACTTGTGCCCATTCGAATTCTTGTCAGTTTTTAACGGAGCATCATCATGCAAAATATTTTCGGCGCTGGCGTACTTGTTGGAACACCCCTTACCGACTACGCAGGCAATGCAATCGCAAACCCAACGCCCGTTCAATTCGGCGTTGCTCAGGAGATCTCGCTCGACATTTCCTTCGACACCAAGATGCTTTACGGCAATCTGCAATTCCCTGTCGCCGTGGGCCGTGGCAAGGGCAAGGTATCGGGCAAAGTCAAGGCCGCTCAGGTCAATGGCGCACTGTTCAACAGCATCGTGTTCGGCCAGTCGCTTGTCTCCAGCATCATCAATGACGTGTACGACACCACCGGCATGCTGATTCCGGCCACGCCATTTACGATCACGGCCAGCACCACCAGCACGCTGACCACGTTCATCATTCCCAACGCTGGCACATGGTCTGCTGACTTGGGCGTGCGCAACGCAAACAACGTGCCCATGACCCGCGTGGCATCCGGACCGACCACCGGGCAATACACCGTTGCCGCTGGCATCTATGTGTTCGCCACTGCTGACGTTGGAACACAGGTGTTCATCAGCTACCAGTACACCGCCACCAGCACGACTGCCAAGAACAGCACCATTGTCAATCCGCTGCTCGGCTACGCTCCAAGCTTCCGTGCAGACATTTACCTGCCGTTCGCAGGCAAGTCTTTGATCGTGACTTTGCCCAACTGCATCGCCTCCAAGCTCTCGATGGCGACCAAGCTGGATGACTTCATGATTCCTGAATTCGACTTCGAGGCGTTCGCCAATTCGTCGGGCCAGGTGCTCACCTACGCATTGAGCGAATAACTGAGTAAGAAAAGCGCCTAAAATGGGCGCTTTAATAGGGGCGAAGCATGGCACTGGTCAAGATCAAAGGCACTCCAATCGAGTTTGCGGACGGCGTTACCTACACCGTGCCGCCCCTGAGTCTGCGACAGGTGCAAGCCCTGCAGGACCGTCTGGCGACCTACACCGGAGCGATTGATGCAACGTCTGTCGCCCTGGTGATCGACACCGTGCTTGCGGCCCTGTCGCGCAACTATTCAGACATGACGACCGATTCCGTGGCCGACCTGATCGACCTGGGGAATATGGCCACTGTGATGCAGGCCGTCATGGGTGTGTCTGGGCTGGAGAAGAAGGCCGAAGCATCGGGGGAAGCTCTGGCGACGGCATAGCCTGGCCGGAACTGTTCGCGCACCTCGTCATGTCAACCGGCATGACTTGGGACCAAGTACAGGACCAGCTTGATATTCCGTCGCTTGATGCCCTCACCGAGTATTGGCAGAGCTACCCGCCCGTGCACGTCATGGTGGCCGGCTACTTTGGCATCAAGCCCAAGGCCAAGGCCAAAAAGGCGCAAATGGATGACGCGGCGATTGCTGAACTGATGGCGAATTTTCCAAGGACTGCATGATGGCAAGCGATAACGAAATCGAAGTTGGCTTCGGGGTTGATACCTCAAAGCTCGAAGCTGGCGCAAAGACTGCCAGCGATGCCGTCAAGAATTCCACGGAGCAGATGAAGTCGGCTTTCGCGCAGCTCACCGAGGCGGTGATTGCGTCGCATGAAAGTATCGCGGGGGCAATGGAGGGCATCAGTGCAGGCTTTGAGAAGTTCAATGGCATTCTGAAGGGCGTGACCGCTGCGATTGTTGGATCTACTGCAATCAAGGAGTTTGTCAAGGACGCGGCTGCACTCACTGCTGAATCCGCAGGCTTGGGTAAGGCCATGGGTCTAAGCACCACAGAGGCCAGTTATTTGAAATCAGCACTTGCCGAAGTCGGCTTGTCGTCTGAGTCGGCCATGACGGCCGCCAACAAAATCACGATGGCGCTCGTAAAAAACGAGGATGCATTCAAAAGCCTGGGTGTTGCCACGCGGGACCAAAATGGCAACTTCTTAAGCACCGGGGCCGTCATGGAGGCCACAAACGCCCGCCTGCGCGAGTTTGGCGAAGGCACTGACCGCAACGTTGAAGGCATGAAGATTTACGGCCGGTCATGGTCTGAAATCGCGCCACTGGTCAACAAGTTCAAGGGCGTGACTGATGAAGCCCGCGAGGAGGCGGAATCGCTCAACCTGGTTGTAGGGCAGGAGTCTGTGGACGCCATGGCGGCATACAAGAAGGCGAACAACGGCGTAGGCGAAGTGCTTGAGGGGTTGAAAAACACCATCGGGCAAGCACTTATGCCGCTGCTGACCGACATGGCGGAATGGTTTAAATCCATCGGGCCAACAGCCATCGAAATGACCCGCATTGCCGTGGGCGCCGTGGCCACTGCCTTCAATCTTCTGGATGTGACCGTCTATTCAGTCTGGGAAGTGGTCAAGACAGTGATCCAGACGATCACCGTGGGGCTGGTCACCGCTGCGACCGTCATTGAGCGACTGCTTAACAGAGACTGGGCGGGCGCAAAGGCTGCTTGGCAGTTGGGCGGACAAACGATTGCCGACGACTGGTCCACGAACATGACCAAGATTGCAGTGAAGGCCGACGATACCGTCAAGCGAATCGTCCAGGCGTTCAGCGGCAAACAGACCGAAACCAAGGCCCCAAAGCAAGGCCTGCACAGCGAGGGTGGCGAGCAAAAGGACGAAAAGCCCAAGTCCGAAATGGCCGAGTTCAAGGCGCAGCTTCAGGCCAAGCTCGAGGCTGAGGGCGACTACTTCAAGGACTCCACAGACGAATCTCTTGCCTACTGGGAGGGCGTTAAGGCTATGGGACTGAAATCGGAAGCCGACAAACGAGCCGTCAACACCGAGATATTCAACCTCACCAAGAAGACCCTGGGCGACCAAAAGACCATCCAGACCGAGGCCATCACCAGCGAAATGGCGCTTGAGCGCGCCCGCGTGGCCACGGCAATCGACACCATCAACGCCAAGCAAGC
>TBL_comb47_HYPODRAFT_10006836_pt1 | contig 12191 bp, 9 predicted proteins | sample TroBogypolimnion_40_FD_10682 | JGI IMG/M metagenome (IMG submission 10682) | reverse complement strand
CCTCCCAGTCCTCCCAGTCCTCCCAGTCCTCCCAGTCCTCCCAGTCCTCCCAGTCCTCCCAGTCCTCCCAGTCCTCCCAGTCCTCCCAGTCCTCCCAGTCCTCCCAGTCCTCCCAGTCCTCCCAGTCTTCCCAGTCTTCCCGGTTATTTTACATCGTTGCGTCTTTTACCCGGTTGGCGAAGAAACCGTAGATAACGCCGAGGACGGCGGCAAAAAGGAATACCCATAGATGATCGCCGGTAATCTTCCAGAGCAGTCCGCCAAGTATTGCCCCGATAATTGAAGTCACATGATTGATTGCCATGCCCGAATACAGGCTCGGCGTCAGATCGTCTTTCTTTTCCACCGTCCTGGCCAGATAGCTTGACCGGGCCATGCCGAAGGCAAACAGCGACGCATCGGCAATAAAACATCCCGACAGGATAATAGACGCTGTTTCCAGCCAAAACAGTTTCATCGCGAAAGCGTATCCCAAGCAGACCAGCACAACCAGTACGCTTTCGGCGAGCAATGCCCGGCGTTCGCCGTAAACCTGTATTATCTTGCCGATGAACGGACGGAACCCCAGCCCGATTACCCCGGCAATCAGCATGAGCTTCCCCATATACGCGGGGGATTTGCCCAGCGTGAACACCAGCAGCCAAAACCCGAAAGTAATGAATACCTGCTTTCTGGCCCCGAAAAACGCTTCAAGCACATAATACAGGGAATATTGTTTTTTGAGAACAATGCGTTCGCGCCAACTGTTGCACTTTTTGAACTGCCCGGCCGGTTTCATTATTACAAAAATCAGCCCGCCGATAAATGCGATGGTACCGGCGACAATGAAATCTATGTTGAAATTTTGACTGACGTATTTCCATTTGAACCAGACAAAAGCCGCGCCCACCAGTCCGGCGGCGGTTATCAGGCTTTTCATCTGTCCCAGGCGCAGACTCCGGTTCTCCGGCGATACGGAATGCAGCACAATTGCATCGACAATCACCATGAAGAAATGTTGCCCGAAACTGGCGACGCCCAGCCATAAACACAGCAGCCAGTAATTGCCGGCAAACCCCGGAATGGTAAGCGCAATGAGTCCGGCGCTGAGCAGAAAACACGCCACCGCCGCGATAGCCCCTTCACTTAAAAAGAACAGCGCGCTGATGGCGAATACCGAAAGCACCCCCGGCAGTTCGCGGGGCAGTTCCAGCAGACCTCGGGCGCTGGTTCCGATTTTCTGCACCTGATCAAGATAGTTATTGAAGATATTCCCGTAAATGTTCTCGGCGACATAAAAAGCAAAAATTGCCGCCAGCAGGAATAACATCAGCCTCTTTTTGTTTTCCGCCGAATCCATAGCTGCATATCCGATATTGTTAAAGATAAAAGCTGTTAATTTACAGCATATCAAGCAGGTTTTCCATGCAGGACATTACTTTTTAGTTAATTCCTGCAAGTAATTTGTTTAAAAACGCTAAAATTTCTTGAATAAGGTTGATTTGAATATTATTTTCTGGATATGGGGAATTTTTCACTATTCACAATATAGGATAAACACAGTATGAAGCTGAAACTCAAGCAGAAAATCGTGATCATGGTGATGTTGGCTTCGTTGCTTCCGGTCTTAGTAATGGCTGCACTTACTTATTTCCAGAAAGAGCGGGTGGATCAAACGGTTCTGGAACAAATGCGCGAGCTGAGCGAAAAGAACCTGAAAGACACGGCGCTGAGCGTCTATAATATGTGCCGGATAGCCCACGACCTGATTCTGGAAGATTTATCGGATAATGTAAAGGTTATGGAAAAAATTGTGGCGGATTCAGGCGGAATAAAAGCGTCTTTACAGGAGACTGTGGAATGGAAGGCCAAAAACCAGGTCACCGGCGAAGAACAGATACTGCGCCTGCCGAAAATATATGCCGGCGATAAATGGCTCGGTCAAAATTACAATTTTTCAACGCCCGAGCCGATAATTGACGCGGTCGGAGAACTTACCGGAGTAAGCTGTACCATCCTTCAAAGGATAAATGAACGCGGCGATATGCTTCGCATAGCCAGCAACGTAAGCAGTAAGGACGGTTCACGCATCATCAGCACCTATATTCCGGCAACAGACCAGAGCGGCAATCCCACCCAGATGATAGCAGCAACACTCAGCGGAAAACCATATACCGGGCGGGTGCAGGTGCTTGATACAGCCTATCTAGCCACTTACGAACCGATAAAAGATGCCGCCGGACGGATAATCGGATGCGTTTTTCTTGGAGTAAAACTCAACGCGGTGGAATCAATCAAAAAAGTCATCTCCAGCATTAAAATCGGCCAAAGCGGCTATGTCGGAGTGGTTGCCGGCAGCGGTGAAAACAAAGGCACCTATGTAATTTCACTGGACAACAAACGCAATGGCGAAAACATCCTTGATCTGAAAGATGCCGAAGGCAAGCTATTTGTACGGGAAATGATAAACGAAGCCTTGCGCCAGAATAAAGGCGAAGCCGGTCTCCGTTCCTATCTGTGGAAAAATCCGCAAGACCTGGATACAAAACGGAAGACTGCCGCTTTCATTTATTTTGAACCATGGGACTGGGTGATTTTCCCCGGCTTATATGAAGACGATTTCAAAGCCGCGCAGCAACGTGTAGTGTTATGTCTGGATGACCTGCTGAAAACCGCGCTTAAAGTCAGCCTGGTAATATTGCTGCTGGCCCTGTGTTTCGCCTTGTATGTAGGTGGAAAGATCGCCAATCCAATAGCAAAAATTACCGGTATCGCCAGAAAAATCGCACAGGGAAACCTGCACGATGCCGACAATGATATAAAAACATATCAAGCTTCAAAGAAAAACTTTGACAGTTTTGGTAAAGACGAAACCTGGGAACTGCTCGAATCCTTTGAGACCATGACCAATATCCTGAATTCGCTAGTCGGGAAAATGCAGCAATCAACCATTCAACTGTTCTCCACCGCAACCGAAATCGCCGCCTCATCCAAACAGCAGGAAGCAACGGTGAAACAGTTCAGCGCTTCGACCAATGAAATTGTCGCATCCAGCAAGGAAATCTCCGCCACCTCCAAACAGTTGTTAGGCACGATTGTCGAAGTCAGGGAAGTTTCCGCGCGCACCGCGGACAGCGCGGATTCCGGTCAAAGCGGACTGAATGAAATGCAGAGCACCATGAAGCATCTGGCCTCCGCGACCGATTCAGTCTCCTCCAAGCTGTCCATCATCAACGAAAAAGCCAACAACATCAATGATGTAGTCGCAACCATCACCAAAGTCGCCGACCAGACCAATCTGCTGTCGCTGAACGCCGCGATCGAAGCGGAGAAGGCTGGAGAATATGGCCTGGGATTCTCGGTAGTGGCGCGCGAAATCCGCCGGCTGGCCGATCAGACCGCGGTAGCGACGCTGGACATTATCAAAATGGTAAAGGAAATGCAGTCCGCCGTTTCCTCCGGAGTAATGGAGATGGACAAATTTTCCGATGAAGTACGCCACTGCGTAAGCAACGTGGACGGCATCAGCGGCAAACTTGAAAATATCATTCAGCAGGTACAGTGCCTGCCGCCTAAATTCGATATTGCGGCTGAAGGCATGCAAGGCCAGTATGAAGGCGCGCAACAGATTACCGAAGCCATGATCCAGTTAAACGAAGCCGCCCAGCAAACCGCGGAATCGCTCCGGGAATTCAATCAGGTCACGGCGCAACTGGATCAGGCCTCGCGCACGTTGCAGGATGAATTATCCATTTTCAAGGTGAGCTGATATGCTGCTCGTGACTTTTCAGGTGAACAATCAGCATTATGCGATAGATGCAAAGTCCGTAAAGGAAATCATTCCCATGATAAAAATCAGGGAATTGCCCGGCGCTCCGGATTTTGTTCGCGGAGTATTCAACTATCGCGGCTCACTGACGCCGGTAATAGACGTTACCCGCATGCTTTCCGGCAACCCGACGGCGGAGCTGCTGAGTTCCAGAATAATTCTGGTAAACTATCCGGAAGCAGGCGGATCCGGACATCTCCTCGGATTGCTGACAGAACACACTACCGGCACCGCCGTCAGGGATAACGAAACATTTGCTGATCCAGGTATTGACAGCACGGATGCGCCGTGGATGGGCAAAATATCCGTCGAAGAAAAAGAGATGATTCAAGTGGTTAAAATCGAAAATCTGTTGACGGATGAACTGAAGAGCAAACTTTTTACCGGATCAAAGGAAAGCTCCTGATGATAGAGAAAATGCTAAGAGAAAAAATCGGACTTAACTACGACTCCATCGGCCGGCAGAATGTCGAGGCGGCAATTTCCATGTACATGAAGAAGCACGGCATAACCGATGAAAAAGATTATCTGAAGTTAATATCTGAATCCGATAAGCATTTTGAAGAACTGACCCAGGCCGTGCTGGTTCCGGAAACCTGGTTTTTCCGTTACAGCGAATCGTTTGCGTTCCTGACTCAATATGCGGGAAAATATCTTGCCGGCCCTCATCAACCGCTTCACATTCTGAGTATCCCCTGTTCAAGCGGTGAAGAACCATATTCCATCGCGATGACCCTGCTGAATTCCGGCGTCCCTTCCGGACTTATTCACATTGATGCGGCCGATGTCAGCGGACCGGTACTGGAAAAGGCGAAACACGCAGTGTACGGCTCCAATTCGTTCCGCGGCGGGATACCGGAAACCATGCAGCGTTTCTTCCGGGTTAAAGACGGAAAATATGAAGTTATTCAAACAGTAAAAAAACTGGTGGATTTTCAAAAGATCAGCATATTCGACCGTAACTTTTCAACAGGACGTCCTCCTTACAATCTGATTTTCTGTCGTAATCTGCTGATTTACTTCTCTAAGGATGAGCAGATAAAAGCAATGGCAATCCTTGCCGGAATGCTGACCGGAGACGGCATTTTATTCATGGGACATGTGGAATCCGGCATGGTCAGCCGCCGTGATTTCGAATCCGTAAAATATCCGTCCTGTTTTGCTTTCCGCAGAAAAAACAGCCGGGAAACCACACCTTTTGAATTACACCAAGAACCGGCAGTCAAACCACTCCGTCCCCAAGCAAAGTTGCCTGCGGGAAAAACATTGCATAAGACGCAGCGGTTCAACATAGATCCAGTTACCCCGAAAACCGTTCAAAACAGTGATACACTGCTCAAAAAAGCCGCAACGCTGGCCGACAGCGGCAATCTCCAGGAAGCGGAATCTTTGTGTCTCCAATATCTTGACCGCAACAAATTGAACCCTCTCGCCTATTATACGCTGGGGGTTGTAAATTTGTCGTCTGACCGGCTTCCGGAAGCGGAAAAGGCGTTCAGCAAAGCCGTATATCTGGATCCCGGATACTACGAAGCGCTGGTGCATCTGGCACTGCTCAAGGAGCGGCAGGGCGAGCCTGCTGAAGCATTGAGAATCAGAAAAAGAGCTGAAAAATTAATAACTGCGAGTAAGCAATGAGTAACGGAACGAAAACTGAAAATACGGCTGAATCATGCTGGAATTCCATCGGCGTATGGGGAAACTCCGGTTCCGCGCGCTGCCCAAAACTCGTTGAAATGACCCATTGCCGCAATTGTCCGGTATTCATTACTGCCGGCAGCGATCTGCTCAATCGCGGATTTCCGCCTGGATACATGGATGAATGGACCAGGATACTGGCACAGAAAAAAGAAGAGCGGAACGCGAATAATATTTCTATCATCATCTTCAAGATCGGCCGGGAATTCCTGGCGCTGCGTTCGGCAATCTTCCGGGAAATCATCAACCAGCGTCAAGTACATCAAATCCCGCACTGTTCCAACGATGTGCTGCTGGGATTGACGAACGTACACGGAGAACTTCAATTATGCTTTTCCTTGAAAGCGCTTATCGGCAATGACGATGCTGAGGAAGCGGAGAATAATTCGGCCGCTAAAATGATGCTGGTCATTCAAAACAGCGGAGAATGCTGGGTTTTTCCGGTTGACCAGGTACTGGGCGTATTCCATTGCAATGACGACGATGCGCAGAATGTGCCGGTCACTGTTTCCAAAGCCGCCGGAACTTTTACGAAAAAAGTAATACTCTGTGATCAGCGCGAAGTCGGGCTGCTGGACGATGAACTGTTGATATATACGCTGCAAAGGAGAATATCGTGAGCGCCGGAACTGATATGAATGATTTTTCAATGATCGGGCTGTTCAAGATGGAAGCTGAATCCCAGTGTGCCGTCCTTACCTCCGGACTGCTGGAACTGGAAAATAATCCATCAGCAGCCGACAGGATTGAACCGCTGATGCGGGCGGCGCATTCATTGAAAGGGGCGGCGCGCATCGTGCAGCTTGATCCGGTCGTCAAAGTAGCTCATGCCATGGAGGACTGCTTTGTCGCCGCCGGCGAAGGCAAACTGACGCTTGCCGCCGAACATATTGACAAGCTGCTGGAAGGCGTAGACTGTTTTAATCAGTTAAGCACATGTTCAGAAAATGAAATACCCGCGTATCTCGCTGAGAATTCAGAAAAGATGGCGGAACTGGAAAGAGCCTTTGCCGATATCAAAACCGGCAATTTTAAATCCGTCCAGCCGATGCCGGCACAGGATGCAATATCTGCCGATGAACCTGCAAAAACGCCGGAGCCGGAAATATCACACGAGAACCCGGTACATCCGGCGCATACGGAAAAATCCGCCGCCGACAAAGAAGCCGTTGTCAGAATTGCCGCCGATAAAATGAACCGGCTGATGGGACTGGCCGCGGAATCGCTGGTTGGCGTAAAACGTCTTCAGGGATTCGAGAAAAAAATTCTCCGCCACAAAAAGCAGTTGCTGGAAATCGCGGCGCTGATTGACCAACTGGAACAGAAAGCTGTTGATTCCGATCAATTTGCGGACATCAAACGGATACTCAAGGATATCCAGCATAGACACAACGCATACTACCGGGATTATACCGAATATTTCGCTGATTTCTCCGACTATTCCAGGACCATGGACAATTTTTCCGACAGTCTTTACCGCGAAGTCGTTTCCTGCCGCATGCGCCCGTTTATTGAAGGAGTCAGAGACTTTCCGCGCTCAGTCAGGGATCTGGCCCGCAAATTGGGCAAAAAGGTTTCGCTGGAGATTGCCGGGGAATCCATTGCGGTTGACAAGGATATTCTGGACAGACTTAACGCGCCGTTAAACCATCTGGTCCGCAACGCCGTTGATCACGGCATCGAAACGCCGGAAGAACGGCTTGAAGCCGGTAAAAATGAAACCGGCATTGTCCGCATGACTGCGCGGCACTGGGCGGGCATGCTCAATATTTCCATCTCCGACGACGGCAAAGGTATTGATATCGAAAAAATACGCGCCAAAACCGTAAGCAAGGGGTTGGCGTCCGCCGAGATCGCCGCTAAATTGTCCGAACCTGAATTGCTCGAATTCATGTTTCTGCCCGGCTTTTCCACCGCCGCGACCGTGACCGAAATCTCCGGGCGCGGGGTCGGCCTGGACGTAGTCCAAACCATGACGCAGGAAGTACGCGGCGTGATTAAGGTGGAAACCGAACTTGGCAAGGGAACTTCATTCAATCTGCAGGTGCCGGTCTCGCTGTCGGTCATGCCGGCGCTGGTCGCGAACATCGGCGGCGAACCTTATGCCTTCCCGCTCACGCGCCTGGACCATCTGCTAAAATTGACTAAGAACGAAATTCTGACGCTGGAATCCCGGCAATATGTCAAATATGAAGGCAAAAATGTCGGACTGGTTTCGGCGGCGCAAGTGCTTGGACTGGAGCCCGTAAAAACCGGTTCACAGGATATTGTTCATGTGGTAATAATCAGTGACCGGCTCAACCAGTACGCAATTTTTGTGGACAGTTTCACCGGAGAGTTTGAACTTGTCGTAAGGCCGCTCGATCCGAGGCTGGGCAAAGTTTCCGATATCAGTTCAACTTCGGTGCTGGAAGACGGAGCCCCGGTGCTGATTCTGGATATTGACGATATGGTGCGTTCGATTGACAGCATCCTCAACGGCGGACGGCTCCAGGGCGTCAGCGACTCCACGGCAGCCGGCGCCGTTTCAGCCAGAAAACGTGTGCTGGTCATTGACGATTCCATCACTGTCCGCGAAGTCGAACGCAATTTGCTGGCAAACAACGGTTATGAGGTTGATGTGGCAGTGGACGGAGCCGAAGGGTGGAATGCCGTCCGGGCCGGTCAGTACGCGCTGGTGGTGACCGATGTGGATATGCCCAGAATGAACGGTATTGAACTGGTTGCCAACATCAAAAAACACGAACGGCTGCATTCTCTGCCGGTAATGATTGTTTCTTATAAAGACCGGGAAGAGGACAGGATCAGAGGGCTTGAAGCCGGCGCCGATTATTATTTAACCAAAAGCAGTTTCCATGACAACACCTTGCTGGAAGCAGTGGAAAATCTGATAGGAAAGGCCGGAGAATGAGAATCGCTATTGTCAATGATATGAAGATGGCGGTGGAAATATTGCGACGCGTCGTCGCATCGAAATCACCGCAGTATGAAATTGCCTGGGTGGCATATGACGGCAAAGAAGCCGTTGAAAAATGCGGCAAAGACACGCCGGACATTATTTTAATGGATTTACTGATGCCGGTAATGAACGGGGCCGAAGCCACACGAGAAATCATGGCTAAATCACCCTGCGGCATTCTGATCGTCACCTCCTCGGTTTCGACTAATTCCGCCAAAGTGTTCGAAGCCATGAGTTATGGCGCCCTTGATGCGGTCAACACTCCGGTGCTGGGGCCTGGCGGCAAGCTGGAAGGCGCCGCGCCGTTTCTCCAGAAACTTGAACGGCTTGAAGTACTCTGTAAAAATTCCGTCAGCCAGCCCCAACCGGTAAAACTCGCCTCAGCCGCCGCCGAAAAATCCGCGGGGACTCCATATCTGGCGGCAATCGGTTCCTCTACCGGCGGCCCGGCGGCCCTCGCCAAATTACTGGCCGAACTTCCCGCCGACTTCGGGGCAGTTGTCGTAATCATTCAACATATTGACCGGGAATTTGCAGCGGGGCTGGCTGAATGGCTCGGCATGTTTACCAAACTGAAAGTAAACCTGGCGGTGGAAGGGCAGACTCCTTCACCGAATAATATTTATCTGGCAGCCACCAATGACAATCTGGTTATCACTGCCGGAATGAAGTTTGAATACACCGTGGAACCAATCGAACTCCCGTACCGCCCGTCGGTGGACGTCTTCTTTGAAAGCGTTTACCGCCACTGGCCGCGAACAGGAACAGCCGTCGTGCTGACCGGCATTGGCCGGGACGGCGCGCAGGGGCTTCTGGCATTAAAAAACAAAGGCTGGAAAACCATGTCGCAAAATAAAGAATCGTGTGTAGTTTACGGCATGCCGAAAGCGGCTGCCGAACTGGGAGCGTCAACCATAATACTTTCTCCTGAACAAATCGGACAGGAACTGGCGAAAACCAACTTTTAGAAAGAGATGAAAAATATGAATGAACAGACAGCAATTCAAATGGAACAAACGGCATCATCCATCAGCAGACACCAGACCATCGTCCTGCTGATTGACGATCAGGCAATGGTCGGCGAAGCGGTGCGGCGCATGCTCCTGGGCGAGGAAAACATCTCTTACCATTTCTGCAGCGACCCGACCAAAGCAATTAGTCTGGCCAATGAACTTGCGCCCACCGTAATCTTGCAGGATCTGGTAATGCCCGACGTTGACGGCCTGACGCTGGTTAAGTTTTTCCGCCGCAACCCGCAAACTAAATATATTCCGTTGATTGTTTTGTCAAGCAAGGAAGAAGCGAAAACCAAGGCCGAGGCATTTGCCTTGGGCGCAAATGATTATCTCGTCAAGCTGCCGGACAAAATTGAACTGATCGCCCGTATCCGGCACCATTCCGCGGGTTATATCAATATGCTTGAGCGCAATGAAGCATTCAAGGCGCTTCAGGAAAGCCAGCGGCGACTGGCCGCCGAACTGGCGGAGGCCGCCGATTATGTCGCCTCCATGCTTCCGCCCAAACTGGACGATGCGATTAAAACCGACTGGAAGTTCGTGTCTTCGACTTCGCTCGGAGGAGACGCCTTCGGCTACCACTGGCTGGACGATAATCATTTCGCCATGTATCTGCTTGACGTCTGCGGACACGGCGTGGGAGCCGCCTTGCTCTCTATTTCCGCAATGGAAGTGCTGCGCTCGCAGAACCTGCCGGACACCGATTTCTCCAATCCGGGCAATGTGCTCACCCGGCTCAACGACGAGTTCCAGATGGAAAATCACCACCAGATGTATTTCACCATCTGGTACGGCGTTTACAATAAGCAGGAACGGAAAATTGTTTATTCCAGCGGCGGGCATCCCCCTGCCCTGCTCATTTCCGGCTCAAGTCCGTCCGACGCGCAAATCCGTGATTTAAGAACCAAAGGCGCGATAATCGGCGGCTTCCCCGGACTGAATTATGAAAACAGCGAAATCCCCCTGGAGCAATACAACAAACTTTTCATATTAAGCGACGGGGTTTACGAAATCACCCGCCCCGGCCTCCCCGACTGGCAATTCGAATCTTTCCGCCAGTACATTTCAAGCACCGTGACGACAGCCGGATTCCATGTCGAAAAAATCTATCACGACGTCCTCGCAATGTATGGCTCCAACAATCTTGAAGACGACTTCTCGCTGATTGAAATCAATCTGTAACCCAGCACCTGTAATGGATTAACAAATGAAGCGGGTAATCGCTATGGTTTTACTTATTTTCTGGCGGACAGCCAGCGCTCGGCGTCAATCGCCGCTTTGCAGCCCATTCCGGCGGCGGTGATTGCCTGCCGATAGACATGGTCGGCGCAGTCCCCGGCGGCGAAAACACCTTCCATCGTGGTATAAGCGCTGGGTTCGAGAAGTTTTATGTAACCGTTTTCATTGAGCTCGATGAGCCCTTTAAAAAGCTGGGTGTTGGGAATATGACCAAGCGCCGCGAAATATCCCTTGCAGGGAATAGTGGAAATTGCATTGCTGACGACATCCTGAACCTTTACGCCTTCAACCTCATTCTGTCCCAGCACTTCCGTAACTACGGAATTCCAGACAAATTTAATTTTCGGATGTGCAAGAGCGCGGTCAGCCATAATTTTTGAGGCGCGCAGTTCGTGCCGGCGATGAATCACGGTCACTTCACTGGCAAAATTAGTCAGAAACAACGCTTCTTCCATCGCGGTGTCACCGCCGCCGATAACGATTACCGGCACTCCCTTGAAAAATGCCCCGTCGCATGTGGCGCAAGCCGAAACCCCTTTATTTTTCAAACGCTGTTCTGATTCCATATCCATCCAGCGCGGCGAGGCCCCGGTGGCGATAATAACCGCGGCGGCTTCAACGGTATCACCGGAACTGAGAAAAATCTTCTGCGGACCGCCTGCGGTAAATTCTACTTTTTGAACATTTTCATTAATAATTTTAGTGCCGAATCTCTCCGCCTGCTCCTGGAATTTCATCATCAGCTCAAATCCGTTTATTGCTTCCGGAAACCCGGGATAATTCTCCACATCACTGGTTTGAGTCAACAGTCCGCCAGGCATAATCCCGGAAATCACCACCGGGTCCAGATTGGAACGCGAAGCATATATTGCGGCAGTCAAACCTGCTGCGCCGCTGCCGATTATCACTAATTTCTCCATCACAAACTCCTTAATTTTCTTTAATTTTTACGGTCCGGTTATTTCTTTTTCAAAACCGGAATATTTTTCAAACTATTGTAATTAATCAATTGGGTCATCGTGCTCATATCAGGAAGTTCCCCGGCGACATGCACGCCCCTAAGCACTTTTATCAGGTCATACGCAATTTTTTCCGTATTGACAATAATTCTGGCGACTTTCCCGTCAGCATAGTGGTGCAGCAGGAAAGCAATTCCGGCGCCGAAAATGCCGACAGTCAGAAAATATGTCGTTTGAGATAACTCAAAAGCGGCCTGCTGAAAATTACCGATTTCAGGATTATCGGCGAAAGCGTTGAAAACATCCATCACCCCCAAGGATGCGCCAAGCAAGCCGAGGCATATTGAAAAAATTCCGCAGGTAACAATCGCGCGCACCGGCTTATGCAGTTTTTCCGTTTCAGCTTTAACGGCAATCTGCATGGCATCCCGACAAGCCTCGAATCCGTCTCCGATATTTTTAAAAGCTTCAAACAATATTCTGGAAAGCGGAGTTTTACCCGGCACACAGGC
>TBL_comb47_HYPODRAFT_10006835_pt1 | contig 12192 bp, 12 predicted proteins | sample TroBogypolimnion_40_FD_10682 | JGI IMG/M metagenome (IMG submission 10682) | reverse complement strand
TAGCGCCAGCATCAGTAGATCCGTTACCCAAATGGGATACGACATCGGCTGGAACTACAAACTCACCATCAGCAAGACGTGCTGGTTGATGACCGCCAATAGAAGCTGGGATGTCATCGGACATACCGTCACCAGGGCCTTCTAACATACGTCCACCATCGGAATAAGAACCGAGATCAGAGATGCCACCAGATGCGTAACCTCTTGATACAAAAGGATTAACGATGTTTTCATCAATATCTTTTTGCACTTCAGTTTCGGCAACACCACCAGATGCCATTGTTTGTGCTGAGAATGGAGGCACATCTGATGTAGTTCTAAATGGGGATACGCTTACAGGAGTCTGTGATGCGTTTGCAAATCTATTAGTAGTTACTTGATTTTGCGGAAATGTTGCTGTCATTGGCACCATACCACCATTAGCAAAACTAGTTGGGTATTGAACGCCCTTAGCAGAATACGCATTATAGTGGGCCAATGGGCTGTCTGGAGTGGCTCCTATATTACTTGGAACTCCAAGTTTAGGGCCAATTCCTTGGGTGTTTAATAAACCTGTAATTCCTGAAGTTGCTAGTGCAGCATTGGTTGGTGCTCCCATAGCAATATTTTGACCAAAAATGTTTGTTCCAGCACCAGTTCCTGATGTAACGCCAGACTCTAATCCATTATTAGCCATATTAGATGCGCCACTAGATGCTCCACCTAAAGCACCAGATAAAGCCCCACCAGCACCTCCAACAAGGGCTGTTTGCAATGGGTTTTGGCCTGTTAATGCGCCGCCAACTGCGCCAGTCAAGGCTCCAGTTACGCCAGTAGCTAAAGCAGCAGAGCCTGCAAGGGTTCCGCCTTCAAATAATACAGGAGCTAATTCAGGCGCTGCAATACCAGCACCGACCATTATAGCCGTATCTAATAAACCGTTATTACCGCCTCCGCTGCCACCGCCCATAAATGCTCCTTTTTGCGTTATATCCGCATTTTTACAATATTATCATTTAAACCGTCGTTCCGCTAGCATTTACCCAATTGGTTCCGTTGTACCATATGGGAATGTTAAGGGTCGTATCAAAATAAAACAGCCCAATAGATAACTGCTTTGTAGGGCGATTTGCAGTCGATCCAGACAAAGCAATAGATATCCCTTGGGTAAAAGTATCAATTTGAGAAAAATAAAGCCGTAAAGTCTTTAAAATTTGCTCCTGATAAGACTGTGCATAGTCCGATGGTGCCGTTGGTAAGTTTGGGGCTTTTGTAGCAAACTGAACTAAGTTCTTTGCTGGAGTTGCTATGGTAGCCATTATCTACGCCCATCCGGTCTAATATCAATACGAGGAGATCCAAGCTGCCAAGCTACCCCTAGCTGACCTTCAGAGATAACCGTAATATTCATCTGACGACCACGGATTCTGCTCCAAATTTGCTGTGTATATTGCTCAACCGTATACTGGTTCATAATTGGAGTGTACTGCTGAGTGCTGGTTACAGGGTCAATAATTGACTTAGTATATGGGGCGCCAGGGTAATTCTTAGGCTGGAACTGGAAGTTTACAGTCGGATAGCCTGAATTAGAGCTAGAGAAGTTTACGTCTGGAACGATACGCCATACAAATCCAAAACGATCTCCATCGCCAATATCAAAGTCCGAAGACTGTATGTATGCGGTAAATGGTACGGCAGTGCTGGTAGAGGCATCATCTAAGCCATCTTCATGGTAAAGCAATGTGCCCGTATTAACAGAATTTCCGTTGGTTGGATAAGCCGCTAATGGGTATGGCTGGGTATGAGAATCTAACCAATAGCTACGCCCCATTGTGCCGTAATACCAAGTATTTTCTAAGTAATTATAGATGACATATTTATCAACCATAGGAACCCTGCTAGCCTGCGCTGCAGCAGCAACCTCAGCATTGGATACATAGAACCACCAAACTTCGTTATAGCGCTCGTTTGATCCTGCTACAACTTGATAGCGTTGGTCATAGTTTAAGTCATCAAAAATGTATTGACGCACTGCACAAGGAAGGGTTTGTACCACACCAGAGTAGCTGTAGAACTTGTCGTTACCCATCCAGTAGGCAACGTTATTTACTACGATAGCGGCATTTGGTCCAACAATCGAGATGTTATCCATCAATAACTGGAATCCCCAAACATAGGGAGGTCCAACATACTGCATGGAATACAAGGCAGAATCAGTCCAAATCAAGATCTCTTGACGGTTACGCTTGGCTTGCATAATATATGAGCCATTTGTTAATCTTTGCTCGCCTGATTGGTTGGTAATCTCAGGAGTCCATACATTAGGATTCTCTTGGTCTGACCAGCGCACCAACATTGGTTGGAATTGCTCTGTACCATCACCATATGAGTTACATCCCATAGCAATCACAAAACGAGATACGTCAGATACTAAAACCTGATTTGTACCTACAATTGGAACATCCGTGCTTAATGGGACGGCTCTTGGAAACGTAGAGGTATTGTTTGCCCAGTAATAAATAGGACCGCCACGAGGAGCTATTAGAAGGTCTTGACCATAGTTATCGTTGGTCCATACCCGCATTTGCTCGCCAACGCCTGTACCAGCGCCCGGTGTAGCCTGACCCCAGCCAGTTCCTCCTAGGTAGCCTGTAACGCTATATACCACTGGGTATACTGGTGTTCCAGAAGTAGGGCGAATGCCGTGATAAGTGGCATAAGATTGGCTATATTGGTTTACCGCCGTAGAGGATGAATAAGTTCCAGCAGTAGTCCCAAAGGCGCCACGAGTGCATCCTGTAAGAGTATTGGATGAAGTAGTTATTCCAGTATAGGCAATAAACTCAGAGCCTATTTTAATCGTAGCGTAGGTATACGATGGAACAATAAACCCTGATACGCTTGCAAGCTGAATAGAGGTATCTGTTGGTCCAACTGAAGTCGCCGTTGTGCTTGATGCATAGGTACCATTAGGATCCTGATATGGGGTGCCACGAACGCATCCTGTAAAGCTGGTAGACGTAGTTCCTGAATAAGTAATTAATTCAGAATCAATAATTAAGGTTCCTGTGCTTGGAAATCCTATAGTGCTATCCACATTAATTGTGGTAGAGGTATCGTTTAGCAAATCCCAAGGGGTTGTTCCTGAGGTATACGCTAGGTTTGTATAAGCCGTGCTAGATACGTTTGTGCCGTTCCATGGACCAGCTCCAAATCCGTTACCCGTAGTATAAGCAGGAAGACCCACTGGAATTTGATAAGCCGCTTTTACTGTTCCACCACCAGTTCCAGAAGCGGATGCCATAACGCCAGCAGGCAAGGTAATTTGATAATGGCTAGAATCTATAACATTGGTTACTGTAAATTCAGTATTTAATTGAGCAGCCGATAAGCCATTAAATCCAGTAGCGCCCGTAAAATTAACAAACTGACCTGTAGTAGCGGAGTATCCAGGATCATAAACATTAATTATTGAAGACCCAGATGTTGTTGTAAATGGATTAGATAACCCAGAAGAAGTATTGGCTAAAGGGGTAATATCGTAATATGTTGAGCGATTGATGTAATACTTTAAGTTGGTACCAACACCAATTAAGTTATTATTGTTTAGGTCAATCCAGTTAACCATTGCACGACATACGCCCTGATAATTATATCCAGGGGTAGCTTGATTCCATCCGCCAATCTTTTCGGGATAACCAGAGCGGAAACGAATCTTATCGCAATCGTACCAGCCACCTTCGTTTGAATAGTTGGTGCCTTCTCTATTGATACCTGGACGGAACTGTATCTTTTGTAACATATATGTTATATTCCTGTTAAGTCATTAACAAGGAGACTATTATGTTTGTATACGTTTGGAAACACAACGACATCCCTTTTTATGTTGGCATGACAAAATCTGCTGGCAGAGCTAACCCGCTTAATGCTGGTGGGCGTGGTTGGCTTTGTAAACAAACACTTAAAAAAATTGGACCAAAAAATGTAGTAACTGAGCTTCATACAGTAGACACCATAGAAGAGGCCAAAATATTAGAGCGTAGTTTAATAGAAAAGCACGGAAGAATACAGCTTGAAACAGGCACTTTAACTAATTTAAAGCCGGGAGGCGATGGATCTCCAGGAATGACTGATGCTGGGAAATTGGCTACCAGCAAACGGATGAAAGAAAACAATCCCATGTCTAGATCTGAAGTTCGGGCTAAACTAAATGCACGTATGAACGATCCAGATGTAAAGGCTAAATTTACTGGAGAAAATAATCCAGCTAAACGTCCTGAAGTTCGTGCAAAAATTAAAGCTAAATGGGCAGATCCAGAATATAAAGCAACTATGATTGCTAATAAAAAGGGGAAACAAATACACTCCAATGAAAGCAAAGAGGCTCGTAAACAAGCACTTTTAGATCCTAACCATCCAATACATGCTTTTAATAAAACCCTTAACTCTGATCCAGAAATTAAAGCCAAACGAGTTGCGGCTTTGCGGTCACCAGAAGTCCAAGCAAAAATATCTGCATCAATGAAGTTGGCATGGGCTAAACGTAAAGGACTCATATAAGGGTTTACCCTAATATCAATTTGGCGTGTGCAACTTTAGCTTTACGTGCCTCTAGACCGTTAAAGCCCCCATTAATTCTTTTGGTTATTGTCTCAATATCTTGAGCATCTGCCAAGTCGTTTAAGCCAGCCCGATTCCAAAACCAGCCTGCAGATAGAGCAGCATAGTGAGGGTTCAATAACATATCAGGATTATCAACAACAGGAACGCCTATAGCCTTGCCAAAACGCTCATAGTTCTCTTTTCCTGTAAGTTGGAATATACCCCTACCACGATACCTCCAGCCATCACCTTCTTCCGTATTTCCTAGTTTTCCAGCGTAAACTTTATTGGCTATCTTTTCTGGCTGTCTTGCGTATTGTTCTGCAACTTCTGCAGTAGGGAATCGACTGGGCCAAATACGCATAAGTCCCATAAGCGAATAATCGAGATCTTCTTCAAGCACTTTAAAATCTTCCGACTCATGCATTGCCTGTCCTAAAAATTGCGCCTGCCGATTTGTTGTGTTAATGCTGTATCGCTTAAACATATCTGTTAATGGCTGATACCAAGTATTAGGGTTTACACCTAGCTTATTAAGCTGATCTGCCGTCATTCAACGCTAGCCTTTTTAACCTCGTTGTACCACTTTTGCCACTCAACTACTTGGAGGGTTGTTTGAGCGCATTGTCCAGCAAGAACGTTGTAGGCGGCGATTGCGTCAGAGAGCTTGGAGGTTGAGGAAATGCCGGGCATTGTACTGGCACCTGTGTTGCGCACCCCGTTAGCATAATACTGGCGCAAAAGATTAAGTTTCGCATCATATTCATCTTGTATTCCTTTAGTTGCTAGTTCGTGTTGTTTCTTGATTGATTCAACTTCTGCTTGTTGTTTTTCTGATGCGACTTTAATTTCAGTTTTGTAATTAGAGAAATCGACATCCCGAGTATGCCAGCCATAAGCAAAAGCCCCGAGTACAGCCACAACAAGAATTCCAATTTTGACATATGTGGTAATAGGTAAAGGAAACATTAAGCCCCCGGTCCTGAGTTATCTTCAGGTTCTGTATTTTGTTTAGCCCAAATAGCCATACCATGTGCTCCAACAATAGCGGCTACACCCATATACATTCTTTCTAGGTCAACCGATCCTGCGTGAAGAGCGTTATAAATTACTGCCCCAAAAAAACCAAATATAGAGACAAGCAATGACCAACGCCCAATATCATGCGTCTTACCATCTTTTCCAGTAAGAAGGTCGTTTAAAACTTTATTCATTAGTTACCTACTTTAGCTTCTAAAGCTGTGATTTTTGCAGTGAGTTCTTGTACAGCTTGCAATAGCATTGGAACTAAAATTGAATATTTAACGCTTAACAAATTAGGTACATCTGGGAATACATCGTTCTTTTCTTCCTCAGATACTAAACCAGGAATAACTGCTTGAACTTCTTGAGCGATTAATCCAAGATATTTGTCTGTACGACCTTTTAAATTATAGTTAACAACATTTAATTTTTGTAAATCTGCAAGATATGAACGTGCGGGAGTAACATTTTCTTTAATACGTTCATCAGAAACTGCTTGATACAAACCAGAAAGATTTTGAATGGTTCCAGTTCCATTATAGACAAAACATACAGCCGAACCATTACCTTCAAATCCAAATTTACTACCGTCATGATATATACCAGTACTACCATTATATAATTGCACTGATGCTGCGCCACCACCAATACCAGCAAATGTTGATCCTTGTGATCCAGAAGAAAATGCAGGCGCACTAATTGACCCGGTAAATGTAGCTCCACTTAACTGGGCATATCCAGAAAGGGTTGTAGGGTTAACAGGGGTATATCCAAGAGCGCCAGTTACGTTACCGCTAGTTAAGCTGATAGTAACTGCACCAGTAGCACCACTTAACGTAATGTTTCCACCGTTGTTTAAGCTTGAAACTCCAGCAGATGCGGGTGTAGATGCAATCCATTGCGAACCATTCCATGTTGCCACTTGCCCTGATGATCCTCCCAATAATGTCCCAATAGTTCCAGATCCATTGCCAATTAATAATGAATTGGATGTTAAAGTAGAAGCCCCAGTTCCTCCGTTTGATACTGGCAAGGTTCCTGAAATCTGGCTAGATGCATTAACAGTGGATTGTGATGACAAAGCAGTTGTTCCGCCATTAGATGTAATAAATCCAGCAGTAAATGTAGTAGATCCAGTACCACCACCAGCTACCGTTAAAGTTCCAGAGCTTGGAGAAACAATACCGCTATATACGTTGTTATTACCATCGCAGAAAATAAGAATGCTATTACCTGATAAAACAGTATAAGTAGCACTAGAAGAAGCGGTTTGGAATGTTACACTTTGTCCTGTTCCATTTCTAACCAAATATGTTTTGGTAACGTTAGGAACGACAATTGTATTAGGACCGTTAGCCGTACCTGTTAAATTTAAAACAGCTGCACGTGCTTGGTCTGCTGCGCCATTATTATCTGTTAAGGCGATTGTTGTACCTGATGCGCCAGTAAAATCAACTGGAGTAACGCCCGCAATAGCTTGGTCAATCAATGACAAGTTGACGTTAGTTGTGTTTCCCCAAAGACCAGCCTGATCTCCCGGATTAATCTGCTCAAGTCCTAGCGAGCTTGTATAGTTTGACATTTATTACTCCTATTGATTATCGTTTATTAACACCCAGTTTGGCGTTTGAATATTGTTAATTACATTCCATCCAGTTCTAATTTCTAAATCTGAAATTAAGATGCCTTCAGTAATTGCATCAAGATAATGAGAGATCTGTGTACTTGCATCTGCTACATTAACATTTTCAGAAATAGTAAATATTACAATTAAAGAACCTGTCTGTGAACTTGTTAGACCAATGTTTTCAGAAATTGTAGTAATAAATCCAAATACATTTGAATCTGACATTGTAATAGCTTCGATAATGCTATCTTTAAATGCAGATTGTTGTGCGCTTGAATCGGAAGAGATAATGCCTTCTACTATAGAATCAAAAAATATATCTGATTGACTATTGCTGTCTGACATAGTGACCGATTCTGTAATGCTATCTAATAATGCAGCAGTTACGGTGTAAGAAGCAGCCATTCCTACGTTTTCGGTAATGGTAAAACCTATAGTATAAACATAAGATTCTGTTTCAGCAGATGTAAATGGTTCTGTAATGGAGAATGTATAAGCAGATCCAATAGTTTCGTTTTCTGAAGGGTTAAAGTTTTCAGTAATACTTGCTGAGCTAGACTGAGTAATGGTATATACATCCGCCATTGTGATGTTTTCAATGAGGGTATCAAGGAATGCAGAAGATTCACTATTAGAATCTGCTGGACTAAATCCTTCTACAATGCCCTCAAAGAATTGATCTGCTTCGCTGTTAGCATCTGCCACGCTAGTAATCGTTTCCGTAATGGATAACGTGTACGCATTAGTACCTAAACTAGCGAACGGGCTTTGAGCGAAGGCAGATATTCCAAACATTATTTAATACCCATTTCCTTGCGGATTTTAGTTGCACTGATATCAGTAATGGATTTATCAAATGTTTCCTGTTCAATTTTATATCCAACATCTCTACCGTAAGTAATATTAACGATATTAGGAACCACTTGAATCTCGTACTGACCCTGATAAAGAGGATCTAAGTCTCTCTTAATATAACCTTTTACCTGCTCTATGGCAAATGGATTAGAACCTTGCCAGCCCTGACAGTCACGGATTTGAATAACTACTTGACCCGTTTTAGAAATAGCCCTTTCAAATAGCGCTCTATGGCCAGCATGCCAAGGTTGCCATCTTCCTAACATTTGAACCGTCTCTTTTTGCCAATCAAAAGTTGGACGTCTGCGGTTCTCAATAATGTGGTTGCCAATGAACTCAGCCCACTTTTCGCAATCCTGCTCTGTAATACGGAAGTCATAAACCTCTGGTGGTACAAATGCTTTATTAGTATCTTCAAAACGACCCTGATCTATGGTATCCATCCAGATAGTCCAGTCCGCTTTAAAGTTGTTACGCATCTCGACCAAAGGAGCTACAAAGTCGCAGATCACATAATCACCGCCAGCGGATAGCGCAAACTCAGCCATACGCAAAGATTGACGAATACGCCCTTCTTTAGAAAAATCCCAGTCGTTGTATTTCTTACGTACTTCGTCAGCATTAAACCAAGTTACTATTGGTTTAGTGTTTGTTGGTTCACATAAAGCTCTAGAGTAGGAGATATCTCCATGCTCTTCTAAGTAAGCCTTTAATGCTTGCGCTAAATACGTCTTGCCAGATCCTGGCAATCCCATAATCAGAATTTTCATAATCGGTTCCAAATCCTTTCGTGTACCCAATAAAGGGCGGTTTTAGTCATTACTTCAGTAAATGCAATCCCTGTTGCTAGAGTAATGGTACCAGTAATAATCCAACTAAGGATAAAAGTATCAATGGTTCCTACCATACGCCAAGATATCGCCTTTACTAGACTACGATAGGCTGAATCTTTACTGGATTGCATCTAACTGATCGTGCGTTGTAGCAGCTTCAATTGCAGCGATTTTGGTCGCAGCAGCAGACTGAGCAGCAGATACTTTAGTCGCATCAAATGTAGATGGATCACGAGCCATGCTTTGGAGTAATTGACTTACTTCAAAGTTAGCGTTAGCAATCATGCCTTTTTGACGGTCTGCTACAGGAATGTCAAATGTGCCATACACAATTTCCACTGGATCTTTAGTCAAATCAAATGTGTGCGCTGTATAGCCTTGACGATTAGGGGTGATGGTTGGGCGAACTTCAACTGCGTTCTTCCAGCCAGCGTTACCTATGCCTTCAGCAGGTACAGTGTCAATGCACTGTTTAACTTCATTGTTGACGATTTGTACATATAATGCCATGTTAATGCTCCTTTTGTGTTAGTGTTTGTTAATACCAAAAACCATATTTGAATTTCTAGCGCTGTTATTTGCGTTTACAAATGTCCAAAATGTTGAAGATCCTATTTGTTGCGGTGAACTTAAATTTGTTGTATTACCTTGACCCAATTGTCCATTTTGGTTGCGGCCCCATGACCATAAAGTACCATCGTTTTTGATAGATTGAGCATACGCATATCCAGCAGAAATAGTTGACCATGTAGCTAAAGCACCGATTTGTTTTGGTGAAGAATAATAATTGGTGTTATTATTTCCCAATTGACCATAAGCATTATAACCCCATGACCATAATGTTCCGTCTGATTTTATGGCTGTTGAATATCCATATCCTGCAGAAACTTTTAGCCAATTGGTAAGCACACCAACTTGTTTTGGAGAGGAATAATCTGTTGTATTGCTTAAACCAAGTCCGCCAAAGGTATTAAAACCCCAAGCCCAAAGAGTGCCGTCAGTTTTAGTGGCTAAAGTATGGGTAAAACCAGCAGTAACTGTTGACCAGTTTGTTAATGCTCCTATTTGTGCAGGAGAAGAATAATTATTTGTATTATTATTTCCTAGTTGACCATGATTATTAAATCCCCAAGACCATAGAGTACCATCAGTTTTAATAGCAAAAGATTGATATTGGGATGCTGCAACATTTAACCATGTTGTAAGAGATCCAACTTGATTTGGAGAATACATTGTGGTTGTATTATTAAGGCCCAATGAACCGACTCCACCTTGTCCCCATGCCCACAATGTTCCATTTGTTTTAACGGCTAAACAAAAATTAAAACCAGAAGCAATTTTTGACCAATTTGTTAACGCACCGACTTGAACAGAAGAAGAATAATTTGTTGTATTACCTAAGCCTAATTGACCCGTATTATTTCTTCCCCAAGTCCATAGCGTACCATCGGTTTTTATGCCTGCAGCAAAATATGCTCCAGCGGATATTGTAAGCCAAGTTGTTAAACTACCAACCTGCTTAGGAGATGAATAGTTTGTGGTATTTCCTAGTCCTAATCCACCATAACTATTAAATCCCCAGCTATAAAGATACGGTACAGGTGGACTAGGCCACGTGCCAGCCCCCTGAGCTGCACTTGCTGCGTTCAGTTTCCAGCTTCCGGTATATTGGGTGTATGCTCCAGAGGGGGATGGTGAAACCAAGGTATTTAACCCGGGTTTTTCAAAAGAACTTGAATACCGATAGCTCATTAACTTACCATTCTTATTTGAGGTTTATTTTCGTTTAACTTCGCTTTAATGCGATCAAAGGGTGCTTGCCACTCACCAAATACTTCTTGGCGGAACAAGGTCATAGAATCATAATACGGGCACTTATCGCCATCTAAAGCGTACAAGTAGTAACCCATAACTGGAATAACTACCCAAGTCTGCACACCCATAGCGGCCGATAAATGGCTTACCGAGGTGCATGAAGAGATAACCAAATCACAAGATGCTACGGCTGCCTGAGTATCCATCCAAGAGTCTAATGGTACCCGTTTTACCCAAGGTGGGCAAGCATCAGCGCCTTCGTCACGCTGTAATGAGATAAACTCGTATTCGTCATTCTGTACAGCATTAAATAACAGCTCATACGGGAACTTCTTATTATGGTCATCCTCAAACTTCGAGTTACCCTGCCAACGTAATCCAATGCGCTTTTTACGCCCTTTGATGGTTGTTGGGCGAGGAATGTATGGTGTGCCTTTAAGGTCACTCATCTCGTAGCCTAGGTAGTTTGGAGCCACCATAGCAAATGCCCAGAAGTCATGGTAAATACCGTATTCAGCGCCATGTTGCACCACAGCAGAAACACCCTCAACTTGTGAGAACAACTGCGCTAACTGACCTGAACAGCAAATAATAACTTTATTGCCACGTGCTACCAAGTCTTTGGCATAGCGTACTTGGTGGATCTGATCGCCTAATCCGTGGTCAACATAGAGCAAGATTGTGCCTTTAGTCTTACCGTCCCATTCTGGCATTGGGGTATCTGGATGACGCTCACCAATGATTCCGCAGAAACGTCCACGATCCATCTCACGATAGCCTTCACGGATCTTACCTTGTTTGAGTAAATACCAAGAACGGTTATAGGCTGCACGATGGTCTGTTGGGCGCTCTTTTGCCAACTTCTCAGATAGTCTCCAACCTTCCGCAAAGTCACCAATCTTACCCGCAGCTAACTGGAGGTCTAAGTCATCTAACTCAGGCATAGTGCGGTTATTGTCGTTCCAGAACTCAGGCTGGCAGAACTGATTGTAGTGATGCTTTAAGAGGTCTTGTGAGCGGTCTGAGTGCTGCTTTTTTAGCTCTGGCTTGATGTCATGCATACCAGCGTAACCATGCAAGTTCTCGTCATCTTCTTTTACTGGTGTGCCGTCAATGTTAGACAAGTCATACTCAAATGGTGCTAATCCAAGAAACTCATGGATGCGGTCTAATTCTTTTTTAGGGTCTGCGAGTAGGTTGTCGTACTCTACAAACAGGAAGTTCTCTGGCATGGCTTCGTAGCCTTGTTGCAGCGAGATATATGCAGCTTTAAGGTGGTCTGCAAGCTGTCCAGAATACATAAATTCATCTAAGTCGGCTGGTTTTGCAACACGGACAAACGATGCCATACAGTCTGGCACAGGACGCACAGTAGCGATAATTTTTGGTGCGTGACCTAATACCTGAGTCATAGCGCCCATAATGATAGGAATAGGCCAGCCACGTCCTTTGTCGATT
>TBL_comb47_HYPODRAFT_10006834_pt1 | contig 12193 bp, 11 predicted proteins | sample TroBogypolimnion_40_FD_10682 | JGI IMG/M metagenome (IMG submission 10682) | reverse complement strand
CCGTTCCTTTGTTTACTTCCAGGTAATAATCCCTTAGTTTGACTTTAAAGGTCACCTTTTGCCAAGGGCCAATTAAGATCAGATCGGTCACTTCGTCCCTGTATTGATCTTTCATGCAATCGATGGCAAATGGCAATACTTCTGCTCCCATGGAATAGCCCATAAATACAACCTTCTTTGGTCCCCATTTTTTGGTACACCTTTCAATTAAGGATTCAAGATCGCACCCTATCTGAGCAGGCTTTTTTTCCAACCACAGGTATTTTTTTGTATTTACTGCCATTACGGAGACACTATTTATATTCAGATAATGTGTCACAGATTGTACCAGGTTTCGCCATCCTCCGTTTCCGGTCAATAAAATTACATAGTAATCACAAGGTCCTTTCGACCGTGATTCAATCGTGGGTAAATTCTTTGACGGTTTCACCTTTTGGGCAAAAAGTGAAGGATGGATAAAAAGGATGCTAATGAGCAGCACTTTGCAGAATAGCAACAGAATAGTTTTCATCGTCAGACATTTGTTATTGAAATCCCGCTTCCTGAGGAGGTTTAGTGTTTCTCCATAACAACTTTTCAATCCTACTAAAGATACAAAATAATCGGTAAAAAAATACAATTTAAACAGGATTACGGTTTGGGAGATTTGGAGTGTTCTGTGTCAGAATGATTCTTCCGCTTTATTCAGAATTATTCAGGAAAATTTTGTAATTTAGGGTATCAGGAGTAAGGTTAATCATTGGACATCAATACAGAATCAACATGAAAAACTACATCGAAACACTTAAAGCGATTGAGATCCTGAAACAGGAGAATAAATCAAAGGTCAGGACCGTAAAACTGCATCTGCTTAAGGGCGAAATTGAGAATCTGGAGACAACTCTTGAATATAAAAAAGGGAGGATCTACCCGGGAATTAATGTGGTTGAATCCTACGAAAACGATAACCTGAATGAATTTTTCGGAAGCGATGACATCGACCAACTGGAAAAAGGGGTCAGGTCATTAAAGAAAGCCCTCAGGGAAGCAATGGAAGATTAAATTGATTTTGAGATATCCGCAGAGGCCGGATATCTTGTTACTGGCTAAATCATAAATATTATTAAACTTAGTAGATGACAAAAATTATAATGATCTAATATTCCATGATATATGTTGATAACTTAGTGATAACTATTCTTGTTTTATCAACATAAAGCATTGAAAACAAGCGGTTTTAATGTTGGAGACACGCATTTGACAGATATCGACCGAATTAACAAGCTCTTTGCACTGGTGCCGGTTGCTTTTGTATGGGCATACAAGGTTGGAATTTTCTTAAATTCTATTTGCCCAATCAAGATCAAAAAGCATGGCAGAAGAGCTCAAAGTTTATTCAAATATGGAATGACACATATTTATAATGCACTGTCTTTTAATGATATAAATTTATTAAATGTTCTCAATTTTTGTCATGTACTTAGAAGTTAGTATTTACAAAAATAGAAAAAAACTCCATTTCTTAGGTACTGCAACTTCTTTAACTTTACATAAACCAAAGGAATAGATCCCACGAAGATTCCGGAAACGGAAGCTTATGATCACAATTTTAATTCCATCGGTGCTGCAGAGAAACTGATTCATGAGTGGAAAGATTGCTCCAAGATTAACTGGGACGCTAATCATGCATATTATTAACCTGTTAATGATACAACTTGCATGCCACCGCAATGGTCGTTTTTCCATGACGAACAGGCACATTCAGGTCTGTATCATTAGATTACACATAGCACTGGCCACCGTTCCAGGCTTGGACGGCATGAGAAGATGAAGGATCATCAGTTTGGTTCCCATGATAATTCTCAAGAGGAATTGACAGCCGGGTTAGGAGCAGCTTATCTTTACGGAATAACTGGTATTCAACAGGAAACTATTCAAAATAACGCAGCCTATCAAGAGCTGGATCACAATATTCAAGGATGATCCCAAAATTCTGGCAATGGCAGCAGCCCGGGCACAGAATGCAGTTAATTACAGAATCAATCAAAAATTAGAACCAGCTACAGTTGCTGAAATGGTTTTATAGAGAAAGGTCCTTAGGGGCCTTTCTTTGTGTTCACTTTCATCCGTATATAATTTGTTTTTTAATTACCGGATGGAACTCGCATGTGAGATATTCATCCGTGTTTGTGTTTGCCGAACATGCTCGTTTCATAAGATTACCAATATAGGATAGGATAAATAAAAGGAAATTTAAAGAATTGAAAGTTTTTAAAAAACTATTGGAAATTACTTATATTTTATTAAATTTGTATGAGTTATCATACATTAAAAATTAAATAGATGCATAATGACTGATTTATCAGACAATAAATGGATGGCTTCAAGCGATTCAGTATTGCTAAAATCGATTGGATCTTTCATCAGGCATAATCGCTTATTGCAAAATAAGACGCAGGGGCAACTGGCCAAAGAAGCCGGAATAGTCCGTTCAACTTTAAGTTTGTTTGAAAGAGGAGAGAATACGAGCTTACTTGTATTTATTCAGCTTTTAAGGGCATTGAAACTCCTGCACCTTTTACAGGAATTTCAGATTACAACCCGTATCAGCCCTATTCAATTAGCCAAACTTGAACGATCAGAGCGCCTCAGGGCAAGGAGTAAAAATCCAATTGAATCCAAACCTAAATCCGATTGGTGATGGCAAAAACTGCAACTGTAAAAATCTGGAACACCAATGTTGGCGCTATTGCATGGGATGATGCTACTGGAATTGGTGATTTTGAATATGAGCCCTCCTTTCTGAGAAACAATTGGGACCTTGCACCCTTAAAAATGCCTTTGGAAGAAGCCAGAGGACGTATTTTTACCTTCACGGAATTAAAAAATAGTCCGACGTTTAAAGGGCTGCCGGGCTTAGTTGCAGATGTATTGCCCGATAAATATGGTAATGCCATATTAGATGCCTGGTTATCGCGAAGTGGCCGACCTTCGGGAAGTATGAACCCGGTTGAAACACTCTGTTTTATTGGCAGGCGTGGCATGGGTGCTTTGGAATTTGAGCCTCCCGAACCTAAAGGGGCAAACGCTGCAACAACGGTTGAAGTAGATGACCTTGTCGAAATAGCAAATGATATTCTCGCCGGACGTAAAAACTTCTCAACCAATCTTTCTGCCGATAAAGAAAAAGCCTTACTCGATATCTTAAAAATTGGCACCTCCGCCGGAGGAGCCCGGGCAAAGGCGGTTATCGCGTTTAATCCTGACACCAGGGAAGTACGCAGCGGGCAGGCCGACGCTCCCAAAGGTTTTTCGCATTGGCTGATCAAATTTGATGGTGTTACCGACAGCCAGTTTGGGGCAGCACATGGTTATGGACGTGTCGAAATGGCTTACCACCTGATGGCAAAAGCCGCTGAAATTGAGATGACAGAATGCCGCCTTTTTGAGGAACATGGGAGAGCACATTTTATGACCCGAAGATTCGACCGTGAGCCCGGTAAAGGGAAAATACACCTTCAGAGTTTTTGTGCCCTGCAGCATTACGACTTTAATGATATAAACTCGTACAGTTACGAGCAACTCTTTGAAACGATGCGGTTGCTTGGGTTGCCTTACCCGCAGGCCGAACAGTTATTCAGGCGTATGGTCTTTAATGTACTATCGCGTAATTGCGACGACCATACCAAGAACTTTGCTTTTTTGATGGATAAAATGGGTGTATGGTCGCTTTCCCCGGCGTTTGATGTATGCCACTCTTACCGGCCCGGAAGTGCCTGGGTAAGTCAGCAGTCACTTAGTGTGAATGGTAAAAGAAAGGGCATTACCCGAAACGATTTATTGTCAGTTGCCAGGCAAATGAATATTAAGAAGGGCGCCAACATTGTTAATCAGATTAATGAAGTTGTGAATCAGTGGCCACAATATGCCGAAGAAACCAGCGTAAGTGCCAAACTTAGAGATGCTATAAACGCAACCTTAATCAATATAAATCAGTAAAAACTATCCCAGATAAACCGAACCATCCCAACCAGAAGCACCAATTGTCAGAACGGAGGCCTAAAGTGTTTAAGAAAGAGAATTAAATAGCAATGGGGTTTACACTTTAAAAGAGAGCAGTCATAACCATTTATTCGGTAGGGGGTATCCCTATTTCTGCAGCTATTTTTTGCCACCCGCACACAACAGACTTTATCTGGTCTATAACTCTATCCATTTCCTTTTCTTCCAATCAATTTTAAATCCTGTAATTTTCTTCCAAACTCATCATTGCCTGCGAGCTTCAATAAGTCATCCTGTAGTCCCAATACCCTAAGTACATTAAAATATGCACCAAGAGAAACGCTGGGGTTTCCTTTTTCAATGTGGTATAGTGTGGAACGATCAATTCCTGCCCGTTCCGCCACTTGTATGGTCGTAAGATTCCGCCGCTTTCGGGCCAGTTTAATGTTTTCTCCCATCTGTTCAAATATCATTTGAAACTTTGGAAGTAAGATTTGCTTCTTGGATTGCATTTATTGTTGTTTATTATCGACAAATATAAAGATAATGTCTTAAATAAACAACATTTGTATTTGAAAAAAGGGGAAAGGAAGCCCTCTCTCGTACATTTCACAGGCGCCGCACCGGGGAACTGTGCCGCTTTTGTCTGTTCCCTGCATTGCATTTTAGTTTGTTTTTAAACTTTGAATTAACTGTCAGATATATTGATAATTAAGCCCTTGTCCGATTATATCCGCATATAAACGGATATAACCGATTAAGGTAATACTAAAGTTCCAAACATGATTTCACTTCATGCAGGGAGTGAAACTTTTAATGCCGCACTGATATTTTACAATTGGGTCAAAGGTGCAGCCAAAGCCGGTGAGCCGGGTATGAAAACTATTTATGATAATTTTCGTTTAGGATAATCCTCAAGGTACATTTTATCGTTTAAGATCACCTTTTACCAATTCAAAAATTCTGCACTACAGGGATCTTACTCCATTTTGGATTCCAAAAGGTCTGTTTTTTATTTGGTTTTCAGGTCTGTTTTTTCCAAAAGGTTTTGTGAATAATCAATTTAAGGGTGTATTTCCTTTAATTGACTTTTAAAAGGGTTCATTTATATTAAAAAAGAGTTCAAAAGGTTTTGCAAAGAAATCAATTTATACTGCCATTCTTCTTTATGGAACATATTTGAATCAACTTAATTCAGTTGCCAGAGAAAAAAGAGGTGCAGAAGGTCAAACCTGAACTATTTTTGAATAAAAAGGATTTGATTTGAGTTTAATAGGTTTTGTGATGACAATTCTTAAATTCTCAATACATCGAAAAATACGGAGTGCTAAATAGGAAGCAGCCATCAATTATTAGTTGATCTGAAATTTCTTAATTGTACCCGGAAATATGGCACTCGCTACGAATGCTCACATTTTAAATTTGTTGGTTTGACAATGTCGGGCACTGGAGTGTTTACTCCTTGACGTCGTAAAACTTGCAAACCAAACTGTTTCACTCTCACAATTACGTTTCGTGAACCATCAAATTTAAAACTGATCCGCTTCTTGGCTCGTAAAATTCCCGGCAATCCCAGACCCTTTTAAGGAAATCGCTACGCTCAAAGCTTGACTGGGATTACCTCCATTTTTCGGCTTGGGCTCGCCTGCTTGTCGAAACTATAACGTTCACATCTCCTTATTCCGAGGGATCGGAATTGTGTCGACAGTTCGCTCAATTCACGCTACGGCCTCGTTAAAAAGGCTGAAAAACGCCTTTGTTGAACTCGACAGTTGATCGCGTTCCTACCGTTTCTTAACTCGCAGACGGCTCGCGCCTGAAGAAGAAAAGATCACAGAACCGCTAAGCAAAGATAGATGTCGACAGGAAGAATTATGTCAAGGTCAAGCAAGTTGTCGCACACTCCAAACCTGGACATAATTAACCGACATTCTGGGTAGGTGCTTAGCGATTTTGAGATCTTATGGTGTTTCTGGATGAAATGATTATAAGAAATATCAGCAATTGCTTAGTTATAAATGTGTTGAACCTATTTTGAGTTTTCAATTTTGTCATGATGCTGCGTGCCAATTAATGAATCAAATATCACTTTTAGGAGGATCTTACACTTAACCCCACTGAAAAACATAAGCAATGATTCCTGCAAGAAATAATAACGGTATTATCATGGCAATTGAACCAACAATCCAGGATGCAACAGTGGTGCCAGTATCTTTGTTATAGATTTCCATCCTAACAATGGACTCCATAGGAATAGTAACCTGCATAATGCCTGGATCACCAAAATTTGCGACAAACAGATGAACCTCATTAGTCAGGAATCGTTGGTTTTTAGAACCAATTGCACGATATCTGTTCGCCCCTGCAGGATTAACCGGATGTTTAGTTGGTGGCATTTTATAATCACTCAACATTCCGGTCAAGTTATTATTCTTAAGCTGAACATCATTTAAAACATACTTCTTATCGTCAAAATGCAGGATGATTGTTTTACTGGCATGCTTAACTCCTTCAATGGCAGTTGAAGAAGGCATAATTGAGGTTTTTACTTCAAAATAGCTTCGACAACCAATTGTAAGATTGAATACTACAAAAGTAAGCACCACTGAGATCCATTTTAAAACCTGGTTTCTTTGAGTTTTATTCCATTCAGGTAGTTTTAACCAATCCGATTTAGTCTTCTGTTGCAGGGTTTCCATAATCCATTTGTTTAAGGGGTATGAGACTACTATTCACAAAAAGATGCACCTATGTACCAAAAATCAGTTTTTTATTTGGTTGAATATTATTGGGATAATCAAATATAAGAAAATTATTTGAAAAGTCAAGTGTTGAAATTCTTCCTTTAGTTAAATAAAAAAATAAATTGCCTGAAAATTTATTACTGCTTTACTCTGAACAGAATTGGGATAAAAAGCCGAAAATGATTCCTAATTATATGTTTAGGACAAAATTGGATCTGTTTTAAAAAGATTGATAAAATGTCCCGGAATTGATGCGCTAATTTAAGCCAATAATAGCGATTAAGCAATCTAAAGGTGTTTCCGGATGGAATGATTATAAATTGGGGTTCAATTACTTAATTCTAAGAGCATTTTGTAAATTTGAAAGACTTTATCCTAAAATCAACACCTATGAAAACTTCACAATTATTACTCAGCCAATTGTTTCTTTTAGCAGTATGGTAATGTAAAAAGGAGGATTCACCTCTACCAATTTCAGTGACTTTAAAAGTCTCTTTCAAAGACACGACTGTTGTGTTCGGTGATACAGTCACCTTATTATGGAAGGCTGAACATAGTACGTCAATATTATTCCAGAGTAAAAAGAGTTTATTAACTCATGATTCCATAACCCTAATAAAATTGTTACGAGATACTACGTTTACAATAATTGCAAATGGATCTGGAGGAAGTTTAACACAGACTGCATCCATAAAGGTTGGTGACTGGACTACTTCAAGATTTGGTCTTTTAACTTATGGATCTGATACAAAAACACATCCTTGGTACACTACAAATATATCTCATTTTGATAATAACAATAATTACTTAGATAGTCTTTACTTGTCAATTGGAGGCGGAGCTTGGTCTAATGGAGTTTTCATGCCCAGTTGGGATATTGTAACCAATTATTATTTTTGGAATATGAACGGGGATTTAGAAGGTTTTGCGATAGATGGTACACCTATCTTGTGGAATTGCCCTTGGTCTATTGAAGGTCAAATTTATAAAATGGATAGAACTATATGTAAAATAATTGACCTTACAAAGACGAAATTTTTTTATGACATGCCTAGTTTTATTGATACTGATGGTACATCAAAACATGGTAGAATTACATGTACCCGAAAAGATTAGAAGAAGATTTTTATATCTAAACACGGCCGCTAACAGCTGTTTGGCAATTATACTGCCTAAATGTTTTTACTAAAGGTTAATGGGTGTAATCGTTAAATAACAATGCACAGACTTTGGTAACGATAGTGCACAGTTTCTTTTAAAATTAAGTTGATCAGATTTCAGTTCGGGACAAAATCTGAATCTGTTTAATAAAATCAAAAAATGTCCCGGGATTAATTATATTGGATTGAATTAAGTTTTAATTTTACAGAGAAAGGAAGCTGGCTGAAAGCATTTAGTTCTTTCTTGAATATTTGTAATTACTTGTTCTTACGTTAAACTGAGAGTTAAACCAAAACTGAGAAATAAAAAAACACCTACATCTTTCAATGTAAGTGTCTGATTATTTGTGACCCCGGAGAGACTCGAACCCCCAACCTTCTGATCCGTAGTCAGATGCTCTATCCATTAAGCTACGGGGCCAATTATATCGGAAACATCTGCAATTCGTTAATCAAAACAGACGATTCCGCTTTTGCCATCCCTTGCGATTAATTCAGTAATCAATTAATCGCTTGACGAAAGCGGTGCAAAGATAATCAGATTTCAGATACCAAAACCATGCCATCCTAATATTTTAAGGATTTCTCCTTCCCAAATTAGAGGGATTAAATTATAGCGATGGTAAATCCCATTGGGATAGCTAAATAAGAGTGATTTTCAGAAACATGCTTTTTTTTTATATTCCCACAGTCAATTTTACAAGTAAACTTTGGTAAAATATTCCCCATTTTAGAATTTATTATTCTATATTTGCACCTTATTTTTATTTGTTCTAAATAAGAATCAAGGTGCGACTTTCTGAAGTTGAAGAAAATAAACGTGTTGTCATAACAAAAGTGCTGGGTCATGGCTCTTTTCGTCGACGGATTTCGGAAATGGGATTCATTGCCGGGAAGGAAGTTGCAGTGCTTAAAAATGCTCCGCTTTTTGATCCTGTTGAATACCAGCTTCTTGGATACAATGTCTCGCTGCGCCGTGCTGAGGCTGCACTGATCGAAGTAATTACGATGGAGGAGGCAATGAACTTCGCCTCGCCAAGTTTCGACGGTACAATAGACATGGAGGTGTTAAAGATTTCGGCATGCGAGAAAGGGAAGACCATCCATGTGGCATTGGCTGGAAATCCGAACTGCGGTAAAACAACCTTATTTAACAGGGTTACCCATTCGAAGGAGCATGTTGGAAATTACACCGGCGTGACCGTCGATTCCAAAATTGCCTCTTTTCTGCATAAAGGATACACCTTTAACCTGGTCGACCTGCCAGGTACCTATTCATTAACCTCATTTTCCCCTGAAGAACTATATACCCGGAATTATATTATTGAAGAAACGCCTGATATCGTCTTAAATGTTATCGATGCCTCGAATCTTGAGCGCAATATGTTTTTGACTACCCAGCTGATCGACATGGATATCAAGGTTGTTATTGCTTTAAATATTTATGACGATTTGAAAACCAGTGGAGCCAAACTTGACAGGGAAAAACTAGGTAAACTGCTGGGAATTCCCATCATTCCCACAACTGCAAGCAAAGGGGAAGGGATGGAGAAATTGTTCGATGAAATTATTGAAGTTTACGAGGAGCGTAACCCTGTTGTCCGCCATATTCATATAAACTATGGGGAAGAGCTTGAGCAATCAATTATGGCCATCCGCCAGGAGATAAAGAAAGATAAGCCAATCACGGCAAAATTATCCTCAAGATATCTGGCAATCAGACTATTAGATAAAGATCCGACGGCATTGGAAGCGCTCAAAGATTCAACGAATTATTTCGGTATAAATGAGGTCCTTCAGCGGGAGATGGCTCGTTTAAAATCGAGGTGGAATGAGGAGAGTTCGCATTTGATAACCTATGCCAAATTTGGTTTTATTTCGGGTGCCTTACTGGAAACCTTTGTCCCGGGTATCCAATGGCGCTATGCCATAACCGGAAAGATTGACAAACTGATGACGCATCGCATTCTTGGCTTTCCGATCTTCCTGTTTTTCATGTTTCTGACTTTCTTCGCAACATTTAAATTAGGAGGCATTCCGATGATCTGGATCAACGGCGGGGTAAATTTAGTTTCCGGAATAATCAAAACATCGTTGCCACCCGGGATGTTTAAGGATCTTTTGACCGATGGGCTTGTCAACGGACTTGGAAGCATAATTGTTTTTCTCCCGAATATTCTGATTCTGTTCTTTTTTACTTCGCTGATGGAAGATACCGGCTATATGGCCAGGGCAGCATTTATCATGGATAAACTCATGCACAAGATCGGTTTACACGGACGGTCATTCATCCCAATGGTTATGGGTTTTGGATGCAATGTCCCTGCAATCATGGCAACCCGAACTATTCGTAATCGCAGCGACAGGTTGCTGACGATGCTGATTATCCCTTTCATGTCGTGTTCCGCCCGTTTGCCGGTATACATTGTGTTGATTTCAGCCTTTTTCAAGGATTATCCGGCGATGGTGCTGACAAGCTTATACCTACTTGGAATAACCATGGCCATTGTTATGGCTAAAATATTGAACCGCACGCTGTTCCGACGCAAGGATACTCCTTTTGTAATGGAACTTCCCCCTTACAGGATGCCGATTTTACGGAATACCTTAGTCCATATGTGGGATAAGGCTAGTCAATATATTAAAAAGATTGGAGGAACAATTCTCGTCGCAGTTGTAATTATCTGGGCTCTGGAATATTTTCCGCGAAGTGCATCAGATTCGAATAGTTTAACCGGTAAAACGGGTAAGCAGATTGCCAATTCGATGCATGTCCAATCACAAATCGAAAATTCCTATCTGGGAACCATCGGGCATATTATTGAACCGGTAATCAGCCCTTTAGGTTTTGACTGGCGGATGGGAATTTGCCTCGTGGCCGGGATTCCTGCCAAAGAGATCGTAGTGAGTACCATGGGTGTCCTTTATGAAACAGGAAAGGATAACCAAAAGACCAAAGAGTTATTGCCTGAAGTACTAAAAGCTGAGACCTATTATATCGGACCAAAAGCGGGTGATAAAGTGTTCAATCAGGCGGTTGCCCTCTCTTTTCTTGTCTTTGTCCTCCTCTATTTTCCATGTATTGCCGTGATAGCCACCATAAAGCGGGAATCGGGAAGTTGGAAATGGGCCATGTTTACCGTTCTATACACTACGGGTTTTGCCTGGATAATTTCATTTATTACTTACAGGGCAGCCCTCTATTTTATATAGCTCATCTTTAATACAACTATCAGATATGCAGGATATTATAACATGCGTTGTTGTTTTGGTCGCCATTTCGATTATGGTCTATAAAGCTGTACAATCGCTTAAAGCATTTAAAAAGACAACCCAAGACAGTAGTTGCAACGGATGCGGAGGTGGCTGTTGCGGATGCCCGGTCGCACCGGCTAACCGGAAGATTGCAAAGAGATAATTATCAAAAAATCTTTGTATTGTTGCTTTAATTTTGTTTGTGCTCGGATATATGTTCCGGGACCTAAGAACAAGGCTTCAGCCGGCATTGGAAAAGGCTGGTGATGCTGATGCAAAAATCACAAGCCTAATCCGTTCGCTGCGAGACTATTCAAAAAACACCCTGATCTTGCCGGGATCCTGAAAACTTATGGGATATTATAATCTCACCTCCCTTAAAAAATTTATTTCCTAACTTAATTGCAACTCCAGAATCTTTGCAATTTCTTCGAGTGTCAAATCGCCCTTCTCACCCATGGTCTTAATACCCCGTTTCTCAAAACGACCGATTACCTTAGGGATAATCTCCGCCCCTATTCCATAATCCGATAATTTGGTTTTTATCCCGACAGACTCGAAGAAATTAACCGTTTTTGCAATAATCGCATCAATTTTTTCGTCGGTAGTACCACTGCAAATATTCCACACTCTTTCTCCATACTGAAGCATTTTGGTCTCCTTGCTTTCACGTTTGATCCTCATCAAGCCAGGAAGAACAATGCAGAGCGTCTGACCATGATCGATCCCATGAAGTGCCGTAAGTTCGTGTCCGATCATATGGGTGGCCCAGTCCTGCGGAACACCAACACCAATCAGGCCGTTTAAGGCCATCGTGGCTGCCCACATGAAGTTAGCAGCCGCATTGTAATCAGTGCGATCTGCAAGTACTTTTGGGCCCTCCTCGATGAGTGTAGTCAGCAATGATTCTGCAAACCTGTCCTGCACCGGGGCATTGACCGGATAAGTGAGGTATTGTTCCATCACATGAATAAATGCATCGACAATACCATTGGATACCTGGATCTGTGGCAATGAAAACACTACTTCCGGATCAAGAATTGAGAAAAGTGG
>TBL_comb47_HYPODRAFT_10006833_pt1 | contig 12194 bp, 13 predicted proteins | sample TroBogypolimnion_40_FD_10682 | JGI IMG/M metagenome (IMG submission 10682) | reverse complement strand
TTCGCGTCCGTGGCCTGCTGTCGTTTCGCGTTGGCCGTTTTGATCGCGTTGGCGACGCCCGCCTCGGCCTGCTGCAAGATGGCCCGCAGCACGGCCGCCGCCGCATCGGCCTCTTTGGCCGCCTTCTCGGCCGCCGGGTAGCCGGGGTCCGGCGTGGCCTCAGCCCCCGCCGAAAGCCAGCCCGAGGAGGCCAGCACCAGCCAGAGCAGCGGAAGCACCTTGGTTATCGTCCGGGGCCGCCTCGCACCAGGGCTGGAGTGCAATACAGCTCTGCTGACCTCCCCGGGAGACGGGCGTCTTCCGGGAAACCAACGTGCATCAAGCGCTATACGTCCTACGCAACGCAGACGGGAGAAAGACCATCGTGGGCTGCCGCAAATCATCGGCCCTTATCCTACACACCTTGTCAACCATCTCGCAATGGTTTAGAAAAATACCAGCGCTGGGCCAGCGTAGCGTCGCCGTTGCAGGGCGCCATCGCGTTTCCGGGCGCACGCCCCGGGCGGCTTCCGGTTTGCGGAATTCCTGGGCTTAATCGACTTCGTGGTGCTGGTCCCTGACGGGGATTTCTCTTCGCACACTGAACCTCATTATCGGTGCCCACCATGCCCTCCGCCAGATCCTCCACCGTGTGCCCCACCAAATCCCCCACTTGATCCTCCGCCAGCATGACCTCCCGCAACGCCCCCATGAAAACCTCCGCCTGTGCTCCCACGGTATCCGCCGTACCCCGCAGCGTAGCCACGATTTCCACGGTATCCTCCAGCGTAGCCGCGATATCCGCTGTATCCTCGATAAGCCCCATAGCCCCGGTATCCACCGTGGTATCCGCCCCATCCGTAGGGACGGCCAATGCCGAATCCCAGCCCACCATATATCCATGTCCCGCCAATCCATAGGCCGCTATCTCCCCAGTACCCCGGATTCCAGTAATAGTCGGGACCTGGGGATGACGGGATTAGCTCCGGCGCGTCGTAAGTTGGAACCGGCGCGTATTCTGGCGCGGCCGTCTGTGGTGGGATATAGGCTTGAGCTGGCGAAGATGGCGCCGGCGGTGGTGTTTGTGGTGCGTATGCCTGTGCCCCGGCATGCACTTGCCGGTCGTGGTTCAGCATGGCCGTGATGATTTGGTGCTGCACCCCCTCTGCATTGAGCAACAGGATGTCTTCGGCCGATAGGTGGAAGGCTGCCGGCGCTGCATCCACGTAGGCGGTGGTCACCTGTTCAGAGATCCCGGACTTGGAAAGCTTCAGCACTTCTCCCGCACCAGGCGAGAGAGCTGCGTTGGCACTGGAGAGGGTCAGCGTTACAGCTATCAGATATCCGATCCCGTTTTGTTTCATAAATGTCTTTCTTGGGGCGGAGATTTGGCCTTTCTCCGGTGACCCTCCAACACCAATCAATCCCGACTCCTTAGACGCTTCGAGGAGCGACATTGTTCACCCTTCGTGACACTCGACCGTTGCTATCATCCCATCTCAGCAGGTCGAGGAGGACTCCTAGGACCGGTATTCCCAGGTTGAAGTTCGCAGCAGGTCAAACCAGCCTGTTGACACTCGCAGTCTCATGGATTATTGCTTCGATGGCATGCGCATCGACGAAAAGCACGATCGCCGTGGCCCGGGTGGGGTTCGAATGGACGACGCGGCAAGCAAGCTCTTCTCAGTAGCTTCTAATATTTACGAAAAGGGGTTCATATGAGCTGGGACGGACTATTTGACAGCAAAAGCAACATGTCCAAAAGGGCTAAGCAGCCCAATCACAACAATGGTGGGAACTACTGCGGTCAGTTTAAATCCACGAACACGCGCGATCCCAGTATACCCAAGGAAGCCGACATTTACACCATACCCACGGCGCTGCACCACGTCACTGACTGGGCCCTGCTCCGCGACGTGTGGAATCGGATGGTGTTGGACAAACATTGGGGAACCATTTGTTGTTGGTTGTATGCGGTTGGGTTCGATGTTAATAACGTTTATAAGGAGCAAGGCGAGAAAGATCGCGTGCAATCGCCAGCGGCTATCGTAGGGGCGATCATGCGTAAAGAAGAGGTGCAGCTCGTAGCCGACGTGAGTGAAATTCATGAACGCATCACCTGGTCAACGTGGAACCTCGTCGAAGGGCCAAAGGAAGATATACGTAGCGACGACCTGGGAAACTTTCACGATATCTTTTCGAATGTAAATGGCCTGACGCAAACGGAAAGAGCGCGTTTGCAACAAACGGATGTCGTGTACACAATTATGAGCGGTCTCAACCTGAAGAAGGAGGTCGCCAAACTCAAGGCCCTTGAACTGAGCAAGGCTCTCCTGGCCGTGGATCGCAACGCGACCATTATCAAGCTAAGGTCCACGATGTGGACAAAGGCGCCGACCGGGGCGAAGAAATGCTGGAGTAAGAATGTTGTTCACTAACAACATTCCTTTGAGATAGGTCACTGTTGGTGTGTGATCAGTCGCCACCGAAGCGGCATACTTTGTCGTTCTGCTTGACAGGGATGGGACACCAGCACTCCCGCAAGGCCGGTTCGTCATCGACCTTCACCAGGCATCACTTCCTTTTCTGTTCCACTCTAACCAAAATAACGTGATACACTCAATTGTTGGCCAATGAAACTCGCGGTCCGATTCCAAGAAAGCCCGCCACGAGCCACAAACCGAAAACCTAGATAATTCGACACGAATCGTGTCGGAAAGTGTCGGAAATTCTACTGCGGTTTTGAAAACCGCCACCAAGCCATGGTGTGACGGAAAACGACCACCGCCACTGTCGATGGGATCGCAATCGTGCCGCTGCCTCGCCGCGGGGTGTGATTAACCGCTCCGCCACCCCGCGCCCGCCCGGGCCTGCTCTCAAAGCAGCACCAATTGCTGCTCGTTGGCCTCGCGAAGGCTGGCCGCCCCAAGGCCCAGCAACCGCAGTGGGCGCGACACTAGTTTCTCCCGGCCCAGCAGAAAGCAGCCCAGCCTGAAGATGTCGCCGGGATCGCTGATCGGGACCTCGGCCGAAATTTGCCGCGTCAGGGTGGTGAAATCGCCATACCGGACCTTCACCTGGACGGTGTGGGCGGCGATCCGCGGTTCGACGTCGACAGCCACCCGAACGAGGTCCAGTTGTCACCTCATGAAGGCGACGTTGAAAAGCGTGGCGATTACGCAAGCTTGAGCGGCCAGCGTCGTCGCGTCACGAGGGTCAATGCCCCGACGACTAGGTCAAAACCGCTTCCATCCCGTGGGAGCTCTGTCCTCGGTGCTGCCTTCAATGCGATAGCTCGGGAGCGACCACCGGGTGTGCTGGTTCGTGCTGACCGAACCATAGCCCGATTCGTTCCAGAGATAAAAGCTGGTGAGGTGGTCGGCCGAGTCGTAGATCAGGGAGGTGAAGCTTTCATGCCCCTTTTCCACAGGCGTAATGGTGAATCGCCATTCCCACATCGTGCGCTCCGGGACCGTGACCTTGAAGTGTTCGTTCGTTCCTGCCGGAAGGTGCACCTCTTTGCCCCGCTCCACGGTGAGGGTGTAATCGCAATTGCGCTCCCATTTGAAGGGGACGGTATTCGGCTTCTCCACTCCGTACTCGATCAGGATCAAGTCCTTCGACCAGTCGGTCTCTTTGTAGTCTTTCGAACCGCCACCCCGGTTCACGAGGCCACCCCAGTTCGCCTTCTCCGTGCCCCCGGTGAACTGGGGGCCTCCGTGCGCCCAGGTTTTGTTGGGAAAATTCACCTGAATCGCAAAGAAGTTCAGACCGGCCGGATCGATTTTCTCAACGATGAGGTGCGCCCAAACGCTCACGATCCTGGCGTCTTTGGGGACACCTTCGAACCGGAGGTGAGTCTGTGAGTTGGTCTCGCCTCCGCCAATCCCCATATCAGGAATAGCGAGCGTGGATGCGACCGCGCTGTATGAGACGGTCAATGTGATCAAGGCAACTGGAAAAGTCTTAAGCATGCCTGGGAAAGCATGGTGTTTGTGGCGGATTTTGGCAACAGGCTTCCGTGTGGTCCTGCAACTCAGCCGTTGCCAGCTTTCCGAACCAGCCGTGCCGCGTGGGTCTGGAGGTACTTCTCCATCGGTTCGATGGCGCTGATCTGTGCACTGACCCGCCTTTCCCCGAATTGGTTAATGATCCGGTAATGGATGAGGGTCCTGCCCGCGCGACAACCTCAATGATTGCGGCGTGGGTGGCCCAAACCTGGCCTGGTTCCAATGGCCCGTGGTTTTCCATCAACATCGGAATTCTGACGCCAGAAGGGGTCTCGATCTTCATCCGAGTTGCGAAGCCGCACCTTTGACCCAGGGAGCAGCGGGAATCCGCCGGCCCTCTCTGCTCGCGCACCGGCCGGCACTTTCCGCTTTGCGCCTCGGGTAATCTGCACTTAACTTCCCGCCTATGGCCGACGTCGCCGACCACCTTCGGAAGAAACTGGGCACCCTGCCGCACAAGCCCGGGATCTACCTGATGCGGGACCGCTTTGGGACGGTGATCTACGTCGGCAAGGCCCGGGATTTGCGCAAGCGGGTGAGCCATTACTTCCAGCCATCCCGCCGCATGGGCTGGGATTTAAAGCTCAAGGCCTTGACCGACGCCATCCACGATTTTGATTTCCATGTGGTCCGCAGCGAGCCGGAGTCGCTCCTGCTCGAAGGCAAGCTGATCAAGGAATTCCATCCGCGCTACAACATCAGCTTTCGCGACGACAAGCAGTTCCTCCTGCTCAAGGTCAACCTCGAGGACCCCATCCCGCGGTTCACCCTCACCCGGCTCAAACAGGACGACGGGGCGCGTTATTTCGGGCCGTTCCCCAACTCCAGCGCCCTGCGCGGCACGCTCGCGCTCGTCCGGCGTCAATATCATCTGCGCGGCTGCCGCCCCCTGACGCCCGGCGAGCGGGATTACAAGCACTGCCTCTACGCCCACCTCAAATACTGCACCGCCCCCTGCATCGGCAACGTCTCGCGCGACGAGTATCTCCAACAAGTCACGGCCGCCGCCGACTTCCTGGCCGGGGAGTGCGACGAGATGCGCACCCAACTCGCCGAGGAGATGAAAAAGGCCTCCGCCGCCCAGGAATACGAGCGCGCCGCCGAACTGCGCGACCTGCTGGCCGACCTGCGCCGCACCACGGAAAAAGTCAATCGCTTCGACCGCGTCCCCTACAGCCTGCCCTTCGCGCTCGATGCGGAACGGGATTTGGCCGAACTGGGCCGCCTCCTGAACCTGGCGGCCCCGCCTCGCCGCATCGAGGGCTTCGACATCTCGAATATCAGCAGCACGTTCAAGGTCGCCTCGCTGGTCAGTTTCCGCGACGGCCGGCCGGACCGCGCCAACTATCGCAAATTCAAAATCAAAACCGTCGAGGGTCAGGACGATTTTGCCTCGGTGGCCGAGGTGGTACGCCGCCGGTACACCCGCCTGCTCAAGGAGGGAGCTGCTCCCTCGCCGGACGACCCCGGACCCGCTGGCCCACCCGAACCGCGCGCACAAACCGACGGCGAGCCAACCGGTTCGCCGACCGATCCGGCCCCACTCGCGGAGACGGAAACCAAGCCGATCCGGCCCAAGCCGGGCCTGCCCGACCTGATCCTGATCGACGGCGGCAAGGGCCAACTCGGGGCGGCGTGTGGCGAGTTGGCAAAGCTGGGTCTCACCCATCTTCCCATCATTGGGCTGGCCAAGGAATTCGAGGAGATTTATCGGCCGGGTGAAAAGGAGCCGCTGCGCCTGCCGGCCGAGAGCGGCGCGCTCAAATTGCTCCAGCGGGTGCGGGACGAGTCCCACCGGCTGGCCAACACCTACAACGCCGAACTCCGCCTCAGGAAGATATCGGAGAGCCTGCTCGACGAGTTCCCTGGCATCGGTGAACGCCGCAAGTCGGCCCTGCTCAAGGAGTTCGGCTCGGTCCAGCGCCTGCGCTTGGCGACCGTCGAGCAGATCGCGGAAGTTCCCGGCTTCGGCGGCAAGGCGGCGGCTGAACTCAAGGCCTTCCTGGAGGCACGGAGTTGACGGGGGCGTTTGTGCTCACCAGGTCTCGATCGGCCCCTTGGGCACGGGGATATGCTCGCGGGCGGCGACGCCGGGGGGTTGCATGAAGGACGCCACCATCGGCGGGGGGCGAAACTTGGGCTTCAGTTCGCCCTGGTCGTCGAGAAACTGCTGACGCCAGCGGTGGTAGTTTTCGAGGACGCTCTCAAAATCGGCCAGCGAGGAGATCTGGACGACGTGGCGGATGAACTCGACCGCCGGGCCGAACCGCTTGGCGTACCAGGGGGCGACCTTACGGAACATCCGGCACCCATGCGCTTCGCCAAACACCTCGACCATCAAACCCAGGTGCCGGCGGAGCACGCGCACCCGCTCGTCAAAGGACGGCTCCGGCAACAACTCGCCGGTAGCCAGGTAATGGCCGGTATGGTGGAAGATCCAGGGATTATAAAAGGCCCCGCGGCCGATGCTGACCCCCGCGCAACCGGTTTCCTCGATCAGGTGCTTCGCGGCCTGCGGCGTCGTGACGTCGCCGTTGCCGATGACGGGGATCGACCGCACCGCCTGCACCACGGCCCGGATGCCCGCCAGGTTAATGGTGCCCGAGAAACCCTGCTCGCGCGTGCGTCCGTGGATGAAGACGGCGGCCACGCCCGCCCCTTCCAGCGCCCGCGCCAACTCGGGCGCGGTGAGGTTGTCCTCGTCCCAGCCCAGCCGCATCTTGGCAGTCACGGGGATCTTGACCGCATTGACCATGCCCGCCACGAGGCGGCTGGTCTTGTCCAATTCCGTCATCATGGCCGAGCCGCCGCCGACCCGGCAGACCTTGCGCACCGGGCAACCCATGTTGATGTCCACCGACGCCACGCCGGCCGCGGCCAGCCAGGCAGCCGCGTCGCGCATTTCCTCGGGCACGGAACCGAACAACTGCACCGCCAGTGGTTGGTCGGCCGGGCGGGTTTCTATCAGCTTAAGGGCCGCCCCGCGTTGTTCCAAGAGCGAGCGGGCATTCACGAGGTCGGTCGTGGCCAGCCCCAGACCACCCAACTCGCGCAATACCAATCGGAATGGCAGGTTGGTGTAACCTGCCAGTGGCGAAAGACACAAATTGGAGGGCAATAAGAGCTGTCCGAAACGCATGACCGGGGATCATTATACTCCGACCGGGCGGGCAGGGCGACTGCGAAGTCATAGCGCCGGCCTGGCCGAACCTACGGTAGCGCTGACTTCCAGTCGCCAGGAACACCTCGTTTTTCGTGCATCTGGCCGTGGCGCCAGCCATATTCATGCGCATGAAAGAACTGCCTCACACGCATTCGTGCTTTGTCTGCGGTGAATCGAATCCCGTCGGGTTCAATCTCCGGTCGGAAACCGACGGGCAAAAGGTCCGGGCCCGGTTTACCTTTGGCGCGGGCCACGTCGGGTTCAAGCAGACGGTGCATGGCGGGCTTACCGCGACGCTGCTGGACGAGATCATGACCTGGGCGTGCGCGGTGCCTACCCAGCGCTTCGCTTACTGCGCCGAGTTGAACGTCCGTTACCTGCAACCGGTGCGGCCGCACCAACCGGTGGTGGCCACGGCCGAACTGGTCGCCAACCGCCGGGGACGGCTGTTCGAGACCAAGGCGGAGCTGCGCGATGAATCCGGTGCCCTGTTGGCGACGGCTACCGGCAAATACCTGCCCCTCAAGACCACCGAGGCGGCCGGGATGACCACGGATTTTGTGGGCGATACCACGTGGGTGCTCGGGCCCGGATCGAGAGTGGATCGATAGCCCGGGAGAATGGGTGCTTCACCTTACTGGCTGGCCCCGCCCGGTCGCAACGTCGGCGAGGTTCACCAGGTCTTTGTAGGCCTCAGCGAAGGCGTCGAAGTTCACCTGGTCCACGGCGTAGGGAGCCAATTCTTCGATCAACTGCAGCCGACTTACGATTACCGGCAGGTCCGCGAGAGTCGGGTGTTTGGGATCCGAGATTCCATCCTCATTCAAGTCCTCGATGAGGTTCTGGCGTTCATGATCGGAGAGATTAGGGTCGTTGATGGCTTCCACCCAATACATCTCGGCGGCGCGATCCAGACCCACGAAAGAGAGGGCTACCCGGGCCATTTCATCCTGGTCGGGCGGGGCGGCGCGCCCCCCGATCTGGCCCGCGGGTGGCGGCGCGACCGAGGCGCGGAGCTGGGGGGGCACGGGGACGGGAACCGGTGACAAGGTGGGAACAGACTTTGCTGCGGATGAGGACTCGCCGGTTGGGGGAAGTCCAGTCGTCGGGGTCGTCGCCACCTCGGCGACCGTGGGTCGCGTCTGGCGGGCGGGCGCGGAATCAACCGCGACGCTTGGTTTCGCCGGTTGCGATCGCGCGCCTGGCGGCCGATGTTCAAAAGCCACCTTGCCTGCGATGGCACAAAGCACCACGATCGCGCCGAGGATGGCCAGGTTCTGGTTCGCCTTCATATGCAAATTCGCGTGTTCAGTTGTCGCGCCAGGATCGCGTCCCAGCTTCAAACCCATCTTAACCGCACCGGATGACAAGATCATGGCGCTCAGATGACACAATTGTCATCCTGAGCGGGCGCTAGCTCCGCTGGATTCGCTGGAAATCAAACCGGGCGGGCCGCTGGCCCGCCAGGTCCAACTGGACGCGGTAGAAGCCGCCGTCCTTGAGCAACTCGACGCCGGCGAGCGAGGGGCAGAGGCGGACGCGGAAGGGACGCCAGTGACGGCCCTCGTGGAGGGCGTGGGACATCCGCCCCGCCGTGTGGCCGAGGAACCGGAGGGTAGGCATGCCGGCCAGGAGACGGGAGAGGCGGAGGACCAGGTTGGTGTGGAGATGACCCAGGATGGTGTGTGTTCGATGAGGGAGACCTTGGCGCGCACGGTAGGCTCGCTCAACAAGAAAGGAAGCGCGGTGGGGTCGTGGCAAAAAAGGAGCACGCGCTGATCCGGTTCCAACCCGACAAAGGCCTCACGGATCTCCTCCAGGTGCCGCGCGCGCAACCGTTCCCACTCGGGCCGTTCCTCGGGCAGCATGTCCGTGTGGAACAGTGGCAAGGCCACTAGCGTCGAGGTGACCCCCATCAATCGGTAGCGGCCCAGGTCGAGCCGCCAGAAGGGCCGGAAACCGAGTTCGCCGATGGCGCGGTGAAAGCTGGCCAGGCGCATCCCGCCGCGGTTCCCCGCCAGGTTGATCTTGCCCAACTCGTGGTCGCCGAACGTGATGGTCAGGCGGGGGCCGAACCGGGCCCGAAGCTTGCCCAGGCATTCGGCGGCGCTTTGGAATGCGGCATCGTCGCTCAGCCCCACGAACAGGGAATCGCAGGAAAAATCACCATTGGCTACGACGTAATCCATCGGGCCCGCCTGGTCGAGGAAACGGTCCAAGAGGTGGTTTTGCTGGAGCGGTTCCCGCAGCCAGACGTAGCGGCGGTGCAGGCGAATGAGGTGCCGCTTGAGCGGGTTGCGCAACTCGCGGTATTCGTAGTCCCCCCCGCGCGCCTGTTCGGCGGGGCCGGCATAGTGGATATCGCTGAGGATACCCAGCGTGCAGGTGTCAGCCACAGGCGCAAGGAGGGATGAACGCCGCCCAGACTACGGCTTGGGCTTGTAGCCGCGGACAAAATCGATGCACTGTTTGACTTCCGGGAGCGAGTTATCCCAGTGGTACTCGTATTCGATGGAGATGTTGCCGTTGAAACCCTGGGCGTGAAGCTCGTCGAGGATGCCGCTGACATCCGAGGCGCCGGTGCCATAGGGGACATCATGGGCGCCGCCGGTTTTTTCGTTCAGGTCCTTGAGGTGGCTGCTGATGACGCGGCCTTTGAGGAGGCGCAGGCATTCCACCGGTTGGAGGCCCGAGCGCATCCAATGGCCGGTGTCGGCGCAGGAACCGATCCGCGCGTCGCGGTCTTTCACCACCGAAAGCACGTAATTGGGGTCCCACATGCGGTAATTGGGATTACCCGGCTGCTTGGGATGGTCGTGGAAGCCGACCATGACGTCGTATTCCTTGACCAGTTTTTCGATGGTGTCGATCGAGCCTACCGACTCGGTGGTGACGGCGCGCAGGCCCATGGCCTTGGCAAACTCGAACACCTTGCGAGCCTGGGCCTCGTCCTTCGGCACGTCCACCACCCCGTAATTGACGGCGGTGATCTTCTCCGCGGCGAGTTTGGCCTTCACCTTTTCGATGGTGGCCGCCGAGGCGTTATGATCCCAGGACACGTTGGGTTCTTCCTTGCTGAGCCGCTGGCCGGGGTAGAACTCGATGACCTTGCCGCCCGCCTGGGCGGTCTTCTCGATGGCCTCGAAAACGGTGAAGCGGTTGAAGGTGTAGGCTTGGCAGCCGATGAAGAAATCCCCCGTTTTGCAGGTTTCGGGGATTTTTACCTCCGCCTGAGCCGGGAGCGCGGTCAGCAGCGCGGCCAAAACACCGAACCCGAGGGGGAGGATCTTCTTAGAGAGCGTTATCATAAGATGCATATACCGTAAGTGTCTGCACTTTCTACGCGCCCCGGTTGGAGATTGCAAGCAGGAAACCGGAACGGGACATCCCCGCTTCGTGTGTGCGACTTCATCCCGACCAGTTCCAGTTGGCTCACTTTGGTGGAACGATGGTTTGAGGAACTCAACGAGAAAGCGAATCGCCGCGGCAGTTTCGTGAGTGTGCCGGATCTGGAGCAGGCCATTGCCCAGTTCCTAGCGGCTTGGAATGACTGACCCTTTGCCACTGCCTGGGGCGATAAAACCTCGCCCAAATTATCGCCAAAATGTCACTTTCAGGCGAATAACTTGCGATCCAGCAGGCGCTTGATCACGTCGTCCGGAATGGCGCTATCGTGCGGGCCGGTCATCTGGGTCTGTAGGCCATCGAACCACTCGTAGTAGTAGCCCGCGTAGAGGTGGTTGCTGGACTCGCCTTTGTAGATTACGATGTCGCCGATCTGGCCGGTCATGGGACCCCTCACATATGCAGGGCCGACGCGTTTACGTTCCGTTTTGCTCTTGAGGTTGACCAATGCCATGTCGGCTAAGTCCGAATACACCTTGTTGTAGCAGACATCGTAAAACTTCCCCCCGTACTTCACGACCTTGTGGTTGTCCCAGTTGTAGCTCTTGCGGTGGTTGTCCACCGTCAGGGTCGTATTGTGTAACAGGCCGAACTCCGGGCCCGGGTGATCGGCAATGAAGCCGACCTTCTCGGCACCGGTGTAACTCACCATTTCAGCCGCCGTAGTGACTTGGCACCCCGCGGGATCCGGCAAATTGAGCAACAACTCGAAGGCCTTGGCCAGGAAGGCGCATTCGCCCTCATGGACGTCACCGTCCAACACCTTGGCGCCGTCCCGTCCGGCTGTCGGCGGAAACCACTTCCAACCAGTGGCCTTGAGTTGATGGCGAAAGTTAACCATCAGCAGCTTCATGTTGTCCTCCGAAATAACGCCCCGGGCCACCAGGTTCCGCGAACTGACTGCCTGCATGACCTTGCCACCGACCGTTTTGGCCAGATCGAGGGCGGAGTAGGTCACATTGGCCGACGCACCCAACTGGAATTGCTCCAAGTTTGCGTAAATCCCCATGGTTATTGCTCCTAGAATGTATGCTTTGTTGCCGCGCCGCCGGCTAGTGACGACACGCAGATGAGAGAAAGCCGATGCTTCATGCCAGCCATAACAACTAAGTATACCAAGGCGGCCCGACCCCGTCAAACGACATATTCTGAAAGCATATTCTGAAAGCCGCGCCGCGCCCCCCTAATTCGGAAGAAACGATCCGATGAGGAAGACACTAAAAGTGATAGGCCGCGTAGCCGCCTTGGAACAGGTACCCAAAGCAACGGTGGCGTCCATTGTAGCGCTGGGTGAAGGCGCCCTGGAGCCATTTCATGCCGGCCATCAGGTTCACCTCCGCCGTCTCCAGCAGGAGGTGGTAGTGGCTGCCCAGGAGGACGAAGGCAGGCACCCGCCAGCCCGTTTTGAGACAAGCCTCGCGGATGAGGGCATCCGCGCTCCTATGAGCAACCGGAACAGTTACCCGCGATTGATTGGGCATGGACATCCCTTTGGGCAGGAGGTAAGAAAAGGGGGGTGAAGAGGCTCCGCTGGACTTTCGCGTTGGTTCTGCTGGTGGTGGGCGGGAGCGCGGGGTATTGGTGGTGGGCCACCCAGTTGGAGCGCAGCCAGGACGGACCCATTCGGGCGGCGGCGC
>TBL_comb47_HYPODRAFT_10006832_pt1 | contig 12196 bp, 11 predicted proteins | sample TroBogypolimnion_40_FD_10682 | JGI IMG/M metagenome (IMG submission 10682) | reverse complement strand
GGCAACAAAGATAAAAAAACTTCATCTGATACCACCCTAGCAACCCCTGATACCATTAAGGGAGGTAGGGCTGTCGCCTCCAATGAAGTTTCTGGCGACAAAGATAATACATGATCAATTGATCTGCGCCCAGAAAGTCAATACAATGTCAAACAATTATGGTTTAATTAGACTATTGCCATGATAACCCGAAAATGGGTCAAAATGAACGGTTATTTATGCTATTAATAAACTGAAATACAATATATTATACTTGTTTATTAAAAATAATGATTCCCTAAGGACTATTGGGATAATTCCGTCTCAGTTTATTACTCCAAAAAATGAAATTTATGGCTAATTTCTGCAGAATGAATGCCATTTGTAAAGTATAAAACCACTAAAAATGCATTAATTTAGTAGCTGATTAACCAATTATTCAGCCATGAAAACATTGCAATGGGTTTTTCTTTTTGTTCTTATTCAAGGCATTCATCCGATTAACAGTGATGAGAAAAAATTGAAATCAGAAAATATTTTATCTGATCAATCATCAACAGCTCTACCGGCATCAGACATCTGGACGCTTTCCAAAAAGGTAATACCTGCTGCATTCTCCAGATCTGCAGATGCAAATAATTATGTAAAAATTGATGTTCAGGAAAATTCTGCTGTCGTTCACCTTTCCTATAATTCCGGGAAATGGGAAATCGAATATACCTGGACAGCCCCGCCAAAGACAATCGACAACAATGGAACTGATATTCAATTGAGCCAAAGGTTGATAAGTGGTGATCCTGAACGATGGAACGCTTTGAATATCAAGTTGATTATCGCCCGTTTTTATCAGCAATCCCAACTTAACCTGTTACCCCCCGTTTATGGGGAGCAAGAATCCGCTGCAACTTTTACCGGACAGGAAAAAAGCGCAAGATTTTTCTTCTCCCCAATGGTCATAAAAACAGGGAACAAGGGGGAAAAGATTTGCACCGAGCTTTCTGTCCGCCTTTTTGTCCCTTTTTTAAGTCAGGGGACTGATCTTTACTGGTACTATTTGTACAGTTGTGATGGAAAACCTTCCATTGAGAAAAAAGTTGATCTGGTACTGAAGCCCGAATACTTTACGATAGAAGAAACCAGATTTGGTACCCAAACCTATAATTTACCTTCAATAACTTCCAGTGACAAGCAGTTGTTGAGGTGTATGATAACAAATAACAGTAAGGTTGATACTGCAAAAAACGTGTTGGTTCAATTTTATTGCAAACCGGAGGGGGCTAAAGAATTTTATCCGGTTAATGACCCGGTTGAAGTGGCTGACCTAAAGCCAAAAAATTATAATTATGCTTTTACAACCTGGGATCTCAAGGGAAAAAATGTGGAAAATGCAGTATTGAAGGTTGTTGCTTATATTCCCGGTCAGGAGGATACTAATCCTGCTGACAACGAAGCCGAGATTAAATGCAATGTATATTATGCGTTTAACGGGTCTAGAGCCTTCGACCCTATTGGAGATACCTACAGTTTTAAAAATTACGGCTTTAACGGGCGTGAAGGGGAAGAGATGCTTGAAGATATTTTGGCAACTTATGTCAATGTATTGGCAACTGGTGATGCACCGAAGAATTTTTGGAAACGTCTCTTGTATCCTCAAACTTATCTAAGGCTCCAGAATTATTTTTCACAAAGCTTGGAAAAATCGGGTGGGCATTGTTTCGGGATTACAGCAACCTCAATGGCCTATTTTGAAAATCCTTCACTAAGGCCATTAGGAAAAACGGTTTTATCGCTCACTCAGGCAGAGGCCTCTACCAATATTGCCATATATCACCGGGCACAGCTGGCAGAATTTTATCAGGCGGTAATGACCGGTGAAAATACACAGGAGTTCAGCATGTCCGTACCCAATTTCTACCGGGATGCAAAAACCATCCTGAAAGGAACCCGACAATGTGTGAATGTTGGCTTTTATGGAGAGATAGTAACGCGTGATCTGAATGGTACGGTAAATCGCAAAAACTGGGGTCACTCGGTATTGGGCTATAAACTGATTGAAGTGGAAGGAAGACCCCCCGCTGTCTATATCTATGATTCAAATGCACCGTTTAATTTACTGGCAGGTTGTGATCAGCGCAGACAAATTGTTCTTTGGCTTGACACTCAGCGTTGGCGCCATATGCCTCTGAGCCAGCTATATGATACAGGAATTAGTTCAATGATCGGTATTGTGAAAAACTTTCGCCGGGATATGCACCTTGAAGAGGTTAATGCCCTGGTTCCCAAACTTAAAGCCTCTGCCCTTGAAACCATCGGGTTCCTAAAAAACATGAATAAGGTGATGACTGTATTAAGATGTCCGGCTGATGCCCTCTTTATCGATGCCGCAGGCAGAAAAACAGGGGTAATCAATGGTAAAAATGTAAATGAAATCCCGGGGGCAACGGTGCTAACAGAGGGTGATGTTGAAATTTATCTTCTCCCAAAAGGACAAAAGTACAATATTTCCGTGAAGGGACTTGAACAGGGGACTGCAGGTTTTGACCTGATAAGGGCCGATAGCGAAAAGCAGGCTGCACTTACAGTTTTCGACAACCTTCCTGTAAATAAGGGGTCTGCTTTCCAGGGAGTCATCGATGAAATGGGAAACATGACTGAATTTATAGTCCCATCAGGCAGGATATCTCCTCAAACGGGAACTGTGCTGGTTGAAGGAGAACCGAAAATGCCGATTAATAATTTAGCTGGCAATCAAAATCAAAGAAAGGCAGATGAACCTAAAACGGAAGAGAATTTGGCAATGGTAAAACAGATTTCTGTTTCCGGAACTGCTGCCATTCTGAACCAAAGCAACATCCCTGTTCAAACATTTAAATCCAATGATGGGAGTTCCTATCTTAAAACCCAGTTAAACAAACTCAATATCGGCGTCTTCTTTGCTGATCCTGTTGGTGCCGATTTCTCAAGGATTCACTTGTTCTGTGCCTTCAGGACAAAACTTACCCAGGAACAATTAAAAAGCTTTAACAGTCAAAATCCCGGTTCAGAGGCATATATTGATAAAGATGGGGATGCAGTCCTCACCACACAGTTGTCGGTTTCCGATGGTGTTTCTAAAAATAAAATTTTAGAATTTATCAAAAATTTTGGCGAACTGGCCGTGAAATTTGGCGAATTGAAAGGGAAATAGGGATGGATGGGTTCTGATTTTAAGGGTGACTAGAAGATCAAATTCTCATTTATTTATTGTATTCTCTTAGTAATCTGACAATTCCGAATAAATGACAATAACATGTAATTAATTTGTTTTGCTGAATTTATATGTGCAAAACTGAATGGTGTTGTGACTCCAAAGGATATTTTCATTACTTGCATCTATCCCGCTTAGATCGTTGGAAGTTTGAACAAGCACGATTTTCAATCCGCCCCATTCGACCAAAGAGGATGAAGCATACGATTTGTTACCACCCATGCTTTTGCTTTTCCAAAGCAATTCGCCCGTTTTTTTGCGATAGACTACAAGGGTTGTTTTATCGCCCCAATTCACGTATAAAGCATCCTCGTCGGTTAAAAGTACCGACTCCACATTTCCCCAGTACATATTTTTACCCTCGAAATCTTTTAGCGGCTGTTTTCTCCAGATCTCTTCTCCACCGTTTGTACTCAGGCAAACCAGGTCGCCCATTCCTCCAACCAGGTAAATCCGGTCGTTTTCGATGGTTGGCGTTCCCCGCGATTCCGGATATGTTTTAGTCCATGCCTGACTGTATGTTTTTCCCCAAAGCAGCTTTCCCTCCTTTTCGAAGGCCGAAACAACATCCAGTGTATCTGATTTAAGGCCTGTTATACAGATTACATTTTTATAGACTACTGGCTGTGACAATCCTTTCCCGATGGTTTCGATTTTTAATTTTAACGTGTGCACTTCCGCAGGCCATATTTTCAACAGCCCTGTTTCATGATAAATGCCATCGTGGTCAGGGCCCATCCTCTGCGAAATTTTGTTATCCTGACCCAATAGCAACACCAGGAAGCTGGTTAAAAAAAAGTAGGAGTAGTTTTATTTCAATGCTTTGATGAGGATATTCCGATATTCCATTTTTCCGCGATCGGCTTCAAGCCCAATCGGACCGGTGGCCGGAATTTTGAGCGCCTCCTCAAGCAATTCCCCGTTACAGGTGCAATGGGCGATGTTGTCCCTTACGACAACCTCTATTTTGTTCCAATCCTGGGGTTTATAATTCTTGAGGGTTTTGTATGGGCCTGCGACAAGGTAATCGCGGCATTGCAATTGTGTCCCCCGCAGGAAAATACCGCTATCAGCATTCACCCCTGCACGAAATTCGATCGTGAAACTAAAATCACCCTGATATTCCATTGTTGTCCAAATGGTTGCAAAATGTGGGCCTTTAGCCTCGTTCCAAGGGTTCACCGTAAGAACACCATCCCGACCGGTAAAGCGACCATCTTTTGACTCTTTTTTACCATCGAAGGTCTCAACAAGAGTTTCCTCTCCTTTCTTGGTGCGGTAACACCATCCGGTCAAATTTTTGCCATTGAATGGGCTCTTAAAATTGGCAGTCAGGCGAGCAATGTTTTCCCCTGCTATTGGTAATAACGTAGTCTGTGTTTTATTGGACCTGACGTGTCCAGATCCTGCAGCCTTGCATGGATTTCCTGTTGGGGTAAATAGAATTATCAAAACCATGTAACGGAGATAGCGCATGGATTTCGTTTCAAACCTGAGCATGTGATTGAGTATAAATTTTAAGATAATGTAAAGTTTTCGGGACAAAAATAGCGGAATAATCAAATAGGTTACCGCTAACCAAATATATAATTATCGAAAGTTGAAAAAAGCTCTTATCTCAATGGAAGTCAGATCAGTTCGTTTGTGGATATTGGATCATAATTTTATTTTTCAGTAGTGAAAAGCTCGGGTACTAATTGATATCTTAATATCTTGCATATTAAATATTTATGAATGTCTAAACAAAAGATTTTTCTTCAACCTTATCTTTCACCGTTAGAATAATCTTTTCCCCCAAAATGGCTTCAATTTTGGACAAAGTTTTTATGGTGAAGTTGTGAGTTCCTGTCATCCATTTACTTATCTCGCTTTCGCTTTTGCCTAATAACACTGCCAGCTCTTTTTGCTCTTTACCTTGAGCAACAAGGATTTCGTGGATACGATCCACAATATCAAACGATTGCTTAACAAAAACATCAATCTCTTTTGATATTTTATTCCTTCTCTCTTCCAGTCTTTTATTCTTCATTTCTTTTTCTCTCCAATATGAAATGTAAGGTCACCTAATAATTGCTTCTGATAAATAATTATTCGTCTACTTTGGACTCTTGACTTAATATATCGGTCAACTTCCTGTAAAAGTTCCACGCAACTATTTAAAAATGGGTCTTCATTGTATGTTCCGGTTGTTTTTATCCCACCATTCCCAAGAATTACAATATTATCGGAAAGGCGTATAACATACAATCTTAATGATACAGTTTCTATCGGAATTGCCCATATATTGTCGTTTCTTTTGCTCTCAGGTTTGAAATAACGTTCCAAAGCACCTCTTTGACCAATATGGTCAATCCATTTGATAATGATATCTATGTCTTCATCATTTTCACAACCTTCGGGAAATTGATCAAGAAATTTGTCCGTTTCGGTTTCCTCATCCTGAAACCGTAGTGTGTAGAAATTTACTTTCTCACATTCCTCAAAGATCTCTATGTCAATTTTCGACTTCACTTATAAGTTAATTGCAAATTAAATCCTTTTTTATGCAATATACAAAAATAAATAGTTAAATAAATATTTCGGATCAACATTTTATATTGGAAATCCTTCCTGAATGAACAGAAATTAAACAAGCCAAGTTGATGTGTTTTGTTCGCCTCATTAATAAGGTGAACAAACTGCAACTTAGATTCTTTCAGTTGTTTGTTGATTATTGTATGTCTTGTAAAAAACAGAATCCCGCAACCACTTTTTAAATGAGGGGTTGTCCTGAAATTCCTTAAAAAGCCCTAAACCAGTGTTCATTTTTTGCACAATGGCATTAATAAGGGCAGTATCGATTTTGATTTTGGCCGTGGCTTTGTTCCCAATTTTCAAGGCATTTTTATACGCTTCATTTTTGGCCACTTCCCTTGAAATAGTTGGAATTTAATTTTCAGGATCTGCTCAAAAATCTAAAAGTTACACAACAGAGGTAAATTCATTTCCAATTTTGTGGATTCCTTCGATAATCTTTTGCCTTTGGGCAGGACGCGGGTTTCTGTGTCCGGTGGCATAATGCCCCAACTGCCGCTCGTTTATTCCGGTAACACGTGAAAGTGCCGAACGGGTAAGGACCCCTTCAAAATAGTGAAGCAAAGCTTGCGTATTCAATTCAAATTCAATTTCACAAGGTTTTTGTAATACCACCTCCGGGATTTCATCGCCATCCGTTCGCATAGCATTCAGATGCCATTCCAATGATTCAGTATATGCTTTTTTAACTCCATCCAAAGTTTTATGAGTTGCCACACAACCCAAAACCTCTTCACTGCAAGCCCCATAATTATCCATCCAACTTACCTGTACTTTCAGTTTTCTCACTTTTGAAATTGTTTTTCTCGCAAAGATAGTAAATACACTATCAATATTGAGTTTTCTCAAAATATTTTAAAGGCCATTTATCTGGTTTTAACAGATCTTTGGACAATTTGATTTTGAGCAAACAAAGACAATCTTATACCAATATTTCTTCAACCAAATCTTTCCAAATTACAAACCTTTCCGCTCGTCTGAATAGTCATGCAAAATACGCGTAAAATTTTGTGGCATTATTTCCAGAAATGCCTGTCTGCCATCATTACGTATGATATTGATATCAAGGTCGATTTCCTTTAGTTTTTTACGCAATAGGCCAATGTCTTTGTCGGTATGCCAAATATAAGTGGCTTCTTCGGTATCAAGGGTTTCCATTACAACATGAAACTGCTCTGAACCTATCAAAAGGAACACAAACGAAAATGGACTTATTACAAAACGAAGTTTAAGAATACGATGTGCATGCTTAATATTTTACTTCAGTTTCTGGATTTAATTTTTAAAATATGCCCCAACAAGCAGATCCATGCAGCCACCAATAATAACCCTCCAATCGGGACAATCATCCCCAGTGCCTTTATTCCTGTGATTGCCAATAAATACAGAAACCCTGAGAAAATTGCAGTGCCTGCTATGAAAAGATAACCGGACCATTTTAGTATCCTGGTGGGGTGTTGACTCCCCAGAATACCTACAGCCAATAGTGCAAACGTATGATAAAATTGATATTGAACACCTGTTTTGTAAACCTCAAGCATCTCAGGAGTAATCATTTGTTTGAGCAGGTGTGCCCCAAAGGCTCCGAGTAGTACAGCCAGAGCCCCGCTTATGGCAGATAAAACTAAAAATAATTTCATTTTATTCGATTTTGATTCAACTATAAAATCGGAGTTGTCGCAAAAGGATTTTCAGCGATCATTGATCTGCAGAATGAATCTTATTGCCAACCCCCACCAAGGGCTTTGTAAACATTGGTTACCGAATTGAACTGTTGTTTCTTTGCTTCGATCAGCTCCAATTTGGCCCCTAAGGCATCGCGCTGTGCCGTAAGGACTTCCAAATAATTGGCTCTGGCTGATTTAAACAGGTCGATTGATACTTCAACAGCTTTGGCCAGAGCCTCGGCTTCTTTGGATTTTAAGTTGAAGGTCTGTTCGGAATGTTTGATGTTCGACAGCTCATTCGACACTTCCACATATCCATTTAGGATCGTTCTCTGGTAGGTAAACAATGCCTCCAGCTGGTAGGCATTTGCCGTATTAAACTCCGCTTTGACAGCACTCCTGTTAATCAATGGAACAGCCAGATCTCCAACTATAGAATAGATGAGAGACTGTGGTGCAGTAAACAAATAGGAAGTTTTAAAAGCCTGAAAACCAATAGATCCTGTAAGATTCAATGAAGGATAAAAAGCTGCCTGTGCAGCCTTTACATCACACTTGGTGGCCAATAAAACCTGTTCAGCCTGTTTGATGTCAGGTCTGTTGTGTAACAACTGTGCGGGAATGCCTTGGCTGATGGTATTGGGCATCTGTGCGGTAAAAGTGGTCTGGTCGCGAACGATCTTTTGGGGGAACCGGCCGAGAAGGGCATTCAGTTTGTTTTCATTCTCGGCTATTTGCTGAAGCAAATCAAACTCCTGGCTTTGTGAATGATAGAGCTGTGCCTCGAACTGTTTTACCGCTAATTCATTGACTACTGCAGCTTCTTTCTGTACCTTAACGATTTCAAGGCCATTTTTCTGCAATTGGATGGTCTGTCGGATAAGCTCCAGTTCATTATCCAGTGCCAGTAATTCATAATAAGTATTGGCAACATCGGCAACCAGATTGGTAATCACGAAGTTTTTCCCCTCGATACTTCCCAGATACCTGGCTACTGCTGCTTTTTTTGAGTTGCGTAGTTTTCCCCAGATATCGGCTTCCCAACTCGTTTGCAACCCTAGCATATAATCATTCAACGGACTGGGAACAAGTCTTCCGGGGGTGATATCCGCAGAGGCGTCACCTGCACCCTCCGAAGTGTAATGGCCCACCTTTGTCATTCCGGCAGATCCCACACCGGCAACAGTTGGGAGCATCTGTCCGCTCTTGAGTCGCACATTGTTTTTGGCCACCTCAATCTCCTGAAAGGTCATCATCAAATCGAGGTTCTTTTTGATGGCCGTATCGATCAGGGAAACGAGATTTTGATCCTTAAAAAAATCGCACCACTTTAGTTGTGCCGAATTGGTGGTGTCCCTTAAGTCGGTATAAGACTGAGGGATTACCTGGTTATTTGATGTAAGTGCCCCGGACGGGGTTTTACAACTGCCAAAGAAAATACTGCATATAAAAATCCCTATGGGACTCCAGGTTTTGATTTTCCTCATATTATTGGTTTTTCTTCAGTTAAAGGGCTCTCGTCTTCGTCTTCGACAATCGGATGCTTCTCTGATATCGTTCCAAAGATGAAATATAATCCCGGCACAATAATTACCCCAAAGACAGTTCCGAACAACATCCCACCGGCTGCCGCAGCTCCAATGGTCCGATTGCCAATCGAGCCGGGGCCTGTTGCAATAACCAAGGGTATTAGCCCGGCAATAAAGGCAAAGGATGTCATTAAGATAGGCCGGAGCCTCACTGCACCCCCTGAGATGGCCGCTTCGAAGACCGATTGTCCCGCCCGGTGTTTTTGTACGGCAAATTCGACAATCAGAACGGCATTTTTGCCCAATAGTCCAATCAACATTACCATGGCTACCTGCGCGTAAATATTGTTTTCAAGGCCCAGGATCGACAGAAAGAAAAAAGCTCCAAAAATACCGGTTGGTAAAGAGAGAATAATTGGAAGCGGCAAAATAAAACTTTCGTATTGTGCGGCTAAGAGAAGATATACAAAGGTCATACAGATCAGGAAGATATAAATTGCCTCGTTTCCTCTTCCCACTTCATCTTTGGATATACCGGCCCAGTCGATGGCAAAACCGCGGGGCAACTTCTCTTTGGCTACCGCGATAATCGCATCAATGGCACTTCCGCTACTGTAACCGGGAGCGGCTCCACCACTGATCTCAGAGGAATTGTACAGGTTATGTCTGGTAATCTCTTCGAGACCGTAAACCTTCTCAACTGTCATAAAGGCAGAGTAGGGGACCATTTCTCCACGGTCGTTTTTCACATACAATTTTAGGATGTCTTGTGGCTGGGCCCTGTATTGGGGCAAAGCCTGAACCATCACCTTATATTGATGATCATATTTGATAAAGTTCGTGGCATATTCACTCCCGATGAGGGTTGAAAGGTTACTCATCGCATTGTCGATCGTAACCCCTTTCTGCATGGCTTTGTCGTTGTCTATATGCAACATATATTGTGGGAAGCTGGCATCATAAAAGGTAAATGCTGAGGTCAGCTCGGGCCTTTTATTTAGTTCATTGGTAAACTCTTTGCTCACCTTTTCCATTTTTTTATAATCTCCACTGCCCGTTATATCCAAAAGCCGTAGCTCAAAACCGCCTGCAGCCCCATAGCCAGGTACTGCCGGTGGTGGGAAGAATTCAATGGTTGCCCCTTTGATGTCTTTGGTCTTCTCCCCCAACTCTTTCATCACCTCTTCAACGGTATGTTTCCGCTCTCCCCAGCTCTTGAGGTTAATCAGACAGGTTCCTGAGCAGGCTTCTGTTCCTTCCGAAAGAATTTCAAATCCGGCAATTGTCGAAACGGACTGAATATCCTCTAACCCATTGGCCACTTTTTGAATTTCTCCGAGGACCGCATCGGTTCGCTCTATGGTCGAGCCGGCAGGCGTTAGGATAATCGCATAAAATACCCCCTGGTCCTCGTTTGGAATAAAGCCAGAAGGAATTGTGTAACTCAGGCCCCAGGTAGCCATACAGAAGATCAGTAAGGTAATCACCGTAACCACTCTTCTGTTAACTATGGCTGACAATACTGCTTTATACCTCCCAAGAAGTTGGTTAAACCAATGATTAAACCTTTCCAATTGCAGGGTCAGCCAATCTTCTTTCCCTATCAGACTGCGTTTGTCTATGAGGATTGCTGCACACAAGGCAGGAGTCAAGGTTAACGCCACAACGCCTGACAAAATAATGGAAGTGACCATTGTGATGGAAAACTGTCGGTAGAATACCCCCACTGGTCCCGACATAAAAGAAATCGGAATAAATACTGCAGCCATGACCAGTGTAATGGCGATGATAGCACCGCTGATTTCTGACATTGCTATCTCAGTAGCCCGCTTTGGCCCGACGTTTTTTTCTTCCATCTTGGCATGCACCGCTTCAACGACGACAATTGCGTTATCTACGACGATCCCGATGGCCAATACCATGGCAAATAAGGTGATCAGGTTTAAGGTAATACCAAAAAACTGCATGAAGAAAAAGGTTCCGACCAGGGATACCGGGACGGCAATTGCCGGAATGATGGTAGAACGCCAATCGCCCAGGAAGACAAACACAACAAGGCTTACAAGGATAAATGCTTCAATGAGGGTGTGAATAACTTTCTCCATGGAAGCATCGAGAAATTTCGATACATCATAACTGATCTCATAATCCATCCCCTTTGGAAAGGAGGATTCCTTTATTTCGGCCATCCTTTTCTTGATCTGGCTGATCACTGCACTGGCATTGCTTCCATAGGATTGTTTAATCATGATGGAAGCTGATGGTTTTCCATTCAATTTGGAGTAAAGATCATAATAGGTACTCCCAAATTCAACATCAGCCACATCCTTGATTCGAATGATTTGACCATCAGGACTCGATCTCAGTATGATATTCTTGTACCCTTCTTCGTTGTTGAATTTTCCGGGATATTTAAAGACATATTCATAGGTTTGGGATTTCTTTCCGGAACTTTCACCCGTCTTTCCGGGTGCCGCTTCAAGGTTTTGTTCATCCAATGCTTTTAGTACCTCATCCGCTGAGATGGAATAGGCTAACATCCGGTCCGGTTTCAGCCATATTCTCATGGCATATTCGCGGTCCCCAAGAATATCGGCAAAGCCCACACCGTCAATCCGTTTGATGTCTTCAAGAATATTAATATCGGCGAAATTGTATAGAAATTTAATATCTAAATCAGGGTCCTTGCTGTAAACGTTCACATACATCAACATATTGGATTCTTCCCGCGTGATCTTGACCCCCTCTTTTACGACTTCAGGAGGCAACTTGTTGAGTACTGCAGCCACCCTATTTTGAACATTAACTGCAGCGATATTCGGATCTGTACCCAATTCAAAAACGACCTGAATGGAGCATACCCCATCGTTTCCGGCATCGGAAGCAATGTACTTCATTCCGGAAACCCCATTGATAGCACGCTCAAGGGGAATGACAACTGCTTTGATCATCAGTTCACCATTTGCTCCGGGGTATTCTGCTGCAACATTCACTTTAGGAGGAGAAATGGAGGGAAACTGAGTGACAGGCAATCTGGTAATTGCCAATGCACCGAGTAATGTAATGATCAATGAAATAACAATAGACAGTACCGGTCTATGAATAAATTTATCGAACATATGATTTGCCTTAAGTAATAGAATAACAATTAATTAGCCGCTGATGTGATGGCTTGTTTTGCCAAAATAGGGACACTTTGT
>TBL_comb47_HYPODRAFT_10006831_pt1 | contig 12197 bp, 9 predicted proteins | sample TroBogypolimnion_40_FD_10682 | JGI IMG/M metagenome (IMG submission 10682) | reverse complement strand
TTAGCTATTAGCTTTTAGCTTTTAGTTGATTGAATCTAATTTTGAAAATTGAAACAAGGGTCAAAATATCCAGGGATGTTTTGACCCTTGTTAATTTGTGAATTACAAAGGCTTTGTATGTAATTATTCGCAGATAAAAAGCCAACAGCTAACAGCCAATAGCCAACAGCTAACAGCCAATAGCCAACAGCCAACAGCCAATAGCTAACGGCATTCATCATCCTTGTCTGCGGAGCAGAATTCTTGGTCTGTTGCTGGCAACAGCTGGTTTTTGGACAACCACTTGTTTGGGTCTGGAGTGGCCTGAATTTCCCCTACCTTGTTGCTGTTTGGGTGCCTTTACCGGATTGTGGTCCATCAAAGGAAACAACCGGTTCTCTGCCACAGGAATCTTTTGGGCAATTAACTTCTCAATGTCCCGCAGGTATTCCTTCTCTTCTGCATCGCAGAAAGAATAAGCAGTTCCTTCGGCTCCTGCACGTCCGGTCCTGCCAATTCTGTGAACATAGGTTTCAGAGATGTTGGGCATCTCGTAGTTGATTACATATTGTAGGTCATCAATATCAATTCCGCGGGCAGCGATATCGGTGGCAACCAATACCCTGGTGGTCTGATCCTTGAAATTGCTGAGGGCCCTTTGGCGCGCTGTCTGGGCTTTGTTCCCGTGGATGGCTTCCGCAGTGATGTCGTGTTTCAACAGGATCTTAACGACCGTATTGGCACCATGCTTGGTTCGGGTAAAAACCAGTGCAGATTTGATCTGCTGATCTTTTAGTATTTCGAGCAGCAAGGCACTCTTGTTGCCCTTATCTACAAAATATACAGATTGCCGGATAATCTCAACAACCGAAGAGTCGGGCGTGACCGAGACCTTGGAAGGATTGTGCAAAATGGTATTGGCAAGCTTGACGATATCAGGCGGCATGGTCGCCGAAAAGAAGAGCGACTGCCTGCTCTTTGGAAGTACAGCCAGCAATTTTTTCACATCGTGGATGAATCCCATGTCGAGCATCCTGTCGGCCTCGTCCAACACGAAGATCTCGACATCCCGCAAAGTCAGAAACCCCTGGCCCATCAGGTCGAGCAACCTTCCCGGCGTGGCAATGAGAATGTCTACTCCCTTTCTGAGTGCCGCAGTCTGCGGATTTTGATTTACTCCACCGAACAATACGGTACAGGTGAGTCCTGTATGACGGCCATAAGCTTTAAAACTCTCCTCAATCTGAATGGCAAGTTCCCTTGTTGGAGTGACAATCAGACTTCGGATCTTTCTTGTTTTTACAAAAGATTTGTTTGCACTAAGGAGCTGAAGTATGGGAATGGCAAATGCAGCCGTTTTTCCGGTTCCTGTTTGTGCACACCCCAGCAGGTCTGTTCCCTGCAAAACAATGGGGATGGCTTCGGCCTGGATTGGCGTAGGGGTGGTGTATCCCTCTTCTTCCACAGCCTTTAAAATTGGATCTATGATGTTTAATGAACTAAATAGCATGTTTTTGCTTGATGTAAATTTTTTGTAAAGGTACTGGAATAATTGCTAATAGCAATTAGCTGTTGGCGGTCAGGAATTAGCTATCAGCTATTAGCAGTTAGCTTTTAGCTATTAGCTTTTAGTAATTAGCTATTGGTAGTTGACGAATAGCCATTAGGAGGTAAATTTAAAGTGGTTTGTTTTCGATGTGGGATCCAAAAACTAACTGCCAAAAACTAACTGCTAAAAGCTAACTGCTAAAAGCTAATAGCTAATAGCTAATTTCTCTACCTCTTGTGCAGTCCGCACTCCTTGGTATCCGGATTTTCCCACCACCATCTTCCGGCGCGGATATCTTCGCCCGGTAAAACCGCACGCGTGCAAGGCTGACAGCCGATGGAGGGAAAATCACGGTCGTGCAGGGGATTGTATGGGATTTTGTGCCTGCTGATATAGGATCGCACTTGTTCTTCTGTCCAGTCAATCAATGGATTAAGCTTTATTAGCCCATTGTTCTCATCCCATTCGATCGGTTTCATCTCGGCTCTTGTAACGGATTGTTCCCGCCTCAAACCACAGATCCAGACTTCCAGACCGGCAAATGCCCTTTGCAGCGGTTCTATTTTGCGGATCCGGCAGCATTGTTTCCGTTCCTCGATGGAGTTGTAAAATAGGTTGATGCCCCTGGAGTTTACCATCTCCTCCACATGTCTCGATTCAGGAAAGTATACCTGCATCCGGATTTCATATTTTTGGTTGGTTCGGTGGATCAAGTCATAGGTTTCCGGAAAGAGCCGACCGGTATCCAGCGTGAAAATCCTGACATTTTTGTCTATGGAACAAACCATCTCCGTGAGTACCTGATCTTCGAGCCCCAGGCTGCTGGACAGGGCGATGCGGCCCTTGTACTCTTTCAGGAAAAATTCAATCAGTTCAATGGGATTGGCATTTGCCAGCTGACTGTTAAATGCATCTATTTTATGCTTCATGGTTGTTTCATATCGTTCTTGGGGCACAAAAATAGCCTAAAAACCGGAGAAATCCCAAGGAAATGGGATAAAACCCGGGCAAGCAGCCATTACTGTCATGGAATAGTGGCAAATTGCCGCATCAAGGGGAGGCGGACAACTGTGTGCAATTGGTTTGGTTACTTTGGCAAGGAAAAAATAAACTCGAGGCCACCACCCTTGTGCGTTCGTGCAGAAATTTCACCCTTGAAACTGAGAATGGCATTCTTCACGATCGCAAGTCCGAGGCCGGTACCCCCTTGTTTGCGGGAGCGACCGGTATCCACGCGGTAAAACCGCTCGAAGATGCGTGGCAGGTGTTCCTCTTCCACCCCCGGTCCTGTGTCTGCGAACGAGAAGTAGTGGTAGTTGTTGTCATCGTGGTAGTTCGATAGCTGGATGGTAATTCCGTTACCGCCGTAGTTCAGGGAGTTCTCCATCAGGTTCCGGAAAACGGAAAAGAGCAGCGAGTAATTGGCGGTGACGACCACTTCACCGGCAATGTTCATCTCGACAGTCACCGATTTTTGCAGGATCAGGTCATTGAAACTTTCAATCACCTCTTCCACCAGTTTTTTTACCCGGATACTGCCCTTCGGATAAAGTTCGGAGGACTCCTCAATCTTGTTCAGCATGGCTATGTCATTCACCAGTTGGGTGAGCCGCTCGGATTGGTTGTGGGCCTTGTTGATGAAGTACTGCTGCCTTTTTGGATCCATGTCAGGATTGTTCAGCAAGGTCTCCAGATAACCCTTTACCGTGGCAATCGGCGTTTTCAATTCGTGGGAGATGTTGGAGGTGATTTGCTGCTTCATCATGCTTCGCTTGACAAGCTGTGTATTGTCCGTTACCAGGATCTCGAAACTCTTGTCCTGAAAGATGATGCACTGAATGTGGAAATGGGCGCCGTCACGCTGGACGGAATATTCAATACGTGGAAGTTCATTCAGAGCATATACAGCCTTGTCTGCCAGGGCATTGTCAATAAATTGATTGATGGCACTGAATTCATTCAAATCAAAAATTTTCTCTACCGAGATGGTCGATTCTTCCGATATAATGTTGATGTAAAAGATGAAATGGCTGTTGTTGAGAATAATCTTTTTCTGCGGTGAGAAAAAGGCAACCCCCTCCTTCAGTACGAAAAGATGGCTGATCAATTTTTCCTTTTCCTGCAGCAACTCTGCCTTCGCGTTGTTGGAGAGCTCAAACAGATGACTTATTTCGTGGCTGATGACACCGATTTCATCGTTGGAAAATTGCAAATCTTCATCCATCTCCTGACCGTTTCTGACGCGCAGGGCAAAGTCCTTCAATTTGGCAATCGAATCGCTCAGATGGTTGGTAATTAGCCTCAATACGATTCCGAAAAGAATAAACAGAAACAGAAAATAGAGGATGAAGGCCCTGTCTATGCTGAGATAATTTCTTGTTTCTATGTTGTACAGGACTGCAGACCTGATGATCAGATCTCCGTAAACCTTGGCATAGTAAAAGTATTCCTGGTCCGTTGTTGCCGAATGGCGGATGTTGTATCCCGAACCAGTCAGGAGCGCTTTCTGGAATTCAGGTCTTTCAAAGTGGTTTTCCATCTTTTGGTAATTGGCAACGAGGTTGTCGTAGAGGACATTGCCTTTTTTGTCAAGTACCGTGATTCTGGTCTGGGAGGGGGAAATTATCCTTTTCAGGGAATCGAGACCCGGCACCCGGACGGTTGAGGATAAATTGTCCAGATGAATGAATTTATCTGTCAACTCGGTATAACTTTCCAGCCTCGTTTCGAGCAATGACATCCTGAACTGCTGCTCGTGCTGTCGCTGGTACATCAGCACGGAAAGCAGGAAAACGAGAAATAGCAGGAAGTAGTTGGTAAACAACCTCCACCTGATCGATTTGTATTTGATTCTAATTCTGTTCCTCAAAACTGTCAGATTTCAAAATAATAGCCGTATCCGGCCTTGTTGCGCAGGTAGGTGCTGTATCCCTCCATCTTTTTTCTCAGGCGGGTCATGTTGACATCCACGGTCCGATCAGTTACGATGACATCATCTGCCCAGATTCTGTCGAGGATCTCCTCCCTTGAAAAGATCCTGCCTTGATTTTTGGAAAGCATCAGCAATATCTCAAACTCTTTCTTGGTGAGTTCGATTTTTTTATCACCTATGATCAGCCGCTTGGTCTTGTTGTCGAGTTCAATGTTCCCTAGTTGCATCACGGAGGATTCTTCCGAAGATTGCTGTGAGGCAGAACGTTTCAGAATAGTTTTAACTCTGGCTTGCAATTCTCTGATGGAGAAAGGTTTGGCGACATAATCGTCTGCACCTACCGTGAAGCCGGTAAGCAGATCATTCTCACTGCTTCGTGCAGTCAGAAAAATGATGGGAGCCTGAATGCCCAGCTCTTTCCTCATTTTCTGGGCCAACCCGAATCCAGTCATTTTTCCCATCATCACATCCAACAGAAAAAGATCATAACCGGTTAGCTTCTTTTTCAGGGCATCTTCCGCAGAATGAACCACATCTACCTTGTAACCCTCACTCTCCAGATTGAACTGAAGAATTTCGCAGATGTCTTCTTCATCTTCGGCGACCAGAATTCGGAAACTTTCCTTCATGAGCTATATTTTGATTGTCTGTACCAAATGGAGTAAATTCATGTGATGTTAAGGCAACCAGAATTGGTTGGAATACTGCTCCAAAGTTGTAACCTGATTGTTCACTGAACTATCCACCTTAGCAGTTACAATTTTGGATTAAAAATATTACAAAGATGTTACAAAAATGATACACTGAAGTTAAGTTTATTTTTTTTGTTTGGCAGTTTCGCAACAGGTTGTGCTAACGCCGGCATAAGGCAACTTCGGTTCAATAATCCATTGTCAATGCTAAATAGTGAACAGAAATGTATCATTTTTTACGCTTACCCATATTGAAATTCCTTGGAGGTATTTATTTACTGTCAAAAAGATATGCAAAAATCAGATATACTCATCATCCAATACATGCTTCTCGGTCTTCATCTCATCGTTAAAATAGGTTTTTGTTATTTCTTTTTCATCCTCATAATTTTTCCAGATGAGATAGACAAGTACGACTAAGATGCAGAAAGCAACGATTCCGATTATCCACCAATTTGCAGACATGGCACTAATTTTCATAAAGATAAGGAGAATATTCCCAGAATGTTCTGTGAAATACAATTAAAAAATGGATTTTCCGTGTAGCTAAAAACATAGAACTTCCATCGGTTTTAGCCTGTTTTTTTCAGGAAGCATTTTAAAATTTGGTTTCCCTATTTTTTCAAGGCGTATGTGTAGACCTCTTCTCCCTTGTGGTTGACAAAGAAAAATACGAAACTTTCAGGAGTGACCGTACAAACTGTAAAGCCGGGGTCTGGGTTGCAAAAGAGGGTGCCATCAATTTTGTTCACTTTTCGGGACTCTGAAGCGGAAGAATTCACAACGTAATTAACATTCTTCCCGGCTGGTTTAAGATGTTGAAAATTATGGATATGACCACAAATGTAAAAATCAACCTTCCTGTTTTCAAGGATAACGCCTACTCTTTTTTCCATATTGGCACGTTCATTTATGTCTTTTTGCGTATCCGCATAAACAGGATGGTGTCCAAGTACGATCTTCCAGCGATCGTTCGAAGAAACGAGCGTAGAATCGAGCCATTTCAGTTCCTTGTCAATATCCTGTTTCCCTGCGTCGGAATAACCTTTGTCATCACGGTACTTATCGATCAGGGGAGCCGTGTCGATAAAGACAAACAAACACTTGGTGCCTTTGCTATCCAGGTTCTTTTCAAATGAAAAGTACCTGGCAGGGGCTTTCCAGCGTTTGGAGATCTTTGAATAATCCATGATGGCCTGTACGCTTCCATGGTATTCATGGTTGCCTGCCACTACAAACCAAGGAAGTGTCATCAGTGAGGGTGCAGTGTAGATATTCTCAAACTTATCTTTCCATTCACTGTCCTCTGTGCTTTTCACACCATTGTCGTGTATTGGATCTCCCGGAACGGCGATGAAGCTTATCCTGTTAAAGTCTGCCTCCTGGCCCATCAGAGTCGCTATGTTCTTTTGTTCAGAGACTCCCCGTCGGCCCATATCACTGGCGACCATAAAATTCAGGGAACTGTCGGGAAGCCTTTCGGGATTGACAAGTGACTGGGCGTTTAAATTAAAGGCAAGTGTAATAAATGACAAAAAAATAATCGTCTGTTTCATAAATTTCTATTGATTTATTAATCAAAACACCTGTGGATGAGATAAAGATATCAAAACCACAGGTGTATTAAAAAAAGTTTTAATTAATCTCAGGTAACTATGACAAGTTAAAGTTGTGGTGCAATATCAAGGATAATAAAAGTCCCTGTTAGCAATTTTGGTTTTTCAACTCCTGGTGTTGTCTCATATTCTGCTGCTGGCAGGAAGATATGATGTGTCTTTTTGTTAACGGAAATGGTCTTGGCTCCTTTTAGTGTAGGAATGTTCTCCAATACGGCAAAGGTATCTTTGTTTACCTCCTTCACAACAGTCACGGTACCTGCTCCATTTGAGCTGTAAGCGCATTTCAGGGTAGGATCGAATGCCGCTCCGTCTGTTTTTTCTCCGGTAGGCAAGGTGGTGATTACTTTTCCTGTTTCAGCATCAACGACTACCATCAGTTTATTGGCACAAACACTGAACAAACGGTGGCTCTCATTGTCCAGTGCGAGACCTGTCGGTTCTTCTCCCGGAGCAAGTGGCCACACGTTTTCAACCTTGAAGGTGGTGGCATTGATAACCACAATACTGCTTTTGCTTTCAAGATTGGCATAAATTCTACCTTTTCCGTCCGTGGCCGAAAATTCAGGATTCCCCGGTAGGGCAATGGTTACTACGATGGCATTGGTTTCGGCATTCAATACAGTCACATTATCTGAGTGTCCGTTAAAAACGAAAACCATTTGGCTGAAGGAATCAAAAAGGATTGAATCAGGACTTTTCCCTGTAACTTCGATCTTCTGGATCACCTTATAGGTTTTGGTATCAAATACGGTAACTGAATTGTCGTTCTTGGTGCTGATAAATCCTTTGTTCAAGGCTGGGGCTATGGCGATGCCATGAACTCCGTTCAGTCCTTCGACTTTTCCGACCATTTCGCCTTTTGCCTCATCAACGACCTGTACCATGTTTCCATGAGAGACATAAAGGAGGCCAGCGGCATCATCCGAGAAAAGATAATCCCATTTTTCATCACCCAGCAGATGGATTTTGTTGACAATTTTATACCCTGTCTTTGGTGCATTTTCTGCGAAAGCTGATCCTATGAGGAGAATGCCAATGACAAATATTGATAATTTTTTCATTATTTTTTATCTATGGGATTATTGAATGGGTTGGCTGGTTGGCATATGTTTATTTCCGGAGCCATCGGTAGGGTAGGCGCCCATATCCTTGTTGACTACGTCGGCCGTGCCCAACTTACCTGTAGCTGAGGGGAGCGTGAAGTAGGAAAATGGAGCAGTTGCAATTCCTTTGCCGATTGCTGGAGATCCGGCTTTCAGACTGGGAATGTTGCTGTCGGTTACTGTATTGTCAGGAAGGGTGGTCACTGGCGGGATCCAGGTCGTAAAGACGGAATTGCACAAATCGGTCGTAGCACCGGTGATGTCAGTCGCTTGTTTTTTACCGACAGAACCTGCAGGATAGATCCATGGGGCAGATGCTGCGTTAATACCAAAGATAAGGTTATATCCATATTTGGTATTTGTTGTATCCGCTTTCGTCGTAATATTGATACCCGTATTGTTGCCTACCATCACATTGTTGTATATATTGGCCCTGGCAAATACATCTATCAGGATTGAATTGGTAGCTTCCCCAACTTTTCTCCAACCACCATCCACAATCGTATTGTTATAAATATTCAGACTTGATTGCGGAATCAGTACTGTTTTACCTGTTCCAATTTTTATCGCGTTATTGGCAGCGCTCCAGATATAGTTATAAGAGATATCCCCTTTTACACCAGCCTTGATATTCACGGATTCACCATCGGGTCCTCCAAGGTGCTGTATGACATTCCTTTTTATACTGACCGTGATATTTCCGGCCAAATGGATTCCATCATCAATCCCGCCAAACAACCAGCAGTCTTCCAGAACAATATGTGCACCACCATTGTAGGTCTGACTGGCTGCTACATCAAATGTCGCTTGTGGGCTTCCACCTGAATCGGGTCCACCAGTATAATTTATGTGTGTGTATCTCATATAAACATATACGGCGGTTGAATCAAATACGAATCCACCCCACTGTCCTTTGTTCAAAGCGACATCAGACAATTTAGTAGGTGCATTGGAGGTAAAGGTCACCTGTTTCGCCTCTGTTCCCAGACATAATAAGGTACCTGAAACCTGGAACTGATAATTTCCTTTGGCGATGATGGTAGCGCCCTGTTGAACTGCCAGGGTATCACCTTTTTTAACCGCCACATTGCCTGTCAGGTAATAAATAGAATCCTGTTTCAAGGTTCCCTTCAGAACACCTGTCAAGTTTTGGCTTTTTACAAAGCTGGCCGGAGGAAGCGGGTAGTTGGCCGTAGCATCGATTACATCGTCTCCGGCTTTTTTGCAGCCTGAAGCTCCGAGCATGATGGCTGCAATTAATAAAAATAAGCTTTTGTTCTTCATTTAATTGATAATTTAAAAAATAATAAAATGATTTATAAATTGTATTTTATTCCTGCAAGAAAGTTCATGCTGGTGGAAACATCCCTGATATGAATACCCCCCTTGGATTCATACTCAACTTTGGAATTCAGCAGGTTATTGATCTTGGCATAGAGCACAAAATTCTTGTATACCTTTTTTTCGATCGTTGCGCCCAAATCATGAAAGGCCATCTGGTAAACATCCTGGGCATAGTAGGAGCTGATCTGTTTCAGGTTTTTCCCCTGCATGGTATAAACGATCTGACACTTAAAACCTTTTTCGATGTCCCGGTAAATGAGTGCTGCATTGATGATATGGGGCGATTGACCTACCAGCGGAATGGTTTCGGTCTGTTTCGTCACCGCATCCGGTGTAGGGTAGGAAATCTTACCCGGATACTTCATGGCTGAACTTGTAAAAGTTTAGTTGCCACTTAGTCCGAAATTTCCGAAATATTTAAGTCCGACCAGCTCAAATCCATAATTGGTGCATGGATCGGATAAATTCATCGGACTTGTTACGTTGTTGTTGGAAAGAAGGTCAACAATTGGTTTTTCGATCTTTTTGAAGAAGATTCCACCGGTAAATACCTCCTCTTTGTTGGGATATACTTCATAACGTGCATCAAAGCAGGTTCCTGTCGAATGGTTAAGATGCGCATTCCCGTTTGAACCACCATAGACACTCTGGGCATGAAAATCGACTAGTTCAGTATAATTCGGCCGGCTGATACCCTGATAGAAAGAAAGGCGAAGGTTCCGCTTTTCATCGAACACATAATTTAAGTGCAGACTTGGAAGAATATCGAAGTAAAAAAACCTGTTCTGTGTGAATGGGACCAGTACATTCTGCGTCTCACTGTGGTAGTTGGTCTGGTAGGTAAATTCAGCCCTGACTCCCGTTAACACTTGCAATTTGCCAAAATTGGTCTTGATCTGGGCATAACCTGCCTGAATGTCCTCTGTTGCCTTGTAATTTCCCGGGTTGTTCACCGGATTACCGTTTCGCTGCTGATCATTGCTGTTTTGGGTAACAACTACTGTTCGGATGTCGGGATTTGGCGGGTTATCTAATGGCGCGTCAAAGGTGTAATCGTTCGCATAATTATTCCGGAACTTTTTTCGAGCCATTCCACCAATCTTTAGCTCAACCAGGTGGTTGAACAGGATTGGCTTGTATTTAACATTCAAAAAAGCAGTTTTATCCTCATCAAGGTTGTGCTGCCATCCCCTCGTTACGCAACTCTTGTAGTTTAAGTAAAACGGCTGTATGACAGGATGAATAATCTGGACATAATTAACAGTGACCAGATCAGGAGATTGGGAGGTGGCAACAGAATAGATGAGAGACCAGTCAATTTCAAGATTTTTAAGTAACTCATGATGTCCTTGAAGGTTAGCGCTGGCCAGTGATGAAATATCAATGTTGGTAATATCCGTTGATCCAACCCGACCCCAGTTTATTTCGGAGGTTGTATCAGCCTGGTGCCTTACACGGTCTTCGGTAAGGCGGAACAATGAAGTGTGCAAGCTGATCCGATTCTTATCGTTGAAGCGGTAATCCATCTTCACGTTCGATCCCATTCTTAAGGCCTGGGTGTAATAATTCGAGGTACTTTTCCCAGTCAGAATATAGGTGTTGCTTGTTGTATAATCGTATCCGGAATAATTGTTGATAATACCCTGATTTGTGTTTGTTGCAGTTCCGGAAACAAGAATTCCAAATTTATTTTTTAGAAAACGATGGCCGAACGAAAAACTTCCATTTAGATCCGGGCTCGCATTTTTTTGCGTGATGATCATATTTTCCCTCGTGAAATCAGTTAGATTGGTGAGGTAATCATTCCCGAACCGCTCGGCGGGATCTTTTCTGTTTACAACCCCGGTGTTGAAGGTGGATATTTTATTGTTGAAAAAGAACTGGTTGTACCCTGTGGCCACATCAATGGAAAAGAGTGGTGTCTCCGGAGCATCCTTCATTTCAACATTGACAGAACCACCCAATCCGTTTGCTTCCTGATCGGGCGTCAGGGCTTTTGTTACCTCAATTCTTCCCACCAGGTTGGAAGGGATGATATCCAAAGGTACAGAACGCGTTGAACCGCTGGTGCTTGGAGCAGTGGTTCCGTTCACTAAAACGCTATTGTAACGGGGAGGCATTCCCCGGATAATTGCTTCGGTATTATTCCCGGCAAAATTTTTCACCATAGATACGCCGGATACTCGCTGCATCACATTTGCGACATTCAGATCAGGCAAGGATTCTATGGTCTTGGAACTGATGACATTGATAACCTGGTTGGCAAGTTTCTCTGTCAAACGTGCACTAACGTCGGTTCCCCTGTTTGCGTTGGTTGTGACGACCACTTCACCCAATTCAGTATCCTTTGACATAAGTTTAAAATCAACCACCGCGTCTTCATTGTTCCGGAAGGTTATCTTTTTTTCTATCGTCTGGAAACTGATATAGCTGCATTGGATGGTGTATTCCCCGTTTGGAATATTTTTGATAAAAAATGACCCGCTTCCGTCAGCCTGAACTCCTTTTTTCAATTCTACGAGATAGATTGTCGCACCGGGAAGTTCTTTTCCGGTATTTGTTTCTTTCGCTTTGCCACGCAGTGTTGCCGCATTCAGATTAAGATGTAAAGCAAAAAGAAGAAGAAAAATGCAAAACAATTTGTACATAAATAGGAATTAAAAGTGTTAAGCAATGTTAAGGGGATTGAAAAATGGGTACAATGGCTGATTTGCACTCAGAGGCATGGGTATTTTCACTATTCCCGATTTTGAAAATGTAAATTGTTGTTAATTAGTTGATTTGTGGTTTGGATTCGTCTATTTGTAACAGGATTGTCACATATATTTATTTTTTATGTAACGTGTGCATATCAACAAAATAGGATGATTTGAAATACCTTTAAGCATTAATTTACCATGCTTTGGGAAAACCGTTAAAGCGAATAATAATAGCCGATGACCATGCGGTCGTGCGTACCGGATTGCAGCTAATACTTGA
>TBL_comb47_HYPODRAFT_10006829_pt1 | contig 12199 bp, 8 predicted proteins | sample TroBogypolimnion_40_FD_10682 | JGI IMG/M metagenome (IMG submission 10682) | reverse complement strand
CACACGCGGGCCTTTGAAGCCACGGCTCCCAAAGCGTCGGGAACCCTGGCCTCGCACTACGCCCCTCGGGCACGGGTGAAACTCATGGACAGCACTTGCATGCTGCTCGAGATCGAACGTTTGGGACGCAAACCGCCCCCCGAATTGACCGGTTTGAGCCGCGAATCACCCCAGACGATCGGGGTGTGGTCTCGGGACCGCGCCGTCCATGCTCTGCCCCATGCTCCACACCTTGTTTTTAAGGCCATGCCCGCATTGCCCCAAGATTGCGCCCATGCGCTTTTTGCCACGTTGCGAGACTTTGATGCCTTGGGGGTCTCGCAGATTTGGGTTGAGTCGCCTCCAAGCGGGGTGCTTTGGGCGGGGGTGGCCGATCGATTGAATCGAGCAAGTCACACCGAAATCCAACCTTGACATTCACCCGTTAAACTATCGGCTATTAATGGAGACCTGCATGAAGATCAAGCTTACCATCACGGCCAAGCGCCTGGGCCAACGGTTGGCCTATTTGGGCCTGTGCGCGCTGGTGGCGTCGTGCGGCTCGAGCGTCAAAGTGGATGAGTTTTTTCCCGCCCGAATTGTCTCCGTGGGCGACTTCTTAAGCTACCAAGGCTCCTTGGCCAACGCTTATGCCGATCAATTGACGGTCAACGATGGCACTGTGACCAATTGGATTCCTCAAATGGCGCTCGACTACAACTTGGCCTTTGACCCCGCGGTGTCTGGCTTGGCCAACCCAAGCGCCACCGTGGCCGACCTCCCAGCTCAGCTTGCGGGCTTTCGCGCTCAGTCCAGCGACATGCTGGTGATCACGGCTGGCACGAACGACATCTTGAATCACACGTTGGCGGTCTTGAAGGGGGATGAAACACCCGCCTCGGCCGTGAGCACCCTGAGCGCCTTGGGGCTGACTTATCAACAATTTGCCAGGGGACAGCTGAACAATTTCAGCCATATTTTGCTGCTCAATGCCTATGATTTGAAAGGCAGCCCTTTTGCGCAAATCAATGCGACCAGCTTTGCCACACGCTATCCCAATTACAGCGGGGGCTTGACTCAATTTATCCAGGACCTGACCCGCGCCTTCAACACCGCCATCATCACCAATGCGGGCTTGTATGTGTCTGGGCAAGGGGTGAGACTTTTTGACATTGAGGTTTTGCTCTTGAGCGCAGACTTGCAAGGCTATGGCATCACCACGGCAGGTCTGGGCACTGCGGCATGCCCTGGGCTCACCGCCGGCATCAATTGCAATGCCACCACGGCAGACCCCAACTACAACACCTACCTCTACGCCGACAACATCCACATCACCCCTGTTGCTCAGCGCATGATCGGCAACTACGCCTACACGTTTTTGCGAAGCCCAAAAGGCTGGTAACGCTGATAACGCTGGTTAGGCCGCTCAGGCCATTCAAACGCGTGGGCCCGGCCTGGCCCAAGGGCTCGCCCGCCGTTGGTGCGTTTTTCTTGCAAAAACTTTTAGAACTTTCTTGCGTTCAGCGTTGCATCCTCCTGCCTTGTGCTTTCAATGTGGATTGGAATGTTCCTCACCGCAGAGCATTTCCCAACACGGCATTGACACTTGAAAAAACCCCTGCGGGCTTTGAACGGGCTCATCGGTCAGGATCAAAGTGCCTATAAGCCACAGTGGTGACCTGAGTGGTCACCACAGAGGTCACCGGGCTATGTCAACAGGCTCAATGGTTGGCCACCCACTCAATCCACGCATCCATCAAAGGTCGTGCTTTGCCGGCATTGGGATGGTTGACCAAGACCACAAGGCTATAGCGATGGTGATTGTGGGCTTGCACAAAACCGGCAACACCGAGCACGCCGTTCAAACTGCCGGTTTTTAAATGGGCAAGACCTGCGATTTGGCTTTTTTTCAGGGTTCCATCCAGGCCTGAGATCGGCAAGGATGCGATCAACTCGGCGCTGTAGGGCGACTCCCATGCGTATTGAAGCAACTGCGTGAGGCCTCTGGCACTCATGCGGTCGTCACGGCTGAGGCCTGAGCCCTCTTGGGTGCGGGGCTCTGGTGCTGTGAAGCGGGCCGTCCACCAGTCGTGCACGATTTTTGCCGAGGCCTCGTTGCTGCCCACCAACGGGCCTGTCATGGCGTAGGCACTCAAACTCAAATAGAGTTGGTGGGCCATCACGTTGTTGCTGTATTTGTTCATGTCGCGGATGATTTCGCCCAAGGTGGCCGAGTCTTGTCGCCAAAGGGGTGTCAATCCTTTGGGCACGGCACCGAGTTTGAATTCTCCGGTGATCTCGCCGCCAAGCGCCTTCCACAATCCCCCCAAGGCCCGAGTCGTGTACTCTTGGGGGTTGGGGGACGCCAGGGGCCAAACTTGTTGGCCGCAAGCTCGGGGGTAGTGTCCTGCCAAGCGGATCTCCAGCACGCGCGAAAAGTCCGCCTTCAATTGCCCTCGGTAATCCTCACATGGCCCAGCACTCAAGGGCACGGTGGCGGGATAGGTCAAGCCCAAAAGCGGGGGGTCAACCCGCACATGCGCCAGTGGCAACACCGCATCGGGCGTCAAGGTGAGCAGCAAGGCATTGAAATTCACCAGCATGGCATCGGCCCCCACGTTGTAAGGCTTGAAGGGCTCACCATCAAAGGAGGCGGGATCTTTGGCAGCGAGCTCAAAGAGGGATTTGTCAATCCACCAGTCGCCCTCGATTCGCTGCAACCCCATCCCTTTCAAGGCGAGCAGCATCTGGGTGGCCGCCTCCAAATTGAATTTGGGGTCGCCCGAGCCACGCACATGGACATCCCCGCGCAAGACCCCGCCTTGAATGGGGCCCGTCACAAACACGGGTGTGTGCCAAACAAAAGCGGGTCCCAAGAGATCCAGGGCCGCTTGGGTGGTGACGAGTTTGATCAGCGAGGCTGGGGTTCGGATGTCACTGGCACGGTGGTGAACGGGTTCTGCCCCAGAGTCAAGGTCTCGCACCACGACACTCATGCTTTGCTCGGGCAGATGCAAAGACTGCATCAAACGCACAATGTCACTGGGCAGCATAGACTCGGGTGTAGACCCAAGTTCTGAGCGCAGTGGCGACTTGCTCGTCTCTGGGCGTGACCCCAGCGACTGCCTTCGGGCGTCTTGGCCACTGGCCAACAGTGGCCAGGCCAGCCAGCAAAACGCGCACAGCAAGAAGACACGCCTGCTCATGCGCTCCTTACCAAAAGACAAGGCTGCGACTTTCATGCGTGCCTTTGTGGAGTTGACGGTTCATGCTGCACTCTTTCTTTCCTCGGTCGTGTTGCTGACCACACTTTAACCTGACCTTGAGCCTGGCCCTGACCCTTTTACTGGCCATTGGGCTTGGCCTATTTCAGGGATAATTCCCCGATGAACATTTTGGCCCTAGACACCAGCACCGAGCACGCCAGCATTGCGTTGGCCAAAGGCGAGGAGACCTGGCTTGGCCGGTGTGAAAGCGGCACCAAAACCTCCGCCACCATTGTCCCGCTTTGCCTAGAAGGCCTCAAGACCTTGTCCTTGTCCTTGGCAAAGCTTGACGCCATTGTCTACACCAAGGGGCCTGGCGCCTTCACTGGGCTCAGAACCGCGGTCTCCCTTGCCCAAGGCTTTTCTTTGGCGCACGGCACCCCAACGCTGGGGTTCAGCACCCTGCAATGCTTGGCCCAAACCGCACGCTTGCTCGGTCACGCTCAGGAGCGTGTCGTTTGCGCCTTGGATGCACGCATGCAACAAGTGTATTGGGGCGCCTACCAGTGGCAACAAAACCACTGGGTCTGCGTCCAAGCCCCCCGCATCGAGTCCGAGTCGGCCTTGTCTTGGCCTGCGCCATGGGGGGATTTGACATCCACCGCGGCGACCCTCATGGCGGGAAACGCCAAGGCAGTGAAGGAACTGGTGGCACGGGGTCCATCTTTGGCGGCGGCGGGTGCTGGTCCTGCATTGGGTATGGGTGAGGGTATGGGTGAGGGTGGCGCTCACATGAGCGCCCTCACGGGGTGCGACTGTGAGCCCAGTGCCCAGGCTTTGTTGGCCTTGGCGCAGCAGCATTTTGCCTATTGCCCTGCACTTGACGGACCAAAGCTTGTTGATCCTGTGCACCTGGGCCTGCCCAGCCCTTGGTACCTTCGCGATCAAGTCGCGCAAACGACCTTGGAGCGGGCCGCCGCCCAGGCCGCCAGCATGACCCAGACCTCAACGCCCAAGCGGGCTTGAAGCGACACTTTGCAATGCAAGAGCACCCCTTCCATTGCGGCGTTTTGGGCCCCCCCAGCGGCCGGCCCATCGAGCGTGTCGAGCACCTAGCCTTGGCCAAGCACTCAGGCCCCCCTTGGCCCCCTGGCCTGTCCATGCGCGCACTTGTAGAACCCGAACTCGACAGCTTGCTGGCGATTGAGCAAACCACGTATTCCAACCCTTGGACGCGGGGAAACTTCACCGATGCTTTAAAACATGGCAATTGGTGTGAGCTGCTGTGGCAAGAGGAGAGTTTGCTTGGCTATTTTGTCGCCATGAAGGGCCACCAAGAAGTGCATTTGCTCAACATCACGGTGCACAAGGACTTTCGCTCGCGCGGTCTGGGCTTGTTGCTCCTGAATGTGGTGTCGACCAAGTCACTCCAAGAAAAAGCACAGTGGATTTGGCTGGAGGTGAGGGTGAGCAATCTGCGCGCCATTGCGCTTTATGAGCGCTTTGGTTTCAGGGCGGTGGGGGAGCGAAAAAATTATTACCCACTCGCCCCAGGTGTGCGCGAGAACGCTATGATCATGAGCTTGAGGCTATGAACATGCAACTCGACGACCGACAGCACGACATTTTGCAAGAGATGGGCATCTCTTTGCTGGAGAGAAAAAAATCCCCCCTCTTGGGTGCAGGCCCTCAAGGGGTGGTGCGCGCAAAGCCGCCTGGGGTGACCGCCGCGGCTTCGAGACACCCAACGGCCGATTCGTCCCAAGCTCCACATTCTCCTCATGCGCCTCACGCCCCCCGCAATACAGGCGTGCCAAGCGCCAGCGCGGCGACGCCCCAGCCCGCACCTTCTGCACGTTCTGCACGTTCTGCACCTACTGCGATTCCTGCACTTTCAGCCCTCCCCGACCTCACCGCCTTGGGCTGGAGCGACTTGCTCGAGCAAGCCCAACACTGCCAGGCCTGCTCCTTGGGTTTGAAGCCCAAAGACCGCTTGTTTGGACTATCCTCTTTGCACCCCACAAGCCCCACCCCTTGGCCGCTGTTGCCCGCCACGCACGGCTCGAGCTCGCTGCCCAAACCCAGCCCCGTGTTGATCTTGGCCGACGCCCCACAACTCAATGTGAATGGCCAAGCCCTTGCTTTTGCGGCCATTTCCAACCCCTTGTTTGAGCAATTCTTGCGTGCTGCGTCTTGGAGCACACCGCCCGCCTCGGGCAAAGCCGCATTGAACGCGTCACCCACACCCCCGACACAAGAGGTCATGATCACCCACATGGTCAAATGCGCCAGCCCAGGCGCCAGCGTTCAAGCCCAGCAGGTTCAAACCTGCTTGGGCTACTTGCGCGCACAAATTCGACTGCTCAGGCCCCAGGTCTTGCTCGTCATGGGCCGAATGGCCGCACAAACCTTGGTGCAAAGCACAGCGCTTGAAGGCCTGCCCCACGCCAAGCTGTGCGGGCGCCTGTTGTCCTTTGAGGGCACCCCCATGGTCGTGACCCAACCGCCCGAGTATTTGTGGCGCTCGGGCCAAGACAAAGCCAAGTCTTGGAGCGACCTGTGCCTGGCCTTGTCCGTTCTCGAGTCAACCCCGTCTTGAGTAAAGCCGGGACAAACTTGACCCCACGACTTGACCCCAGGTTGGCCCCACGTTTATGCAGCGCGATCGCCTGACATGATCAAAGATGGCCGTGTGCTTTTGTCTACCACCTTGACCGATACTGAGTAACTTCTGCGATGAATTTTCTTGACCAACTGCGCCACGCCAGGCTCGCCCATCAGTCCCTCCTTTGCGTGGGCCTTGACCCAGAACCCGGTCGCTTTCCCGCCCACATGCAAGGGCGCAAGGACAAGACCTTTGAGTTTTGTGCGGACATTGTGCAGGCGTGTGCCGACGTGGTCTTGGCCTTCAAGCCCCAAATCGCCTACTTTTCTGCCCTCGGCGCTGAAAAGGATCTCGAGCGCCTCATTCGCCACATCAAAGACGTGGCCCCCAAGGTGCCCATCATTTTGGACGCCAAGCGCGGCGACATTGGATCAACAGCCGAGCAGTACGCCGTCGAGGCGTTTGAGCGCTACGGTGCAGACGCCATCACCTTGTCGCCTTACATGGGGCTTGACTCCATCACGCCTTACTTGAAGCGTCACGACAAGGGGGCTTTTTTGCTCTGCCGTACCTCCAACGTTGGGGGTGCTGATTTACAAAACCTCCTGGTCACGCCCAACGACCCCAGCACCCAGGCATCCCAACACCCAAGCCTGCGTCTTTATGAACACGTCGCTCACCAGGCGCAACACCGGTGGAATTTGAATGGCCAACTTGGCTTGGTGGTGGGCGCCACTTACCCTGAAGACATTGAACGCGTGCGGCGACAAGCACCGAGCTTGCCCCTGCTGATCCCAGGCATTGGCGCTCAAGGCGGTGACGCCATGCGAACCTTGCAAGCGGCTTGGGTGAACGAACAAACCCCCATCGTGATCAATTCTTCCAGGGCAGTTTTGTACGCCTCGGGTGAGCACGATTTCGCAAAAGCTGCCCGTGCACAAGCGCTAGAAACCCGTGCGCTCTTGGAGGGGTCATTGAAACAGCATCTGGCCTCATTGCCCTAAAGCACGGGTGCAGGAAGACCTCCAAGTCGTGGCCTTGTCAGTGTTCGTGACCTTCAACCGCTGCATTTTTATCAAGCAGCTTTTTCAGATATCGCCCCGTGAAGCTTTGGGGATTGGTGGCCAATTTCTCCGGCGTGCCAACCCCGACCACAAAGCCGCCGGCGTCTCCACCTTCAGGCCCCATGTCGATGAGCCAGTCGGCGGTCTTGATCACATCCAAATTGTGCTCAATGATCACAATGGTGTTGCCTGCTTCACGCAAGGTCACAAGCACCTTTAAGAGCAGTTCGATGTCCGCAAAATGCAGCCCGGTGGTGGGCTCGTCCAAGATGTACAAGGTGCGGCCCGTGTCTCTTTTGGACAGCTCGAGCGCCAACTTCACGCGTTGGGCTTCGCCACCTGAGAGCGTTGTGGCCGATTGACCCAACTTCAAGTAGCTCAAGCCCACGTCCATCAAGGTTTGGAGTTTTCGTGCAATGGTGGGCACGGCATCAAAGCAGACGATGGCGGCCTCAACGGTGAGGTCCAAAATCTGCGCAATGTTCTTGCCCTTGTAAAACACCTCCAACGTTTCCCGGTTGTAGCGTTTGCCATGACAAATGTCACAGGGCACATAGACGTCGGGCAAGAAATGCATCTCCACTTTGACCACCCCATCGCCTTGACACGCCTCACAGCGCCCGCCCTCGACATTGAAAGAAAATCTTCCAGCGCCATAACCGCGCTCGCGGGCCATGGGCATTTCGGCCAACAGCTCTCGAATGGGTGTCATGAGCCCGGTGTAAGTGGCCGGGTTGCTGCGGGGGGTGCGCCCTATCGGCGACTGGTCCACATTGATCACCTTGTCGAAATACTCCAGGCCCAAAATTTCATCGTGAGCGGCCGGCTCCTCATGGGAGCGATACAGGTGCTTGGCCGCTGCTGCGTACAAGGTATCGTTGACCAAGGTGGATTTGCCAGAACCGGACACGCCCGTCACACAGGTCATGAGGCCCACCGGAATTTTCACCTCCACGTTGCGCAAATTGTTGCCCCGCGCACCCGAGACTTGCAAACATTTGCCGTTGGGGCTGACCAGCCAAGGGTTAGAAGAACGCTCGGGGTCCAACACGGCAAGGGGGCTTTGGGCAAGCGGGTTGCTGTTTTGAGGCTCGCCATCTTGGGGCCGCTCAGCGCGCAATTTGGCAAACGGGTGGTCGCGCTCTTCTTTGGGCAGCAAGCTCGAGCGAGAGGCCGGCACACCCCGGCTGAGTGCGCTGGCCCGTTCAACCCGCACTTTCGGGTTCGCGACTTTGGCCAGCTTGGCGGCTTCTTCTTTTTCGTTTTGGAGGGGCAGCCAGGGCGTGCGCCTGGGGGGCACAGCAATCGCCAGCGTCCCCGACAAGTAGCGACCCGTCAAAGACGCTGGGTTGTTTTGCACCTCCAGGGGGGTGCCTTGGGCAATCACCGCACCACCGTGGATACCCGCGCCGAGTCCCATGTCAACACAAAAATCGGCCGCACGGATCATGTCCTCGTCGTGCTCGACCACCAAGACCGAGTTGCCAATGTCGCGCAAATGCTTCAAAGTCTCAATCAAGCGATCGTTGTCGCGCTGGTGCAGTCCAATGCTGGGTTCATCCAGCACATACATGACGCCCGTCAGTCCTGAACCAATTTGTGAAGCCAAGCGGATGCGTTGCGACTCTCCCCCAGACAAGGTCTCCGCACGCCGATCCAAGCTCAAATAACTCAACCCCACATCGTTCAAAAACTTCAAGCGCGCCACAATCTCTTGCACCACCTTGGAGGCGATCTCGGCCTTGGCGCCCACCAGTGTTAAGCCCTGAAAGTAGTGATACGACTCTCCGAGCGTCATGCCGCTCACTTGAGGCAGGCCTTTGGCGAGAGGGCCTTCGCCCAAGCGCACATGCAAGGCCTCTAGGCGCAGTCGTGCGCCACCACAGGTGACGCAGGCCCTCATGCTTTTAAAGCGGGCCAACTCCTCTTTGATCACCGGCGACTGCGTCTCCGAATAGCGCCTGGCCATGTTGGGCAAAATGCCTTCAAAGGGATGGGTTTTGGTGGTTTTTTTCGGGGTTTTACCCGCCTCTTGCAAGACGTAAGTAAAACGGATGTCTTGGGCACCCGAGCCTTGCAAGACCGCTTGCTGAATGTCTGGGGAGAGGTCTTCAAATGCAGTATCAATGTCAAATTGATAATGCTTAGCCAAGCTCTCGAGCATCGCAAAGTATTGCGAATTGCGCCGATCCCACCCCTTGATCGCACCGCTGGCCAGGCTCAATGAGGGAAAGGCCACCACCCGTGCAGGATCAAAAAACGACTCCTCCCCCAGGCCTTCACAGGCGGTGCAAGCTCCTGTGGGTGAGTTGAATGAAAAGAGCCTGGGCTCCAACTCACCCATGGAGAATTGACACACGGGGCAGGCAAACTCGGCATTGAAACTGCGCTCTTGCCCACTGTCCATGTCAAGCACAATGGCGCGCCCTTGGGCCACGCCCAAAGCGGCCTCAAAGCTCTCGGCCAGTCGTTGGGCCACGTCTTGGCGAACTTTCAAACGGTCCACCACGACGTCGAGGTCGTGTTTTTCATTCTTTTTGAGCGCCGGCATCTCACTCGCTTCAAAAACCACCGCCCCCAATCGAAAGCGCACAAAGCCACGCATCTCCAGCGCGGCGAGTTGATCAGCAAACTCTCCTTTTTTACCGCGAGCCAAAGGCGCCAAAATCATGATGCGCGTGTCGCTTGGCATCTCAAGCACCGTGTCCACCATTTGCGAGACGGTTTGGGATGCCAAGGCCACCCCATGCTCTGGGCAATGCGGCGTGCCGGCTCTGGCAAACAGCAGTCTTAAGTAATCATGGATTTCAGTGACTGTGCCCACCGTGGAGCGCGGGTTGTGGCTGGTGGCTTTTTGCTCAATCGAGATCGCCGGCGACAAGCCCTCGATCAAGTCCACATCGGGCTTGTCCATTCTTTGCAGGAATTGCCTGGCATAGGCCGATAAACTTTCCACATAACGGCGTTGTCCCTCTGCATACAACGTATCAAACGCCAAACTCGACTTGCCCGAACCCGACAAACCTGTGATCACCACCAACTGGTGGCGGGGCAAATCGAGATCAATGTTTTTCAAGTTGTGGGTGCGAGCGCCCCGAATGCTGATGAGACCGGCGGAATGCTGAGCACGGCTGTGTGGCCCACTGGTGGAGGCCAGAGGATTTAGTTTTTCGCCCAAATAAGGGCCTTCAAGCGATGAATTCACTGAACGCACTACCCCAAAAAAACAACCCTCCATGATAGCGACTTTGAATGTCCCTTGCCGCTCAGACAGACTTATTTCTTTCGCTGTCCCCGACGGTTTGACGGCTCGCTTGGATCCTCCTTTTTGGACGCTCGAGCCGTCTGATAGGCTTACATCGTCGATTTTTTTGCTTTGCTTATCCATGAATCTCATTGCGCTGAGGACAGGCTCGGTCTTTACATCGCAGGCATGCGGCGTCTTTGACCAAAGCGTGTTTAAAATGAAAGAAGAAGGGGGTCTGCCCTTGCCCTCGGTCTGTAGGACTATGGCGCTGCCCATCGACTCGCCAACGGCAAAGCGATACGTCTGCCTGTCACAACTCGCCCTTTGAACTGTGTCTGATACCACCCCCTCACCCTCACCCTCCTCCCAAACGCCAGCGCCCTCCAGCGCCATGACGGCTCACGAGCGCCGTGCGTCTTTTTCCTTGGCCAGTATTTATGCCCTGCGCATGTTGGGTCTTTTCATGGTCCTGCCTGTGTTTGCTCTAGAAGCGCGGCACTACCAAGGCGGAAGCAACGAGATGGCCATTGGTTTGGCCATCGGCATGTATGGTTTGGTGCAGGCGTGCTTGCAAATTCCGTTTGGTCTGGCCGCAGACCGCTATGGCCGCAAACGCGTGATCCTTTTGGGGCTATTTTTATTGGCCTTGGGCAGCGTGGTCGCGGCTTTGGCCGACAGCGTTCAAGGTTTGGCCATTGGACGCGCCATTCAAGGAGGAGGCGCCATTTCGGCCGCCGTTTCGGCATTGCTGGCCGATCAAACTCGCGTCCAAGTTCGCACCAAGGGCATGGCCCTCATTGGGGCAAGCATAGGCCTCATGTTCGCCCTTTCCTTGGGGATTGGACCTGTGTTGAACCAGTGGGGGGGTCTGCCCCTGATTTTTTGGTGCACGTTTGCGCTCTCGGTGGCCGGTATGGGCGTGATTCTGTATTGGACCCCGCCTGAAGAGCCTTTTTTACAGAACAACACCCACCTGTCCTGGCAAGAAACACGCACCCTGGTCTTTGGCCTGGATTTGCTCAAATTGGATTACGGGGTGTTTATTCTCTATGGGGTCCAACTCGCCACTTGGATGGCGCTGCCCGCATTGCTCATTCAAGCCGGCATTGACAAATCCGACCATGGGTGGTTTTATTTGCCCGCCGTCTTGCTGTCGTTCGTCGTCATGGGGGGCACTTTGTTTCCCATGGAGAGAAAGGGGCTGCTAAAGCCGCTTTTTATCGGCTCGATTGTGCTGGTTTTTTTAGTACAGTTTGGCTTCATCTATGAAAGCACTCACAAACCTGAAGTCTGGGTCCTGGAGACTTTGGTCTTCTTGTTCTTTTGTGGCTTCAATATATTGGAAGCATCGCAACCGAGCTTGGCCTCAAAAATCGCCCCTCAGCAAGCCCGGGGTGCCGCTTTGGGGGTTTACAACACCTTGCAATCTTTGGGTATTTTCGCCGGTGGAGCCATCGGGGGATGGCTGGCCAAGACCTACACCAGCACTGGCCTTTTTCTCACTTGTTCGGCGCTCTTGCTGTCGTGGGTGGTGGTGTCTTGGCGCATGAATTACGCCGCCCACCCTCAGGTGGCCAAGCTTTAGCAAGCGCGCAAAAAGCCCAAGGGTGGCGTCTTTTTCTGAGATATGATGTTGTGTCTGTCGCCCGAAAGTATCGGTGGCGTTGTTCATTCTCGTAATTTTTTTCCTTTGAAGGCTGTCGCACATGGCATCTGTTAATAAAGTCATTTTGATGGGCAACTGTGGACGCGATCCAGAGGTGCGTTACTTGCCCTCAGGCCAGGCCGTGGCCAACGTGAGCATTGCCACGTCCACGCGTCGCAAGAACCGCGAAACAGGCGACATGGTTGAAGACACGCAATGGCACCGCATCACGTTTTATGACCGCTTGGCCGAAATCGCCGGCGAGTACGTTAAAAAAGGCCGCCCCATTTATGTTGAAGGGCGCATCAAATACGGCAAATACACCGATCAGTCAGGCATAGAAAAAAATACCGTTGACATCATTGCCACCGAGTTGCAACTCTTGGGCGGTCGAGATGGAGGCGGTCCTGGTGGTCCTGGTGGTCCTGGTGGTCCTGGTGGTTCGGGTTCGGG
>TBL_comb47_HYPODRAFT_10006828_pt1 | contig 12205 bp, 11 predicted proteins | sample TroBogypolimnion_40_FD_10682 | JGI IMG/M metagenome (IMG submission 10682) | reverse complement strand
CATCAATGCATTTGCGCCTAATAGCACCGAAGCCAAACAGGCTTTAACAGAATTTGGCCAATAAGAATGCGAATAGCAATTGTTGGGCAGGGCTATGTAGGACTACCTCTCGCAATTGCTGCAGCCGATCTGCAAGAGGAAGGCCTGAGTGCAAGCCGAATAAAGAAATGTCTGTTGGTTCTTCAAATGGTCATGAATGAAGCCGTCAACAGTGAAAGAATTTCTCGAAATCCACTCGGTAAAGGAAAATTAGAAAAGCCTTCACTTCCAAAATCGATACCAGCCGCATTCACTCTAAATGAAATTAAGCAACTCTCGCAATCAATGCCTGTTCCATACCAACTGTTAACTGAGTTTCTATGTTTCACTGGATTGCGAATGGGTGAGGTTGTTTCACTGCGGGTTAAGAACCTTGACCTTCAGTCGGGTTTGCTCACGGTAGAGACTTCGGCGGTCTACTTGGGTGGCAAGTTATACACAACTTCCCCCAAGAGTGGACATTCTAGAAGAGTTCCATTAAGCCAGCATCTAATCGGAAAATTGCAATCACATGTTAAAAATAAGTCCGATGAAAGTTTTGTTTTTTCCAGCCCAGTAGGAGAACAACTCGATGCAGACCAATATAGAAGAACTTTTAAGCGCAAGGTAAGGGAAATGGGAAAACCAACTATGACTCCACATAATTGCCGTGACACTGCTGCGAGCCTGGCTATCAGGGCTGGCGCCTCGGTAAAAACTGTTGCTCAAATGCTTGGCCATGCAGATGCATCTATCACTTTAACGCGTTATACGGCCTTCTTTCCGGACGACTTCGATAGTCTTCGATTGGCTTTAGGAAAAATAAGCGGTAGGTGAGTGAAATTGAAGTGACTACGAAATACTTCCGTAGTTAAGTTCGGACCTTGCAGAAGTATTTGCCACGTGAATAAGGGCAGAGTATTCGCTGTCGTTGTCCTTTAGTGCGTTTTCAAATCCTTCGCTTACTTCAAGAATTAGTCCCGATAGACGCAGCATATTTTGAAGTGAAAAATCCACATCTAGTTCAAAAGTTCTCGGATTCCTATCTTTACTAAGGTGACTAACCAATTTGGAAGCGATCACCCAAACATCGTTTAATTCCTTTTTTGATTCTAGGGATACGTGCGCCTTGGCAAAGGCTTTAGCCTTGTAGTCCCGATTGGTGCTACTGCCCCCAATATCGTAAAACTCGCAAAGTAAGCGCATATTTGTGTACCAAGATTCAATGCAAGCACTTTGAACAAACCCTTCGAGCGTGTTCCCGTGGATTGTTCGAGGCAACTTTGTCACCATCATTAACGCGTGGCTGTAGGCGGAAATGCCGACCGTCCCTGCGAAAGTCTCTATTTCATCCATATCAGAATCTTGCCTGCAATATGCGGTCCACTCAATAGAGACTCTATGTAATGATAGGCATTGATGAGTCTGCTCCAACCCTTTGGCTTCAAGGCCAAGGTTTGACTTTTTGTTAGCGGATTAACCTCGTTCACGCCAAAGTTCACTCATATTCCAGGAAAATTGCGGAATATTTGCGGAATAAGTTAAGCCTTCCGTGAATTCGGATCGACAAGAAATCTATAAAAACTACTTTTCTGCGCTTAATTACGTGTGGGCCCCGTCGGGCTCGAACCGACGACCCACGGATTAAAAGTCCGTTGCTCTACCGACTGAGCTAGGGGCCCAAGTGTTTCTCACACTTGTACGCGCAGAGGTTAGCAGTCCGCTTACCTCGTTCCCAATTGAGCGCCGAAGATCGCGATTTAATCACCCAAAAGGAGTCCGGGGGAGAGAATTAACTGTCAGCGGTGCTTAAGAAGACACAGAAAAGCATGAACCAGACCGCGAGCGCATCAATGACGGTTCGCTCCTCCCAAATCCTGGAGAGCGAAGGGATTGCGATTGCACAGAGAGCAAAGCCAGCGGTCAAAGACCAAAGAACAAATACTGCGACCTTTCGGCTCAGCCCGGCGCGGATCAAGCGATGCGACAGATGATCCTTCCCACCCTGAAACGGTGAGATTCCGCGCATAAGTCGAGAAGTCACGGCCACGGCGGTATCGAGGATGGGGACCGCAAGAAGAAGAATCTTCGTTGAAAAGGAGGTCCACTTTGTATCAGCATGAGGGTGGAAGCGAATGGTGAGCGTGGCTATCAGCACCCCCAGAAAGAGCGCTCCGGCATCTCCCATATAAATTCGAGCCGGACTCTTGTTCCAGAGCAGGAATCCAATCGTCGAACCAGCGACCACTGCCGCAAGGGCTGCGACGAAGTACTGACCACCGTTGTATCCGAGATAGACCAACGCCAAACTGGAGATCGCAACTGTCCCAGCTGCGCCTCCATCAACGTTGTCGAAGAAGTTGATCGAGTTACAGATACCCACAATCCAGATGATCGTGATGAACCCATCTAGCCAAGGGTGGCCCGTAGGAACTCCCACGGTGTGCGTTTCAACCAAGAGTAGGGCGGTAAACACCCCCATGGAGCTTTGCACCAAAAGCCTCGGCAGCGGCTTGAGATTCTCAATATCGTCCCAAAGTCCGACCAGAGCGAGTAAGAAGGCGGGTCCAAGGACGGAGGTCTCTAGGGCAAGGTTCTTGCCGGAAAATTCTTTTACAAAAAGTGCTAGATAGGCGACTACCAGCGTTCCCACGACGATCGCCACGCCACCCAGATATGGAACTGGTTCAGCGTGGGACTTATGGCCAGAGTTGGGCAGATCATAAATCTCGTGAGAGATAGCAAAGCGGCGCATGATGGGGGTCAGGGTTCCAACGAGGGCAAATGAAGTCACCCCGAGCAGTGCGTACTGCCAGATAAAGGCCTTTACCAAGAGTTCATCGCTTCATCCTCAACACCTGAGAAGTATCACGGTATCCCCACCCTCATTCAACAACTCTAGGAACGAATCTAGAGAGCCCTGCCCGTCTCCCGCTTCGCTACTTACACTCGATTGTTGCCTAAATCCGCCTACTCGACACTACTTTCAGAGTGGGCTGGGCTGTAAACTCAAACAATGGCGAATCGGAAGAGTCAAAAGAGCAAGCCGAATAACCAAAAAGCTAGCCCTATGGCTCCAAAGAAGAGTCGCTCTGGCTTCCTCTCCACTACCGCACAGAGCACCAACCCAAAGGCCGACAACAAGCCAACGAAATGGTTGATCTGGGGTGGGGCGCTAACAACCTTGATCGTCGGTTTCTCTCTCAACGACCCATTCAATTCACCAAAGAGTTGGGTCCTCTCCATCGCCGGCTTTTGGTTGCTCGGCTGGCTGGGATTTAACTTCAAGCATTACTTCGCAGATAGAACTCTGCGGACCACCACTATCTTGGCCGCGCTCTTCGCCGCCACCCTCGCTCTTGCCTGGATAGCAACCGACAACAAATTTATTGGCTTCTTCGGTCAGTATGGGCGCAAGACAGGCTTCCTTGAATACTTCTCACTCATTGCCTTCTTCTTGGCCGCTTCGTACCTGATCCGATTGACTCGCACCTCTATATTGGAACGCACCATTGTTTTTATGGGGTCGGTGCTTGGCGTCTACGGCTTCTTCCAGCATTACAAAATTGATTTCATTAAATGGCCTTACCTCTATAACTCCGTACTCGGAACTTTAGGTAACCCCGACTTCGCCGGCGCAATGATGGCGATACTCCTGGTCTTTAACTTTGGAATTGCGATCGAGCCAAAGCATAAGAATTGGTTTAGGGGAATCGCCGCCTTTAACGTTCCACTTCTTGCACTCGTCATTGTCTTCTCACAAGCGCGCCAAGGTTTGTTAGCGGCCGGGCTGGGAATTGGCTTCATCGCTCTGGTCTGGATCTACCAGCGCAAGAAAAATGTGGCACTCGCTCTAACAGGGTTATCTGCCATAGGCGCGATCGCTGTAATCGCAGGACTTCTGAACATTGGTCCCGGCAAGCGCTTCTTCTATAAAGTCTCGGTTACCTACCGCGGCGACTATTGGCGAGCCGCCGTCCATATGTTTACGCACCACCCAATCTTCGGAGTTGGCCTAGATCGCTACGGCGCTTATTTCCGCCAGTATCGCGATGCGACCCAAAGTCTGCGGCGCGGACCGCTCGTCGTTGCCGACGCTGCTCATGACGTACCACTTCAACTCGCCGCTACCGGTGGCATCCTGCTCCTACTAGCCTTCTTAGCCTTAACTGGGTTCACTTTATGGCGCGGCATTGTCGCCCTTCGCAAAACTGAAGGTTCCGCCCAGATTTTAGTTGCAGTGATCTTTGGAGCCTGGATTACCTATCAAGCTCAGTCACTCATCTCCATCGACAACATCGGTATTGCTATCTGGGGGTACATCCTGGGCGGCGCTGTTATCGGTATTTCAATCCTCCCGGAAAGCGCGGAGATCAAGGCACCACTTAAATCAGCGGCCCAGCCGTTGGTTTCAGGAGTACTTGCACTACTTCTCGTGATCGTCTCATTCCTCTTCTTCCAATCAGAGGGTGATATGCATACGTTGAAGACGATCATTCCGCCAAAGAGCGCCTCGCTCTTGAAGGAGTATGAGCAGTACGTCAACAAACCTGTCTCTCACCTCTTTAAGGATCCATCCTTTGTATTGATCACGGCTCAGGATTACCAGGCTGCAGGGGACACCGCCAAAGCAATCTCGACATACAAAGGCATCATTGCAAGTGATCCTCGAAATATAGATGCGCTCACCGGGCTTTCAGCTATCTACGTTGGCCAGAAGAATTGGCCAGATGCGATCGCACTCGATCGCGAACTCGTGAAGCTCGATCCCTACAATCAAGCCGATCTCCTGCAATTGGGGCGCGATCTCAAGCTATCAGGTGATCTCGCCGGGGCAAAGGCCGTTATCCCATTGATCAACGCATTTGCTCCTAATACAACCGAGGCGAAGCAAGCCCAATCAGAGTTCGGTCAGTAACGGTGCAGGTTGCAATAATTGGTCAAGGTTATGTTGGGCTGCCACTTGCCATCGCTGCAGCGCAAGCGGGCCACACCGTCTTAGGAATCGACTCCAACCCAGGCCTTGTCTCGACACTCGCCAGCGGCAATTCCCCCATCAGTGATGTAACAGATGCAGCGATCTCGAACTCTCTTTCTTCGGGGCGCTACCTACCTACAGATAGTTTTGAATTGGTATCCAAAGCCGAGATCGTCATCCTCTGTGTACCAACTCCTCTAACTAGCGATTACAAGCCAGACCTCTCTCACCTGGAATCCGCTCTGCAATCGCTCTCCCCTTACCTCGCCCCAAATACTCTCGTGATCAATGAGTCCACAGTCGCCCCAGGTACCACGCGCTCCACCATCGCCACACTCCTAAGCAAAACCGCGCTTCCCTTTGAACTCGCATACTCTCCAGAGAGAATCGACCCCGCTAACAAGACGTGGAACGTCACCAACACCCCCAAGTTGGTGGCAGGGTTAACCGAAGCAGCTACGGAGCGGGCCGCCGCTTTCTACCGAACCTTCATTACCTCAGTGACCACCGGCAGTTCCCTTGAAGTCATCGAAACAGCCAAACTTCTAGAAAACAGCTTCCGTCTCGTCAACATCTCCTTCATCAACGAGATCGCCCAGTTCTGTGCCGCTCTTAAAATCGATGTCCGTGAAGTGATCGACGCTGCTACCACTAAGCCATATGGATTCATGCCCTTTTACCCCGGCGCGGGAGTGGGCGGACATTGCATCCCCGTCGATCCCAAGTACCTATCGTCCAAAGCAGATGAACTGGGCATCCCCTCCCGCTTCATCGATTTGGCCCATGAACTCAACCTTTCCCTGCCTTCCTACTTCACTGGTGTTGCCACGGGAATGCTGGGCTCTCTGAATGAAAAGGGAATTATCGTCGTGGGAGTCGCCTATAAGCCAGATGTGGCAGATGTTCGCGAGACTCCAGCAGAAAGCCTCATTTCCACCCTACGTCAATCAGGGGCCAAAGTTTCTTGGCACGATGACCTGGTGCAAAGTTGGAAGGGCGAGTCCTCAGTCCCACTCACCAACACCTACGACCTCGCAATCCTGATCAATCCGCACTCCCATTGCGATCTCTCTTTGCTCGGATCTACCCCCGTTCTCAACACCCGCGGTGGCTACTAATGAAGTACTTGATCACCGGTGGCGCCGGATTTATCGGTTCACATCTATCCGATGCATTGATCGCACGTGGCGATCAAGTTGTAGTGCTCGATAACTTATCGACCGGAAATAAATCCAATATTGAACAACTGCTACCCAATCCCAACTTCACCCTGATCGAGGGATCCATCCTCGACACTCAGCTTGTAAACGAAGTAGTCGAATCCGTAGACCACGTCCTTCACCTAGCCGCAGCGGTCGGGGTATTTAACATCATCGACAAACCCCTGGAATCTTTAACTACTAACCTCCGTGGTACTGAAAATATCCTTGAAGCTGCCACTAAACATAATAAAGAGGTGCTAATCGCCTCTTCATCTGAGATTTACGGTAAGAACTCCAACGTTCCACTCCATGAGGAGTCAGACCGAATCGTTGGTTCCCCCCTCAAGAGCCGCTGGTCCTACTCTGAAGCCAAGGCTATTGATGAATCCATGGCAATCTTCTTCCACTTAGAAAAAGGGCTTACCGTTCGAATCGTTCGCCTCTTCAACACCGTAGGCCCCCGCCAGGTCGGCCACTACGGCATGGTCGTCCCACGCTTCGTAGCCGCCGCCCTCAAAAACGAGCCCCTCACCGTCTACGGCAGTGGCGCCCAATCCCGCTGCTTCTGCCATGTCTATGACGCCGTGCGAGGCATCCTGGCCATCATCGACTCCCAGGCCACCATCGGTGACGCCTTTAATATCGGAAATAACCATGAGGTCACTATCGAAGAGCTGGCCCAAGCGGTCATTCGGCAAACGGGTTCCACCAGCCAAATCACCAAAATCTCCTACGAGGCCGCCTACAGCGCCGGTTTCGAGGATATGCAACGACGCGTCCCTGACATCAGCAAGGCCAAGAAAACGGTGGGCTGGGAGCCAGCACTTTCACTGGATGCAATCATTTCCGACGTGTCTGATCATCTACGATGAGCACTATGCAGGTTTATGACTCGAGTGCCCGTCAGATACCGGTCATCTCCCAAGTTAAGTCCATTTACGAAAACCGTGGCTTGCTGCGACTCCTGGTCGTCCGTGACTTGACCGTTCGTTACAAGCGCTCGGTAATCGGCGTCTGGTGGTCACTACTTAACCCTCTCTTTACCACCGCGGTTATGTTCTATGTCTTCAACACCGTATTTAAATCAAAACTTCCAGATGGGGCTCCTTTTCTGCCTTACTTGCTCTCTGGAGTACTTCTCATAACGCTTTTTAACCAAGGTTTGACAATGGGTGCCGATGCAATCGCTTCAGGTGCTGGAGTTCTAACAAAGGTCTATGTACGTCCAGAAATTTTTGCTTTATCTGCCTCTATTTCTAGTGCCATTAACTTTGTTATTGGGCTAGCTCCACTGACGATCGTTCTCGCTTTTTATCACAAAACCCCAACGTGGAGATTTCCACTTGTTTTAGTAATTATCTTATGCATGACCTTATTCACCACGGGACTTTCACTTCTGCTAGCAATTGCATACGTAAACTTTGATGATTCCCGATCACTAATTAATATTTTCCTAATGGCACTGCAATACATGACCCCAATTTTCTATCCAATCAGCGTACTCGGGCCACACACTCGCGAAGTCATCGTTTTAAATCCGTTAACTTCTTTCTTAGACATTTTCAGGCACGAATTTGGAAACAGCGCAGTTTCAACACTAGGAAATTGGGAAACCATGCTGGGCTGTTCAAGCCTTGCTTTTGTCGTCGGTTTTTACGTATTTAGCAAACGTTGGCCAAAAGTAGTGGCAAAACTATGAGCCAAGAGAAGATCGTTGAAATCACAGATATTTCTTTGGCGTACAGACGTACTCGCCATCGCGTTTCATCTCTTAAACAAACTGCGATTGACACCATCAAACGTCGCATGGCCTATGAAGAGTTCTATGCCTTGCGTGGGGTTTCATTTGATATCGCTCGTGGAGAGACCGTCTCGGTTATTGGCCGCAATGGGGCGGGAAAGTCCACGATGCTCAAGGTCATTGCTCGGGTCCTGCCACCCAGTACAGGAAGAGTCATTGTTAGAGGACACGTAGCCCCGATGATTGAGTTAGGTGCCGGATTCAACCCTGAGCTAACAGGCGCTGAAAACATTGTCCTATACGGCACTTTGCTTGGTCGGACACCCAGGGAAATGCGCGCAAGAATCGAGCCGATCGCGGACTGGGCGGGACTTATAGAACACCTCGATATCCCCGTGCGAGCCTATTCATCTGGGATGACAGCCCGATTGGCATTTGCGACGGCGACAGATACCACCCCCGATCTTTTGTTAATTGACGAAATTTTATCTGTCGGAGATGAGGATTTCCGTGAGAAGTCGGCAGCCCGGACGATTGAATTGATGAATAGCGGATGCGCGGTCTTACTTGTCTCCCATGATCTTGCCACCGTTGAAAAAATGTCAACAAGAGCGATCTACCTAGAACACGGTGTCCCTAAAAGATCAGGAGTTCCGAGTGAAGTGATTGAGGCGTATCTTTCAGATGTCCACCATTAAGGTTCTGCACGTAATCGCGCGAATGAATGTGGGAGGAACCGCCCGTTACGTCGGTGATTTGGTGGAAAAGATTCCCGATAGCGCTTTAGCTACCGGCTACGTGCAAGATGCTGAAATTGAAGATCCTATAGTTAAGGTAATCGACCCTTATCGGATTCCCCACATGGGTCGAAAAATGTCCCTCCTAAATGATTTCAAGGCATGGTTGGAACTTCGAAAATTGATTCTCGAACTTCGACCAGAGATCGTTCATACGCACACTTTCAAGGCTGGACTAATCGGTAGATTGGTAAAAGGTAGCCACAAGAGGGTTCATACATTTCATGGCCACCTCTATGGTGACCAGTCCTTCTCACCCTTACAAAAGAAAATGATTACTGCAGCCGAAAAATTTCTAGCCAAACGAACGGATCTTTTAATCTCTGTTGGTGACAAAGTGGGGATTGAACTCCGAGCCGAAGGAATTGGTCTGGAACTTAATTGGGTATCGATAGCTCCTGGAGTCGATCCATTACCCATTATTGACCAAGCAGAAGCACGTAATTTGTTGGGACTCGACCAGAGGAACATTATTTTTGGTTGGATGGCGCGAATGACGCGGGTGAAAAACCCTAACTTACTTCTCCAGATCGCAAGAGAATTACCATTAGCTAAATTTGTTATGGCTGGGGGCGGAGATATGCTCGACGAGGTAAGAGCTGCGGCGCCGTCAAATGTATTTGTTATTGGGTGGGCAGACGGGGCAACATTTTGGTCAGCTGTGGACTGCGCTATATCAACTTCAGACAACGAAGGAATGCCTATTGCTCTTATAGAGGCCCAACTTGCAGGAGTTCCTGTGATCGCAACGGACGTGGGATCAAATTCAGAGGTAATTAGCCATCTATCGACGGGTCTACTCACCCGAAAAGAAGTAGCAGCCTTAGTTGAGGCCGTTCTGAAATTACTGGGGGATTCTAAATTGCGTACTTCAATGGGAAGCGAGGCGACGATCTGGGCAGCTAAAAAATTTGCAAAAGAACAAATGCTGGAGGAGCACGTGCGAAACTATCAAAGATTAAAGTAATAATAATAGGTATCTTCTAGATCGGTCGCCGGTGAGTAAATAGTGGGATCAAAACTCTCATTCATCCATCAAGAGATACTATTTTAAGTGAAATTACTTGAATCACATCAGTCTAAAAGCTTCATGAGTGGTAGCCACTCTTCAGTTATTCTTTCTGCTGTGTATCCACCTTAAACTTGGCTTCTCCCCAAGTTGGTAAACGATCTGAGTACAAATCGATATGCAAGAGAGGGAGATAATGAAACGTAAAATCAATGCTAATTTTCCCAGCGGTGATCCCATTACAAACCAAACAGTAGTCAGAACTGGCACATGGATCAGATAAAGGGAATATGAATACTTTCCCAACGTCTTAGGAAGCCTTCGGCTTAATAATGCCGTTACGCCGTTGTTTGGCTGTCGACAAATATCGACGATCATCACTGCACCCAAAGTCATGATAATTCTGTCAAGAGTTGGACTAACGGTGTATCCAAATCCTGCGAGGTACCATGGAAAAAATAGTAAAAGCAAACCAGAGGTGAATCTCAAATAAGGAAACCTAGATCGGTCTTCGGGAAACCAGTGCAGGGCTGAGCCTGCAACAAAGACAGGTAACCAACCTAATAAATCAAGGTTATATGTGATTCCGATCCAAATAAGTGTACTTATAGCAATAACTACGATTGCGAAGATCGAGAAAGACTTCTTGAAGACAAACTTTGCAAAGACCACTACTAGAAGCGAAAAGACAATCTCATACCTCATAGTCCAAAGACTCGAATCTAGCCAATCATTTCCATCAACGACCCAGATATTCTTGAAATATGAAGCGAATGTGAATTTGATCGCATGGGATTTCAACCACCAGCTCCCCCCGGCCTGCGCTTTACGGGGAAAGAGTAAAACCAAACCACTAGCCATCGTTACAGCGATAAAAATTGGGGCATATAAGCGCAATAATCGATTGCGAGCGTATGAAAAAATCGATTCTCGACTTACGGGATTTATGAGTACGTAACTACTAAGAACAAAGAAGATCATCACTGCCTCTGTTCCCCCATAAAACACGTGAAGGGGCGTGTACTCAAATAAGTTATGAATTGAAAGGTTGAACCTACCTTTAGGACCAAGTTGCCCGAAACCAACTCGATCTGCAAACCAAGGTATAGTCAAAAGTAAATGATGAAGTACAACAATAAGCGCGGCTATTCCCCGAAGTCCATCCAAACCAGGTCTTCTATCGAGGTGTAACGTGGCCGGTCTACTCATCCGGGTAAATTGCCTTCTGCATATCTCTCGGCAAGGAACGGAGCGGTGGCATCCTTTGGAGATAGGAGCAACTGATCCAAGGGCAACCCCCAGTCAATATTAATTTCCGGATCGAGTGGATTAATCTCAAATTCTTCTTTGGGTGAAAATGGTGAAGTTATTAAATATGCAACTGAGGAAGCGTCTTCAAGCGATATGAAGCCATGGCCCAAGCCTGTCCCGATTAAAACAACGTTTCCGGAACCACCGACTAAATCCACGATGACATATTGACCATAAGTTGGCGAGGTTGGTCTAATGTCAACGATGACATCTCGAATAGAACCCGACACGCAAGTGACCCACTTAGCCTGACCGCCAGCAGCTAGACTGTAATGAATTCCGCGCAATACTCCCCGCTTGGATTGAGATAAGTTTGCCTGTGCTACGGAAAAATCTAGTCCTGTAGCGCTTTTGATATCCGAAGCCTTAAACCATTCACGAAAGCTGCCTCGATCGTCTTCCCAAACAGGTGATGTCGCAAGCCATGCTCCCTGAATTCCAAGTGGCGTTAAATCCATTTCAAATCAGCCTTCCCTATTCTTTCGAAATATTAACAAAATATTATCCTCAACAGTCGGGCGCTCTTTTCGTAAATCTCGTAACTCCAGATCAGCATCCAAAGTGTTTGCAATGACTCTCCAGAAATCGATTAAAGTCTCATGCACATCTTCAATTACGTACGCACCACTTTCTGCAACAAGAGGGAAGACTTTTAAGAGTGTTCGAAAATTAGCATGCGGATCGTGAAATCCATCGTCCACCACGATATCAAATGGAGAATAGTGTCTAATTGATTCTGTGAAAGCTTCTAATGAATCATCAGAAGTTTGATCAACAACAAATCCCACTTCTGAGATTGCTGAAACGGACTCAGGATCGATATCTGCACCGACAATCACTGAAGTTGGGTAACCTTCACGCCACGCTTTGATACTGCCTCCTGGTGGTAATCCTCCATAGGGGAATCCATTCAGAGACCCGAGCCCGATTTCTAAAATATGTGGAGATTCCACACCAGTAAGGATTTCAATGTACGCCTCTGCATAGTTGTGTCTGACCTCTTTGTCACTCCCGAACTCGGTGAATTTACCCAACAAGGATCCTGTGACTGCTAAATTAGCCGTTGTTACTCGCGAAGGGGTCAATGGCGATGCCAGCGATAAAGCTTCAGCAACAAAGCGGTGGATTCTGGTATCTCGAGATTCTCTG
>TBL_comb47_HYPODRAFT_10006825_pt1 | contig 12206 bp, 9 predicted proteins | sample TroBogypolimnion_40_FD_10682 | JGI IMG/M metagenome (IMG submission 10682) | reverse complement strand
GGGCTGAAACGGGGCGGTGTCGCGGAAGCTAATTAGCAGCTTGTCCATGACGCTCTGTAATTGCTGTTCGACTACTTTCCGTTTCAGCCACGCCTTGATCTGGAAGAGGGTGGTGGTGGCCATGCCGTCGGGGTCTTTGGCCGCGACCTCGTATTTGTTCAACGTGTGCCGTTCCACCTCCCAGACACTGCGATCCACCCGGGCATAATCCATCAGCTCGTCGAGCGTCTGGATTTTTGAACCGCGATAAGACAGATCACGCTGGCTGTCATGGACGGTGTCCTCCAGTTCGTTGTCACGGTTCGCCGCCGGCGGTTCCGCCGGTTTGGAGGTCGGTGCCGGCTGGTAGCTCTGCGCGCCCAGCCAGCGGGCGAGGTGCAGCTTGGTGTGATCCACGGTGAGCCCAACGGTGTAGGCGATCTTGAGCGTGCTCCAGTCGGGATGCTGTTCCTTGAGCTGCCGCACCCGGACATAATCCGGGTCGTTGCTGTGCCCCTCGGTCTCGCCGCGGTAGCGGACGATGCGCAGGCGCGAGCTGGGTGCCTTGATGCCCAGCATCAACCCCAGCCGGTTCTTGCCGATGCCGGGGTTGGTCGCCAGGATCTGTTTGGCCCGCTCGTAAAGCGGGTCGTCTGCCGGTTGTATTTGGTTCATGCATGTTCCTCCACCTCTTAAGAGCCGGACAGAACGGTCATGTTGGGAAAATATTTTTAAAAATATTTTATTCGAGGGTCAGATCTTTCCAGATTTGTTGTGCCTGATGGCGCACCTGACGCTTCAATTCAGGATTTAAGTTCAAGCCGTTCTCACCACAGGCATGGCCGGCTAGGCAGTCGTTTTTCAAGGCTTCCACGGCGGTCAAACGCTTCTGGTCACCGCCCGCGTCTTGTTCGAGCTGGGTGAACAGCCTTTGCTGGAGGTCGCGCATTTCGAGCTGATTGTCCAAGCTCGCGGCTTCAACCGGTTCGTAGACTCCTCGCTCAATCTCCTCCGAACCCACGGGCGTGTGCTCGTAGGAGAACTCGACCCGGCTCAGGGCGTGGTTGATGATTGAATTGATGGCCGAGTGCATCGCATGGATGAAGGTGGATGGGTTGACCCGGTTGCCGGCGGGCAATTGTCTTCCCCCGGGATAGCCGAGGTCGCCCAAAGCGAATTGCTCGATGGCGGTGTGAGCCAGCGAGAGTCCGTCGTAGATCGCCAGCGCTCGCTGCTTGCCGGGATTTTTCATTGACCGTCGCAGCCGCTTGTCGGCGAACTCTTCGAGTTCAGTCCATTGCTCTGCGGTTAATGCCGCGGCCAGCTGTAGCGCCGTCAGCCCGGTGGGTTTTGCTGATGTGTTGTTCATCAGCATTGTGTTTGGCTGTAATTTACCGGCTTTTGGGCTTGCACCCGCCGGTGCTGGCATCAATGCTTTTCCGCCTATGGCAAAACCATTAACCAAATCGCAAATCATCAGCGCCGTCGCGGAAACCGTCGGCCTCACCAAAAAACAATCCGCCGCCACCCTGGAGGCGATCGTGAATCTGGCCTACAAGAACGCCAAGAATTCGTTCACTCTTCCGGGCTTGGGCAAAATCGTCCTCGTCAATCGGAAGGCCCGCATCGGGCGCAATCCCGCCACCGGCGAGCAGATCAAGATTGCGGCCAAGCGCGTCGTGAAATTCCGCGTGGCCAAGGCCGCCAAGGATGCCATTCTGGGCGTTAAGAAGTAAGCCAGCTTGATTTTATCAGCAACGGCGAAGGGGAAATTCCCTTCGCCGTTTTTATTTATCGGACACTCTTTTTAGCATAATAACAGAGTCTTTGTTGACATGATAACATAGTTGTATTATACGCTATTACATAGTCGAAACCCAATATGGCCACCAAACTACAAACCCGGCTCGCGGATGCTCTGGAACGCGTCCGTGCACGCGCTGTCAAAGCGGTAGTCAAAGCTGCCACCCTGAAGCGGCCTGACAAGGAACTGCTCCTGAAACTGGGGTATCTGCAGGAAATCTGCAAAGGCTGGTATTTGCTGACGCGTCCCGGCCAGAAGCCCGGCGAGAGTACGGCTTGGTATGCGTCTTTCTGGGATTTCCTAGCGGTTTATTTGGATGACCGGTTTGGGCGGGACTACTGCCTGTCGGCCGTTTCTTCCATGGACTTGCACGTTGGCCAGTGCCTCATTCCGCAGCAGGTGACGGTCATCGCCGCGCGGGGCGGGGCGATGGTGCTCAAGCTGCCCCACGGCACCTCCATTCTGGTTTATCAAGACCGAAAGAACCTGCCGGCGACGGTGGAAATGATGAATGGTCTGCGGGTGATGCCGCTTACGCTGGCGTTGGCCCGGATGCCAGCCAGCTTTTTCCTGAACTCGGCAACGGATGCCGAGATTGCACTGCGCTCGGTAAAGTCCGTTAGCGATCTGATCCGCGTGGTGCTGGAATTGGAATCGCCGGTGTTGGCCGGTCGGCTGTCAGGAGCCTACGCTTTTTTAGGTGACCGGCAGAAATCCCGGGAAATTCTCAATGCCGCCCAAGCCGCCGGGCTGCTCTGTGAACCGGCGAATCCGTTTGAAAAACCGGCTCCGATATTCCGGGGACAGGCGCGGCTGGTTTCACCGTATGCCGGCCGGATTGAATCGCTGTTTCAAACCAGTCGTGAGGCAGTGCTGAAAGTATTTGCCGGCATGCCGCCACGGCGGGTGGCAAATCCGGCAACGTATTTGAAGCAGGTAGAGGTTGTTTATGAACATGATGCCTACAATTCGCTTTCCATTGAAGGCTACCGGGTGACGCCGGAACTGATTGCCCAAATCCGGAAAGGGTCATGGAATCCGGAGAACAATTTGCAGGATCAGCAGCAAGTCGCGGCCATGGCAGCCAAAGGATATTTGGAGGCCTTCCGTCTGGTTAAAGAGAGCGTCCGGCAAGTGTTGCAAGGAAAGTCGGCGGCAGGTGTGGCGACACATGACTATCAGCTTTGGTATCGGGCGCTGTTTAGCGAGTCGGTGCGTGCGGGTTTGATGGAGGCATATCATCTGGCCGGACACCGGGATGGCAATGTTTTCATTCGCATGTCCCGCCACGTTCCTCCGCCGCCCACGGCGGTCGATGACGCCATGAAGGTGTTTTTTGACGGATTGCAGGCAGAAGATGAACCCATCGTCAGGGCCGTTCTGGGGCACTGGTTGTTCGGGTTCATCCACCCCTACCGGGATGGGAACGGACGGGTGGCCCGTTTTCTCATGAATCTGATGCTGGCTTCTGGCGGGTATCGGTGGACCATTGTGCGCAACCGTCGGCGGAAGGAATATCTCAACGCTTTGGAGACGGCTTCCACGGAACTGCGGATTGAACCTTTTGCCCGTTTCATTCGGGAGGAAATGCAGGTGGACTGGACGCAGCAACCGGCGGAAATATAGCCAAGCAAAATGAATAATCCAGGTTTGAAAATCAGCTATAATGGGTCCTGCAGTTCAAGCGGACAGATCCGCTTTGAGCCGTTAGTTGCTTGCCTTGATTCCATCCAGGAATGGACCCGCAATTTGATGGGGAAATCCTTTTGGGATCTTATCATGACTCTGTCCAAGACGCTTATCTTAACCATGGACGCCTATCGCGCTGACGGCATTGTCCAACCCGGCAATTGTTTTCCGGATCGCGGTGGTAAGAATTACGAGTTCTCTTTAACGACCATTGGAAGGCATGAATCGGTATGGTTGAAATAAAGAGTTTTCCCGCCAAAAACGGTGATGCTTTCCTCGTTAAAGCAACGAATGGATCATTTACCATGTTGGTCGATTGTGGGTATGGCGAAACCTTTCAACAACATGTCCATGCGGAATTGGAGGGCCTGGCGGCGAGCGGGCACGCACTCGACTTGGTGGTGGCAACCCACATTGATGCCGACCATATTTCCGGACTCCTGCCATTCTTCCGCCAGAACGGTCAGGCTGAAGATCCCGTAATTATCCCGGTTCGTGAGGTGCTTCACAACAGCCTCCGAAGTCTAGTCGTTCCGACGAAAGGCTTTCCTGCATATGGAACGGACGATGCGGCACTGCTGAATGAAATACGTCGGCGGGGGTATAATCCACCGGCTTCGGCGACGGATCTGCCGCAGGAAATAAGCGCGCGCCAGGGCAGTTCACTTGCGGAATTATTGCGTAAGGGAGGTTACCGATGGAATACCCACGATGGCACCCTTACTGTTGGGGAAGCTGGACTCACCGAATTGCGCTTGCCAGGAGTCCGGGTCAAAGTAATCGGCCCAAGCCAGCTGCGGCTTGAAGTCCTTAAAAGGTGGTGGATCTCCGAAATTCGGCGACTTGGTCTCGTTGGTTCTTTGGGAGAGCTGGACGATGTTTTCGAGTTTCTCTGCTCCAACGAAGTGATTGATCCGGGCGTGCATTTGCTTGCCGCATCGGGCGGCGATTTGGCCCAGGTCTATTTTCCTGATGATTCGGTTACCAACGGCAGCTCGATCGCCTTCGTTACCGAGGTTGAAGCCTGCCGGCTCTTGTTTCTCGGGGATGCGTACGCAGAGGATATGGTCACAGCCCTGAAACAAAACGGCCCGACAATTTTCAACGCCATCAAGGTGGCCCACCATGGCAGCGCACGCAACACCAGCCCGGAGCTGCTCACCCTGGTCGACAGCCCGCACTTTTTTATATCCACCAACGGCGAGGGGCATCAGCATCCGGATTTTGCGGTCCTCAAGGCGATTGTCGACCGGCCTGCGACATTTCGCCGCACCCTGCATTTCAACTACTCGACAGAAGCCTCGCGAAGTTTGAAAATCTATCGTAGCAAATCCGGCGCTGGCTTTCTGGTTGTGGAAAACCAATCAGATTGGGTCGCGATTAGCGGACAAAACAGCATATGATTGACCAACACATCAAGGCTTCGACCTGTCGCATTTCATGCGGTGATGAATCTGGAACCGGCTGGCTGATTGCGAAGGATTGCGTCATCACCGCCCGGCATTGTGTGCTTGCTCATTTGGAAGGCGGCAAGCCCATCGAACTATTTTTTCAGGACAAAGGCGGCGCGGCCGTCCCCGGCAATGTTATCGGGCAATCGGAAGAAAATGATGCCTGCCTCTTGTCCCTGGAAACCGGTGCTGCTGAACCACTACCGGCAAGCCTGCAACGGCCGCGTGAAGGTGAGGTCTGGCAGACATTTGGTTATCCGGGCAGCAAAATGACCCTGGGACATCGTCTGGCCGGGACAGTGGCGCAAGTGTTGGATGCGCCAAAATTAAAAGTCGACCTCGACCTTTCCATCGATCCATCGTCGGTGCTGCAAACATACAAGGGCATGTCCGGCGCGGTCGTGGTTTGTCAAGGTGCGGCCGTGGGAATGATTCGTTTGAAAGTCGATGGCACCATCGCCGCCTTGAGCCTGCACCAACTGAAAAGTTTTCTGGACGAAAATGGGGTCACCTCGCCAAGCGAATTACCGTCGCCGCCGGCCGCACACTTGGCGGACAGGGGAAACTTTGCCGAGACCTTCACAAGTGCTGTGAGGGCGCGACCGGGTAGTTATCTTTTTCTTGAAGGCGCACACGGTTACGGGAAGTCAACCTTTTGTGCGAATTTTCCACCCGATGAAAAAGCGCTCATCAATTTAGGGGCTTACCGTCTCTCCGAGCCGAACAGCGCATTGGGCGCAAGCTATCGCGCCCAACCCCAGATATTCTTTGACTGGTTGGTGACCGCGATTTCCGGTCTCATCACCGGACGCCCGCCGCGAAAGGAAGATAAGGGGTATGCTAGCCAGATTCAGGAAACCGCCCAGTATTTTGACGTATTTTCGCAATATTGTGCCAAGACCGATCGCCAAGGATTGTTGTTTATCGATGGATTGAATGAGATTCCTGCTGGTCCGCTGCTGGGAGAACTGATAGGTCTGCTTCCAAGCAAGCTGCCGCCGCGAGTCACCGTGGTGCTTGTCGCTCCAAATTTTTCCAACATTGCCGGCGTGTTGGGCGGAAGAGTGAAATCCGCTGATGTTGTCGCCTTGCCTGCGCTGCCGGATGCGGCCTGTTACCGCTATTGCCAGCGAATGTTAAAACCTGAGCGGAAATTGCCCGCATTGGTTGACCGTATCTGTGAAAGAGCCAAAGGGCATCCACTCTACTTACGGTATTTGATCGAATACGCCAATCAGCAGACGACGGATGATGACTTCAGCGACTTTCCGGTCCTTACGGGACCAATCGAAGATTATTATTTTGGCATCTGGGCCAAGCTGTTGCCGGATGAAGGCGCCGTAAATCTGCTCGCGTTAATGGCCCGGTTGCGGTGGGGGGTGTCGCGGGTGGATTTCACGAAGGCCCTAAACCCATCCGAACAGACACAGTTTGTTTCTGTCATCAGTCGGATCCGCCACCTGCTCGCCAATGACGAAAGCACTGAAATCTATCACGCGTCATTCGCCGCGTTCATAATCGAACGGACTGCGGAGATTGATGAGTTGGCCTGTCGTCGGCTTGCCGAATTCTGTAAAAAAGAGTCGAAGGTGCGCTATTGCGCCCTCAATCGGGTTTTTCATCTGCTGCGTGCAGGGGACCATTCCGTCTTTGCCGACTGTAACCAGGACTGGATTGACTTGGCAGTAACGCTGGGAGTCGAACCAGATGCCCTTGTTGCCGACGTCGATGCTGTGGTCAAACGCGCCACGATGGAAGCGTCTGCCGACGAGTTCGTCCGTCTCACGCTTTTGGTGCAACGCATCAGTTTCCGCTACGACACGCTCTTCGCCCAATCGGGACGCTTGATGGCTGAGGCTCTTATCGCTTTGGGCCGCCCACAAGAGGCAATCCAGCATGTGATGCGCCAGAATATCCTCATCGTCAGCCCGACCGAAACACTTGAAATCGGATTCTTGCTCCATCAGCACGGTTACGATGAGGAAGCATGGATGCTGCTCGACCGGGTCCAGCAACGTATCATTGAGAGCTACGGTGACGAAATGGAACTGCGGCACGTCATCCAGCTCTGCTCGTTGCACATCCAGACCCTTTTTCAGATGCGATTAACGTGTGACGGGAGCGGCATGAAGCAAGTTATGGGTATAATGGATATGGCACAACGCGCCTGTAAAGAGGCGTTGAAGGACGATCCTACGAAAATAGATCTTTATCTGCGTCCAGTAATTGCCGAGTCAACTGCCTATTTTCTCAGTTTTCGTGATGTGTATACCGAGATCGCCATGCTCAAGACGCATGTAGCGAATGTGCCCCCTCGATTCCTGCCAACGCTCTGCACTGCCTTGTTAAAATTCGAAAGCGCAGTCGACAATTACCACCTGCCTAAAGGTAGAAGCGCACTGGCCCAGATATTCGCCGATCTTGCGGAGTTGGTTCCTACCGCAGAACTGGAGACACCCTTGATTTTTGCCGTTACTGATACACTGGTGCGTTTTGGCGCGCCCTCAAAAATCGTGGAGCTGTTCGGCGCGAAAGGAGGCAGGCAGCCGACGCGAATATTGCAAATCAAAGCCAATAATGGCGTCGATGTGAATCACGACGACTTGCAGGAATGCCTCGGTCTGTGGCGCGTTGCGGCGTTCCTAGATTCAGAGTCCAGTTGTCCCACCCCGGGTATTTTCCTCAGCGCAGGGTGGCTTGATGCGCTGGAGCGGTTGATCGGGGCGCTATATTGGTGCGACGGCAGGGCTCGGAGGGCCAAGTCGGATGCTGACCAAACTGCTCACCTTGCCTGCCGAGAGCAATTGAAGTCGCAGGTGCTCGACCAACTTCGTTTCACACTACAGAAACGCGCGAGTTGGCACGACAGCTACGCGATCCCGGAGAACACGCTACCGGCCGTTTATAGCCAACTGGCCGAACTGCTAAACGACTGTTTTCCTGAAGAACTACCGGAATGGTTGGACATCCTAGTTGTGGATGCCGATAGCCAGTGGGGCATGTATTCCGAGGGGTTCCGCGAGGCGGCCTTTCAAGTGATGTTCCAGTTGACGAGGGAAAAGCCGTCTGACGCGGTCGCCCCGCGTTTGTTCCGACTGTTGCAAGTTTGGCGCGACCATGTGCTGCGGGGCGTCGAGAACCGGCATGAACTCGTCCCTGAAATCCTCCGCATGATTCCTTTCTTTGCCGACCTTGAAGCCAAAGAAGAGGCGGAAACGTTGTATCGGCATCTGCTTTCTGTTTCGATGGGGCCGACATGGTATAAAGAGGACCAACTCGGCCTCATGACCGATGTTTTGCGAAATGTTGCCATCGGCACGGATATTCAGCCGCATCTGCCAAAGGTGGCTGGCTATCTGGAAAGAGCCGATGGTGAAATGACGTTTCAACGCTACGTCCGTGCTGAGAAGTCAAGCTTGCTTGGAGAAATTGCCCGGCGGGGAAAATACCGGGCAGCGCTTGCATACTTTCGCCGGCAATGCTGTGGTTCAACGGCAGAATTATGGGATGAAGCACAGCAGGGGCCGATTGATAAGCTTGGGTCTTTACATGGAAACCGGTTCCCCGGCGGGGCACTCGATGATCAAGCTGGTGTCCTGGCTTTGGTGCGAAACTCTGGCGGAGCCCCATGGGCTTTACGCTGGGCGCTGCTGGAGATTTTCCACTGCGGTGACAGTCGCCACTTGACTGATTATGCGGAGGTTTTTGCGGAGATTGCGAACGTGGCAGGTGCCCCGCCCGAATTGGTGCGGCGCGCAGCAATTGTCGCCGACGTCGAGACTCCGACTGATGACCGTTTGTCATTCCTGCGCGCATTTGGAAAAGCTCTGAAGCCTGAATTGCAACCGGCCTTTGCGGCTATTCTAGCCAATGCACCTCCGCCACAATCGGCCCAATCGACCGAAACCGTGGGCCGTGCAAAGACGGAAGACAATGATGACGACGCAGGAATGTTCCTGCCTGGAGTATTTGGGCGACGGAAGGCGCTTCGGGACGCAGCCAAGGTGCTCGACGAAGCTGAACGGCAAATGAAGTTGGGAAACCGCCAGGCGGCAAAAAAGCTGGCGGTAAAGATGCTAAAGATCGCGCAGGAGGGCGGATGGAGCATTTGGGGCAATCTTTCCAAGGAAACTCAGCGGGCCGAGGTAATGCTCGTGGAGGGAGAGACAAGCGCGGCGAATGTGATTCGCTATTATGCCCCGTTGCTTGAGGGAGAACGTCATGTGCCAAAGTGGATTCCGGCGGAACATCTCATCGAGAAAATCGGGTCTCTGCTCAATACGACGGAAAGTCACCGGCTGCTTGATGTGGTAATCGACCATGTCCGTCTCATGGTGGGAGACGCCGCGCACGATATCGATGCTTTCAACTTTCTAGCTGATAATGCACCCGAACCGACTCCGACTGTTGAATTTTTTCGGTTCATCGTCTGGCTATGCAATCATCCGCAAGGCCTGCGGCGGGACCGCGCCGCAGCCATGCTTCTCTGGCTAGTCGAGCAGTTTCCTGAACTGCTCCCAGTGACCACGGGCCTGGCCTTTTCGATGGAAGAGGGCTACGGACCTGACGTGCTCTGTGGCGTGCTTGATGGGGCTTCAATTCGGGAACCCGTTGCATTTTGGAACAGTATCGCGGGTGCATTGGATCTGACGAAGGTCACGCAGGGACTACGGCATGTTTCGCGGATGGTTGTATTACTCCGTTTGGCGACACGGGCGGGCGAGGCAGGTTCGGTGACGGCTAAGGCCGCAGCGGAACAGATTCAAACGTCACATGCCAAGCATGGTGACGCTGGCGGCGGCTCGATGATGTTGCCACCTTGGGCGAGTTGCCTTGCCCGTGAGTGGGGCCAGCTCGCGGAACTGGTCAATAAGGACGCCATGGCGAATTGGACAACGGAATTGTCACGGTTGTGCGCACCTTTGAGCATCACCGATGCTCGTGCTCTTGAGCAGGCTGTCTCGACTTCTTTTCGAGAGAATCGCGAAGGGCCGCTCGATCGGTGGGAATCTAGGGTGCGTCAGGCCTTGAATCTGGCATTGTGGCCGCACGTTTCAATTGAACATATGGGCGACATCGAGGCCATCCTTAGGATTTATAATCCGAGCCAGCCAGAACGAACCGTGCAAGGTGTCAGCAACCCAATTAGCGACCAATTGTTGGCTGCGATCAGCGCCGGCGACTACGCTTCCGTGCTTGGCTCCAATGCAACAGTCTTGCTCAACTACCACGACATGGTTGTAAAGCCTGCTGAAGATGGGGCTAACCATCTGGAAGTTCTCTGTCTCCTTCAACCCGTCTCGAAAAAGAAGGCGTTCTTCGCGCCAACTCCCACGCAGTCCTTTTGCTCGTCGGAATTGCCGATGCCATTAATGGAACCTACTCCTGTTGAAACCTGCTGCCGACTTCAACCTGAATTGGTCTTCCTTGGCAATTTCACGCCCGCCATTCCACTGCCCGTCTTTCAGATGCTGGCCGGCACCAAGGACGAAAATTTCATCCGGCAGAACTGGCGGTATTCACGGCGGAACACAGTGCGAAGTTTGGGGCAGCCTGAGAGGGAGGGATGTTCTCTATCTGTCCCCCGCAAAGCCTTGACGATTCCGGCCGGATTTAAACTCGCATGGATCGTCTGGCTAAATGGAAAAGTCACCGCCTTTGTCGACGAACACAACAACTCAATGATCTAAGCCATGAAGAGCATGAACACCCCCCAGACTCGGTCGGAATTTGAGCGGAGTTTCCATTTGCTACACCGACAAATTGAAGAGGGCAGATTGAGTCTTCCGCCAGGGCAATCGGTTGAAAGCCTCGTCCGGTTGCGATTTTTACCCAATGGACGGATTGATTTTCTGAGCGTGGATGAACTTGCCCGACTGCAGGCCAATATGACTGCTCAATTTGACGAAGAATTCATTGGGCAGATGCTCACGGACAGCAATATGAAAAGGCATAAATCCAAGGTGGAAGACCGCGACAAACCGAAAAGTTGATGTAACGGTTACTTGAACAAGAACATCTTGCAACTTAATCTGGCGCAATGTCCTCCGGTGCCTTGATATTGTGCGAACAAAGTGAACTGTGAAATTGGCTTCCCACCCTCGGCGAAATAAGTGAGACTCCCCTCGACCTAATGAAAACCATTTTTTGCAGATCTACCGCTGTCCAAAGCACCGCTGAGGAAGAGGCTCTGAAGAATTGGATGGAGCAGAAATCCCGTGAATTTGCTGAGGCAGGAGACGAAACCTACGCTAAGGCATGAGACTAAACGCCTCCACGATAAGCCGCAGCCATTTCACCGATATTTCGTTCAAAAAATGATAAACCTGAATGACGCCACCATTCGCGAGGCTCTGTTGCGTAAACTTGAGCGACAGAAGAGCCGTCCACGGGCAGTGCTCCAGGAATTGCATGTGCATGACGGCAAGGCGATCGCCGACGTCGTCACTTTGCATTCGGAGGCGCACTGCTACGAGATTAAAGGTGCGACCGATCGCATTGAGAGGATCGCGATTCAGGGTGTGTATTACAACGCGGCGTTTCGGCGGATCACACTGGTCACGACTGAATGCAATTTGGGGCGAGCTCTGAAGTTGGCACCGCGATTCTGGGGTATCACGGTGGCGATCGCCGATGGCGAGACGGTGCGATTCCGCCATGTCCGTGCGGCAAGGCTTAATCCCAATTTCGAGAAGCAGTCGGCGGCAATGACCCTCTGGAAGAGCGAGATGCTTGAGTTGGTGTCGGAGTCGGGAGCGGAGCGTAAGCCGCGACGGCTGTTGGCAAAATTGATCGCAGAAACCCGTCGTGAGCTCGAACTCAGCATGACCATCTGCGATGTCTTGATCGGCCGTCGCTTCCAACCTCAGAGCTTTGCGTCGAGCACCATGTAGGTGATGTGGGCGACGACTGAAGGCGTTACCACCGTCCCATTGGTGGCGTTATTACCGACGCGCTTTCGCTTATCATCGAAATAGTCCTCACCCATGGAATATCCGCGACCGCGGAAAAACCCCTGCCCGCAAAGTGCTTTGGTCAGGCCGACATATTGCGTTTGGCCACCAGATTTCAATGAAACTCCCCGAGCGATGTAATGAGAGTGATTGAAGGAATAAATTAGCCGCGGGGCCGTGACTTTTTGGAAAAGCGTCGGCTCGTGTAAACGGCGGCTGAAAAGTGCGGCGGGGTCATGTGTGTGACGGGGCGGTTCAAAAGTGCGGCATCTTCATTAACAATGAAGCATGTATAGCAATATGAATGACTGGGCCGAGATTCGCAGAAGA
>TBL_comb47_HYPODRAFT_10006824_pt1 | contig 12209 bp, 8 predicted proteins | sample TroBogypolimnion_40_FD_10682 | JGI IMG/M metagenome (IMG submission 10682) | reverse complement strand
CGGATCAGTTGGCCGCCGAATCATGACAGGATAATGAGTATCCTCGGGTTTGAAGAAGCTTATCAATCCGCAACAAAAGTGCTTCTGTTTAAGGACCCATACTGGAAATTCTGGTACCTTCGATGTCTGCGTTGACGTTACTTAAGATTATTTCATGGGCGGATGCGTATCCGGAACGAAAGCGCGATGCTGCTGATATTCTCTTCATCTTAGAAAACTGCGGGACGAAAGACGTCCTGTCAAAACTTTACGGATCTCATGAACACATACTCATTGAAGAAGATTACGATCCCACCCTTGCTTCCGTTCATTTGCTCGGACAGGAAATTGCACTGTTGGGCAATGTGGAAACAGTAAGGACAGTAAAGGATATTCTGACCCATGAAACCGATAAAAACAGTGAATTTAAGTTGCTTTCCCACATGGGATTGGGTAGTTCATTTCAGAGTAATTCGTTTGAGAACACACTCCAACTACTCCAAAAGCTTTTACAAGGAATTCTTGATAAAATGCCAAATGACTTGTCCCTGTAAAGCGTAAAAAAGGAAAAACAAAAGCCTGCAAATTGTTATTTTGCAGGCTTTTATGGTTGTGGACGATAGAAGATTCGAACTTCTGACCTCTACAGTGTCAATGTAGCGCTCTAACCAACTGAGCTAATCGTCCTTTTCGAACGGGCCGAAATATAGAATATGATTTTTAAAATGCAAAGGAGATCAGCCCCCGTTTTGCACTTTATGCAGTTTTTTTCTGTTTCTTGGTGCCCGACACATATTCCGGAGCCTCTTTTTTCTCTATTGTTTCTGCTGTGATGACACATTTATGGATCCCTTTCATGGAAGGAAGCTCAAACATGATGTCGATCATGACATTTTCAAGCACCGAACGCAGGGCACGCGCTCCTGTTCCACGGTCAATAGCTATGCCAACTACTTTGTCAAGCGCCTCTTCTGTAAACTCAAGCTCTACTCCGTCCATTTCAAACAGTTTTTTGTACTGCTTGGTAATGGCATTTTTAGGTTCAACCAGAATATTACGCAAAGCCTTTTCGTCGAGCATATCAAGCGTCGAAATGACTGGCAGGCGGCCGATAAATTCGGGTATCAGTCCGTACTCATGCAGGTCTTCCTGGGCAACAAGACGGAGGATTTCGGGATCGTAGCCTGTCTGTCCATGCTTGACCTTTGCTCCAAAACCCATTGAGGATTTTGAAACCCTGCGGGCAATAAGACGGTCAAGGCCCTCAAACGCACCGCCACAGATAAAGAGAATATTCTTGGTATTGATGTTGATCAACTGCTGCTCGGGATGCTTGCGTCCGCCTTTGGGAGGAACACCAACTACGGCTCCTTCAAGAATCTTCAGAAGTGCCTGCTGAACTCCCTCGCCCGAAACATCACGGGTAATAGAAACATTGGCCGATTTACGGGCAATTTTATCAATCTCGTCAACATAGATAATGCCGCGCTCTGCACGCTCAAGATTAAAATCCGAAGCATGGAGCAGACGGGCAAGAATGGTTTCAACATCGTCACCCACATATCCCGCTTCAGTCAACGATGTCGCATCAACTATTGAAAACGGAACTTCAAGGAGGTTGGCCAGCGTCTGGGCAAGGAGAGTTTTTCCTGTACCTGTCGGGCCGATAAGCAGGATATTGCTTTTTTCAATAACAACACCATCATCGTCGTGCGTCCACTCCTGTGACTCAATCCTCTTGTAATGGTTGTAGACCGCCACTGAGAGCGACTTTTTCGCAAGCTCCTGACCGACAACATACTGGTCAAGTGAATCCATAATAGCTTTCGGGCTTACCAGTCGTGGCTGAAAGGGCTTCTCTGAAACCCGTTCCGTTTGTTGTATGGCGCTGAGCTCCTTCCGGAGAATCTCATAGGAAGTTTTAATACAGCGATCACAGATAAATGCCCTCGGTCCTGCAACCATGCTGGCTGACTCCTGAGCACTTCTGCCACAAAATGAACAGAAAACCTGATCATTGCTGTTCCCGCCTCTCTCTTTACCTTTTCCTGTTTCTCTTGTCATGAAACAATCGCGCCCTTCAATATGTTAATAAGCAGTTCTTTAAAATCCCATCTTCGCAAGACTCTCCAGCACATGCTGAATGGTCATACTCAACTTGGGATGGTCGGTCTCAAAATGATCAACAGCTTCGCTCATACGCTCCATAAGAGATTCGTTCTCATGAACAGTACCAACGTTGTCGGTAACAAGTTTGCTTATATCCTCTCTCAGATTCGATAAAACTGCTACCGTTGTTTCATCAACGGAGTCTACCTGTTCAAGCTCCTGATGAAGCGTTTCGAGGAGTTCCCTGAGTTTTTGCTGTTCCATAAACCGATCTGATTAAAATAGAAAATTCTTTACTGTATGATATAACACATAAAGCGCCTCAAACGTTTAGGGCAAACTTGTTTCACCCATCAGAAAGCGATCGCATTCACGTGCGGCAGAACGTCCCTCGTGAATAGCCCAGACAACAAGACTCTGCCCACGGCGGGCATCACCGGCAGCAAAGATACGCTGGCGATTGGTAAGATAGCCCTTGTCTGTTGCCTTGATGTTTGAACGATCGTCCTGAAGAACCTGAAGCTGCTGCAAAAGATGACCGTCAGGCCCAATGAATCCCATGGCAAGCAGGACAAGCTCGGCAGGAATAATCTGCTCGGTACCTGCAACCGGCTGAGGTGCATATCTGCCATCTGTTTTAACCCACTCCACCATTGAAACTTCAACAGCCTTGAGCGCTCCTTTTTCGTCGGCAAGAAACTTCTTGGTCATCATGGAATATTTTCTTGGATCCTCACCCTGCACCTCGGCTGCTTCCTCCTGCCCGTAATCGACTTTGAATGTCTTGGGCCACTCGGGCCATGGATTGTCTGACTGGCGTTCCAAAGCGGGTTTCGGCATAATCTCAAGCTGTATGACACTCTTGCATCCCTGGCGCAGCGATGTCGCTACACAGTCCGTACCGGTATCACCACCGCCGATAACGACAACATTTTTACCGGCTGCGGATAGAAGTGGCGCGCTATCGGAAAGAAGAGCTTTGGTGCTTGAACGTAGAAAATCCATCGCAAAATGGATACCCGGAATTTCCCTTCCCTCTGCAGAGAGGTCGCGTGGCTTTGTGGCACCCGTACAGAGTACCACAGCATCAAACTCTTCGAGCAGCTTGTCAGCCGGATAATCAATACCAACCTCTGTGTTCTCCATGAATATGACCCCCTCAAGCTTCATCAGGTCAATACGACGCTCGACAACAAGCTTCTTGTCGAGCTTCATGTTTGGAATACCATACATCATCAGTCCCCCTATACGGTCATCCCGCTCAAACACTGTCACACTGTGACCTGCTTTATTGAGCTGATCAGCGCAGGCAAGACCCGATGGGCCTGACCCAATAACCGCTATCCTTTTTCCTGTTCTATAGGCAATTGTTTTTGGTTCAACCCAGCCAACTTCAAATGCATGTTCAATAATGGAGCACTCGATATTTTTGATGGTGACAGGCGGTTCAATAATACCAAGCACGCAGGAACCTTCGCACGGGGCAGGACAGACCCTTCCTGTAAACTCAGGGAAATTATTGGTTTTCATCAACCGGTCATAAGCCTCATGCCAGAAACCTTTATAGACATAGTCATTCCATTCAGGAATAAGATTGTGAATCGGGCAGCCGCTCGTCATACCGCTCAGCATAAACCCGGTATGGCAATATGGCGTACCGCAATCCATACAGCGTGCACCCTGATCCTGTAGATCTGCGTCAGGCATCTCCTTATGAAACTCCTGCCAGTCTTTTATTCTCTCCAGAGGCTCCCTGTCAGGTGGCAACGCTCTCTGGTAATCCATAAAACCTTTTACTTTGCCCATATCAATGTTTTAATCTTTTCAAGACCGGGCTGTACCGCCCTTTTCCGAAGTCAATTCCCTGAAACACGCGCAGGATCATGAACATTTTTCTCGAATGATGCCATAACGGCTTCATCACCGGTAATCCCTGCAGCCTCAATCTCAGCCATCGCCTCAAGAGCCCTGCGGTAATCATGCGATATAATTTTAACGAAGCAACGATGAAGAGAGTCCGGAGTATCAAGAATTGCCTGACCCAGATCGCTGCCAGTATACTCGACATGCCTTTCTATCATGGACTGAAGCCCTGCAAGCTCCATTTTGTCATCAACCGGATAAAGGCCAACCATCTCAAGGTTACAGTTTTCAGCAAACGTACCGTCCGCATCATAAACATAGGCTATTCCGCCTGACATGCCGGCAGCAAAGTTTCGTCCTGTTTTGCCAAGAATAATCACGGTTCCACCGGTCATATATTCACAACCATGATCACCAATAGCCTCCACGACAGCATTCAGACCGCTGTTACGAACACAGAAGCGCTCTCCGGCCATCCCCCTGATAAAAGCTTCACCTGACGTTGCACCGTAAAAGCCAACATTGCCTATAATAATATTTTCTTCAGGCACAAAAGAGGAGCCTTTTGACGGATAGACAACAATCCTGCCACCTGAAAGTCCCTTGCCTACATAGTCGTTGGCATCACCTTCAAGTTCAAGAGTCATACCGTTCGGAATAAATGCACCGAAACTCTGACCGGCAGAGCCTGAAAATTTCAAATGAATGGTGTCATCTGGCAATCCAGCTGAACCATAGGCTTTGGTAACTTCATAACCCACAAGCGTGCCAACCACCCTGTTGGTATTTCTTATTGTCAGTGTAGTTGAAACTCTCTCCTTTCTTTTAATCGCCGGCTCACAGATAGCAAGCAGCATGGTACGGTCAAGACTTTCGTCAAGACCATGCTCCTGTTGAACCGTACAATACCGGGTTTCCTGCTCGTCAGCCTCTGCCTTGTAGAGTATCTTGGAAAGATCAATTCCCTGGGCTTTCCAGTGTTTGACCGATTTCTTCATGGAGAGCATTTCGGTATGGCCGACCAGCTCATTAAGGGTACGAACACCAAGACGCGACATATACTCCCTAACACCTTCGGCAAGATAGCGCATGAAGTTTTCCACATGTTCCGGCTTGCCTTTGAAATTCTTGCGAAGCTCCGGATTCTGGGTGGCGACACCGACGGCACAAGAGTCGTCCTGACAGCAGCGCATCATAACGCAACCCATTACGACAAGAGTAGTGGTAGCAAAACCAAACTCCTCAGCACCAAGCATGGCAGCAATAACAATATCCCTTGCGGTTTTCAGCTGACCGTCTGCTTCCACGACAATCCGGCTGCGCAGATTGTTGAGTACAAGCGTCTGATGCGCTTCAGCCAGACCAAGTTCCCACGGCATACCTGCATGCATGATACTCGAAACAGGCGATGCACCGGTTCCGCCATCATGACCGCTGATCAGCACAACATCAGCATGAGCCTTGGCAACACCAGCTGCAATGGTACCGACACCGACGGTTGAGACAAGCTTGACGTTGATGCGTGCTGTATGATTGGCATTTTTCAGGTCATGAATAAGCTGAGCAAGATCCTCAATGGAATAGATATCATGATGGGGCGGCGGCGAAATCAAACCGACACCGGGTGTTGAATGACGAACCTTTGCAACCCATGGATAGACTTTTGAACCCGGAAGCTGACCACCTTCACCAGGCTTTGCCCCCTGGGCCATCTTGATCTGGATCTCATTGGCACTGGCAAGATATTCACTGGTAACTCCAAACCTGCCGGAAGCAACCTGCTTGATGGCCGACATTCTTGAATCGCCGTTCGCATCCCTCTTGTAACGTGCAGAGTCTTCGCCACCCTCACCGGTATTGCTCCTGCCGCCAAGCCTGTTCATGGCTATGGCCAGTGTTTCATGAGCCTCCTGACTTATGGAACCATAAGACATGGCTCCGGTCTTGAACCTCTTCAGAATAGCTTCAACCGGTTCGACCTCTTCAAGCGGTAGAGCCTGTTCGCTGAACTTGATATCCATCAAGCCTCGGATGGTACAGAGATGTTCGCTCTGATCATCAATAAGATTTTCATATTTTTTAAACAGCTCATAGTTGGCCGTCCTGCAGGAGTGCTGCAGAACATGAATTGCCTCAGGGCTGAAAAGATGATATTCGCCATTATAACGCCACTTCCTTTCACCACCTGCTTCCAGACCACGGTTCACCTTGTTGCCCGTCGGTGGAAATACCGATTCATGGCGTTTGCGAACCTCTTCTGCTACGATATCAATGCCGATACCCTCAATACGGGTCGGTGTACGGGTAAAATAGGCATCCACAAGCTGGGTGTTGAGACCGACAGCCTCAAATATCTGTGCCCCACGGTAGCTCTGGATCGTTGAAATACCCATTTTTGCCATGGTTTTCACAACACCTTTGACGGCTGCCTTGACATAGTTCTTAATGGCAACCTTTTCATCCAGCTTGATCTGACCTGAAGTGACCAGCGAATGAATTGTTTCAAAAGCCATATAGGGATTGACTGCTCCAGCGCCATAACTGATAAGCATGGCAAAGTGATGAACAGCTCTCGGTTCTGCAGACTCAAGCACCAGGCCGATCTTTGTCCTTATTCCGGCATTGATAAGGAAGTTGTGCAAGCCGGAGACAGCAAGCAAGGCCGGAATCGGTGCACGCTCTTTATCAATGACTCCCTTGTCTGAAAGAATAATAATATTGACACCTTTGCTTGCCGCCTGTTCAGCCTGGCGATAAAGATCCTGCATTGCTGCCTCAATCCCCTTGCCTCCCTTTAATACATCGTAGAATATCGGAAGGGTAACAGCCCTGAAACCGGGCTTATCGATTCCTCGAATCTTTTCAAGAAACTGGTTGGTTAAAATCGGATGAGGCAACCTGATACGGCGGCAATTCACCTCCGTTGGCTCAAGCAGCTCGCCTTCTGTGCCAAGCATGACCGTTGTGGAGGTTATAAGCTCCTCCCTGAGTGAATCAATCGGAGGATTGGTCACCTGTGCAAAAAGCTGCTTGAAATAATCATAGAGCAACTTTGATTTATTGGAGAGAACTGCCAGAGGGGTATCGTTACCCATTGATCCAACAAGCTCCACACCTTTCTCGCTCATCGTCTTGATCTGCAGGTAGATATCTTCCTGGGTATAGCCAAAGACCTTCTGGCGCGCTGTCAGGCTGTGGTGGTCCTCATCGGGATTTTTAAGCTGAGGATGGTCCTCCAGAGCTTCCAGGTCAATCATATTACGGTCAATCCACTCCCCGTAAGGTTTTTCACTTGCTATGGTCTGCTTGATCTCTTCATCGGAAATGATGCGGCCTTCTACAGTATCGACCAGAAACATACGGCCCGGCTGCAAACGATCTTTTCTAAGAATTCGCTCCGGTGCAATATCAAGGACACCGACCTCAGAGGCCATAATAACAAGGTCATCCTTTGTAATATAGTAACGTGAAGGGCGGAGTCCATTGCGATCAAGCACAGCACCAATCTGCACACCATCAGTGAATGTTACTGAGGCAGGCCCGTCCCACGGCTCCATCAGGCAGCTGTGATATTCGTAAAACGCTTTTTTCTCTGCCGTCATCGCCTTATTTCCAGTCCATGGCTCAGGGATGATCATCATGGCTGCATGTGCCAGTGAACGACCTGAAAGAACGAGAAACTCAAAAGCATTGTCAAGAATGGCTGAATCGCTGCCATCCTCAAGAATAACCGGCTTGATATCCTCAAGAGCATCACCAAACACCTCAGAAGTGATGGTTTTCTCCCTGGCGTTCATCCAGTTGACATTGCCTCTCAGTGTATTGATCTCGCCGTTATGGCTCAGATATCGGTACGGATGAGCCCTGTCCCAGCTCGGGAAGGTATTCGTACTGAAACGGGAGTGCACCATCGCAATGGCACTTTCCATATCGGGGTCATGCAGTTCAGGATAAAATGCACCTACCTGTTCTGGAAGGAGCATACCTTTATAGATAATAGTCCTGCCGGAAAGACTTGAAATATAGAAATAACTGCTGCCAAGAAGACCCGCAGTATATTTAACCCGTTTCGTAATGCGGCGGCGGATGATATAGAGCTTTCTTTCAAAGTCAAGTTCCGAAACAATATCTTTTCCCCAGCCCACAAAGAGCTGCTTGACAATGGGCTCTTCAGAGCGCGCTGTCTCACCAAGGGTATCGTTGCAGGTCGGCACTCTTCTGAAACCAAGAAATTTCTGACCCTCGGCCTGAATCATAAGACGGCAGATATCTTCGATAGCACGCCTCTGCGATATATCCGGCGGAAGAAAAACCATACCTACACCATACTGTTTGACGGGCGGAAGGTCAATATTTCTTTCTGCACAAGCCTTGCGAAGGAACTTATCCGGAATCTGAAGAAGAATTCCTGCACCATCACCAGTATTTTTTTCACATCCACAGGCTCCACGATGTTTCAGGTTTTCATTGATTTTTAAACCCTGCTCTACAATATCATGGGACTTGAGGCCTTTGATATGGGCAACAAACCCTACACCGCAGGCATCATGCTCAAACTGAGGATCATAGAGCCCCGCATTTAACGTAACGTTCATATTTTCAGGCACAACTTTTCAAACAGTTTCAAAAAAAAGGCAACCGACCAGTCAAAGTGCAGAATATAAAAGTTTTTTCATAAAACACCCTACCGTCACACTGCCGGCCAGACTATGCTTTCCCCTGACTTGCAACAGCATCAACAGCCTTTTGCAGGGCGTCCTGATCGCCAAGGTAGTAACTTCTTATAGCATTGAGGTTATCGTCAAGCTCATAGACCAGGGGAATACCTGTCGGGATGTTCACGCTGACAATATCTTCCTCAGAAATATTATCAAGATATTTAACCAGCGCTCGTAAAGAATTTCCGTGAGCAGCAATAATAACCTTCTTTCCTTTACGGATTTCCGGAGCAATCGTCTCATGCCATATTGGAAGAAACCTCTCAACAGTATCCTTAAGGCATTCGCCGAGTGGAATCTCTGATTCAGAGAGACCTGCATAGCGAGGATCAGAACCAGGGTAGCGCTCATCACTCTTTTCAAGCGCAGGCGGCGGAGTATCGTAACTTCTCCGCCATATAAGCACCTGTTCCTCACCATACTTCTGCGATGTCTCAGACTTGTTAAGTCCCTGCAAGGCTCCATAATGGCGCTCGTTAAGCCGCCAGCTGTTCACAACAGGAATCCACATCAAATCCATTGAATCAAGAACACTCCACAGCGTTCTGATAGCACGTTTCAATACTGAGGTGTAGGCAATGTCAAAAACAAACCCTTCCTCACGAAGCAGTGTCCCGGCATAAGCGGCCTCTTTTCTCCCTTGCTCAGTCAAGTCAATATCGTACCATCCGGTAAAACGGTTTTCCCGGTTCCATTGACTTTCGCCATGCCGTAACAAGACCAGTTTTATCATAGTATCATCTCCTTTTTCCGGATGTTTATAAATTTTGGAAATAACTCTTTCCCTGTAAGTTGGCATCCAATTTACTATTCTTCGAACCTTTTCTCAAACTTCATCCGCTTCATACCGCTAAAGTTCACGTCAGAATGCTGCAGATAGTGGTAAACACACAGCTTTTTCTAAGAATTGTCTATAGATTTATAAATTGAAATATGATATCTTATGTAATTTTTGGCGCAGGATGGTTGTTGGCACAGTGCCTTACCCCTTCTCCTCAGTGGTAATGAATTCGGGTCTGTAAATGCTTTTATACTGATAAAAAGACAATGAACGTAGACAATTTCAGGTTACAAATAGGCGGAAAAGAATATGTACCCATCATTGTTGGAGGGATGGGAGTTAATATCTCAACAACCGAACTGGCACTTGCGGTTGAAAAACTCGGTGGGATCGGTCATATATCCGACGCCTTGATAGGCTATGTCTGCGACAGAATATTTAAAACATCCTATGTAAGCCGGAAAAGGAAAAAATACGCAGCATTCAGCAACAACCCTGATAAATCTGCCTTACACTTTGATCTTGAAGAGTTAGCCGAAGCACAAAAAAAGTATATTGAGTATACCGTCTCCCAAAAAACCGGTAAGGGTGCAATTTTTCTTAATTGCATGGAAAAACTTACCATGAACAGCGGCATTGAAACTCTGAAGGTAAGATTATGTGCTGCAATGGATGGAGGAATTGACGGCTTGACCCTTGCCGCGGGACTCAACCTCCGTACCCTTGATCTTATACAGGCGCACAAAAGATTTCGCGATGTTAAAATAGGCATTATCATCTCCTCAGTAAGAGCACTTTCCATCTTTCTGAAACGGGCAATACGCCTTAGCCGACTGCCTGACTATATTATTGTTGAAGGTCCTCTTGCCGGCGGCCACCTTGGCTTCGGGCCCGGTGACTGGCAGAAATTCGATCTCAAAACCATCTTTACCGAAGTGCTTGCTTTTCTAAAAAAAGAGGAGCTGCATATACCGGTTATCCCTGCAGGAGGAATTTTTACTGGCACCGATGCTGTTGATTATCTTCAAGAAGGGGCTGCAGGCGTTCAGGTTGCTACCCGCTTTACCATAAGCAAAGAGGCTGGCCTGCCCTCAGAGGTCAAGCAGCACTATATCAATGCACGTGAAGAGGATATCGTCGTCAATATGGCTTCAACCACTGGCTATCCCATGCGGATGCTCACCTCTTCACCAACTCTACGCTATGCCATAAAGCCAAATTGCGAAGGACTTGGCTATCTGCTTGAAAACGGTGGGAAATGCACCTATATCGAAGAGTATTATCAGGCTATTGCAGAGAGAAAAGCCGGAGAACCACTGGTTATCAAGGAAAAAACATGCCTTTGTACAGGCATGGCTAATTACGACTGCTGGACATGCGGGCATACCACCTACCGTCTCAAGGAGACCACAAACCAGCTTCAAAATGGTAAATGGCAGCTTCCAACAGCCGCGGATATCTTTCTGGACTATCAGTTCAGCAGTGACCACACGATAAGACTCCCGGAACCGGAAAAAATTGAGAGATGATATTGCGGCTGGAAAGACGAATATATCCAACACAGAACTTCTTTTCAGACGGCTGAACCCCGTCAACACTAAACTGCTGATATGAAAAGAAAAGCCATCTCATTTTTGTATACCGCACTTCTGGCGGTCATACTCATGACGATTGTTGTTATCATCAACCAGCTACAGTCCGCAGCAAAGCTTCTTGCTTCTTTTCACCCCTTTGCTGGTGCAGTTTTCCTCCTTTTCAGCGCTGGGGTCATCCTTGCAGCCCTTTATTCAGGAATACGACTTTTTTCACTTCCGAAATCGCCAACACTTCCGGAGCATGAAAACTCCAAAGGGATGGAACTCTATACCAGCTACCTCGCTCTTAGAATGCCGGTTCATTCCATGCACCCTGAGGCATCAAAACAGCAAAAGGATCAGAGATGGGTGCGCACCAACCTTAAATTTCTCGAGGTTGACTCGCTCAACATCACCAAGCAAATTGCCACAAAAAACTTTTTTGTGGGGGCTTTTGCCCAAAACACATCATACGGCACAACCACCTCCCTGTTGAACAACATCAAGGTGATATGGAATATCTACGCTATACACAACAGAGAGCTGCATCCCAGAGAGTTCATTACACTTGTTCGGTCAGTCTATTCCTGCCTTCCACTTTCTGACTTTAAAAAAGAGGATATTCCTGCCCATATCAAGCCAATTATACAGTCCGCATTCAGCAATACCCTATCATCCCTGCTTCCTGCAGGAAACCTGCTGACCCCTTTTTTTCTCAACCTTTTTCTGGCAGGCTCCACCAACACCTATCTCACCTGTCTTGCTGGTATTATTGCGACCCGCCATTGCCAGGCAATATCAGGCGACGACAAAAAAGAAATTATTCAACAAAGCATGTTTGAAGCATCATTCATGTTGAAAGAGATTGTCAGAGAGTGCAACCCTACTCTTTCCGTCACCATCAGCAAAGCTGTGAAAAATGCAGGCATCGACAGTCTCGACACCATCCAGCCTCCCTCAGCAGGAAGCGGTATGGCCCAGGACATTGTCTCTCACCTTGCAAGTTCACTGAAACAAATAATCCGGGAAAACATTGTTACTAAGAAGAGCGAAGAGTAGTAACTAAGAAACTTATAGGACTTATGAGACTTATGGGTACTATTGTTGGGATCCCTTACGGTTTTTTTCGAAGCTCCCTGAAAAAATCCTGAAGCAGACTTCGGCACTTGTTCTCCATAATACCTC
>TBL_comb47_HYPODRAFT_10006823_pt1 | contig 12210 bp, 11 predicted proteins | sample TroBogypolimnion_40_FD_10682 | JGI IMG/M metagenome (IMG submission 10682) | reverse complement strand
GATCAGCCTCCAGTCCTTGCGCTCTTTCAAGACTGCCTTTGCCGGGCTGTGCGAAGCACCCGCCACCAGCTCGCCAAAATGCGCGCTTTTGCCGGAAGCGTGCTGCACCCTGCCGTCTTGGATCGTGAGTTCCGCCACCGGCAGCTGCCACTGTTGGGCCGCAGAACCGAGCAGCGCCGCGCGGGCTGCCGCTGCCGCTACCGGCACCACATCCCAGGCATCGGCCAGGCTCGACGAGCCACCGGTGGCATTGATGCCCAGCTCGCGCGCGATCTTGCCCACCATCCACTCGCCCAGGCGCACCTTGGCCGGCTTCACGCCGCCCTCGGACTCCAAAGGGTGAAAGGGCAGCGAGGCCACGAGCATGCTGACGTTGCCGTAAATTTTGTCGTCCCTGGCCTGCTCCAGACGCACCAGGCCGAGGGGCGCATCCAGTTGTTCGGCCACCAGCATGGCCAGGCCGGTGTGCACACCCTGCCCCATTTCGCTGCGTGGCATGGCCAGAACCACACTGCCGTCCTGGGCGATCTTGATCCAGCCGTTGAGTGCCACATCGCCCGCGGTGGGCAGCATGGTCTCGGGTGCGCCTAAGCGCGAGCGTGGCGGCAGAATGCCCCAGCCCACCACCAGAGCGCCGGTCGCGCCCAGGGCGCTCAGGATCCAGGTGCGGCGCCTCATGTGGCGCTCCCATGCATGGCAAGTGCTGCGCGGTGGATGGCGGCGCGCACGCGCTGGTAGCTGCCGCAACGGCAGATATTGGTCATGGCGGTGCCGATGTCGGCGTCACTCGGCTGCTGGTTATTTTCCAGCAAGGCGGCGGCGGCCATCAGCATGCCGCTCTGGCAGTAACCGCATTGCGGCACCTGCTCGGCAATCCAGGCCGTCTGCAGCGGGTGCGGCACACCGCCCTTGGCCAGGGCCTCAATGGTGGTGATGGGCTTGCCCTCGGCAGCGGACACGGGCACCACGCACGAGCGAATAGCTTGACCATCGAGCTGCACGGTGCAGGCACCGCAGGCCGCTATGCCGCAGCCGAACTTGGTGCCGGTGAGGTGGAGCACATCGCGCAACAGCCACAGAATCGGCATGTCGGGCTCCACATTCACCTCCAGGGTTTTGCCATTGACGTCAAGTTGCATGGATTTCCCCGGTGGTAGTTGCTGTTACTGCTGTTGTTGTTGCGCCTGCCCGAACAGCTCCGCCCGCGTGGGCGGCTGGCAGCCGGCGCGGGTGCAGTTGATGGCTGCGGCGCGCATGGCGTTTTTCAGGGTTTCACCCACGCGGGTTGCGGCGTTGTCGGGCTGCAATGTCCAGTCGGCCAGGCAGTTGCCCCAGAAGGTGTCGCCGGCGCCCACGGTGTCGATCACGCGCACTTGCGGGACGCCGTCCTGCGCGGATTGGCCGTCGACGCTAAGCCAGGCGCCATCGCCGCCAAAGGTCAGCGCAATGCGGCTGGCGCCCTGGGCCGCAAAGGACTGGGCAATCTCGGCAGCGGTGTTCTTATTGGCGGCACCAAAGCCCAGCAACTCCAGGTCTTCGTCGCTGGCCTTGATCCAGTCGGCCAGGGCTGCGACCTGCTGCACAGCCACAACATAGGCACCCAGATCGGCGGCCAGCTTGGGGCGCAGATTCACGTCCACACTAATCGTCCAGCCCTGCGCCTTGGCGCCTTGCAGCACGGCCAGCACCTTGTGGTGTTCGGGTGGCACCAGCATCAACGAGCCGGTATGCAGCACGCCGGGTGTTTGTTGCGACAAGGCTTGCAAGACTTCATCCACGCTGTAGTCGCGGTCGGCAATGCCTTCGCGGTAAAAGCCGTAGCTGGGTTGGCCGTCTTTCACCTGCACCACTGCCAGCGAGGTCGGCAGGCGGCTGGTGCCCAGCACCATCTGCACGCTGTCCTTGGTCAGCTGGGCCTGCATTTGCTCGCCAAACTGGTCTTGCGAAAAACGGTTCAGGAAGGCCACATCAGCCCCGCGCAGGGAGGCGGCCCGCGCCAGGTTGAAGGGGCTGCCGCCCACATGGGGGCGCAACAGGCCGTCGGGGGTGGCGACGCAGTCCATCAAAGCTTCGCCGAGTACGTAAATGGAGGTCATAGCGCAGGTGCCAAAAGGCAATTAGGGGTAAAAAAACAGCTTGATCGCCGGGCAGGCAAGGCCAGCACCCGGGCGGGTTGCGGCGATTTTGCCACTACATTAAGGAATCACTTTTTCCAACAAGGGGACTGGTTTGAAAGTTTTTTTGGATTCAGCCGTTGCATCGTCCTGGGCGCTGCCCGCAGGCTGCCCGCCGGTTCAGGGTGTCACCACCAACCCGACCCTGGTGTTGCAGGCCGGGTTGCCGGTGTCATTGCCCAGCTACCAAAACCTGCTGCGCGCCGTGTCGGATGCCGGTCTGGCCGAGCTGATGCTGCAACTGCCGCGCCCGGATGTGGGTGAGGCGCGGCAATGGCTGGAGGTTTTGCAGGCCACGGCGAGTGAACGCAATGTTCGGCTCACCATCAAGCTGCCCTGCCACCCGGACTGGCTGGAGTGCATCCAGGCCGTGCAGGCCCAGAACCAGGCGATCTTGCTGACGGGCCTATCCAACCCGGTGCAACTGCTGTGGGCGCAGGGGCTGAAGGCGCAGTATGTGGCGCCCTATATCGGCCGCCTGGTCGCCGACGGGCGAGATGTCTGGCCGCTGATGCAAGCCTGTGTGCAAGTGCAGAAGGAAGGTGGCCCCGCGCTGCTGGCCGCCAGCATCAAGTCACCCGAGGTGCTGTCCCAGCTGATGGCGTACGGCACCGCTGCCGTCACTCTGCCACCTGCCAGCCTGCTGGCCTGGGCCGGTGATGCATTGACCGATGCGGCAATGGCCCAGTTTGAGCGGGATGTGCTCGCCAGCCTGTCGCTCTGAAACAAAAAAAAGCAGCCGCCAGAAATAACTCTGGGGCTGCTCTTTGCCGGGGCTCAAGGCCCCTCGCAGAAATTACTTCTTGCGGCTGGTGGTCTTGACGGCGCTCAGGGCGTTGTCGGTCGCGGCAGCGACTTGCTGCTCTGCGGCCTCGACAGCCTTCTTGGCGGAAGCCTTGGCGGAGTCCAGCGCATTCTGGCTTGCAGCCACAGCCGACTTCACCACGGCAAGCATGGACTCGGTGCCAGCAGGTGCGCTTTTGGCCATTTCTTCCAGAGAGGTCGAAAACGTCTTTTGTGCTTCGGCCAACTTGCCTTCGGCGGCAACGCTCAACTCAGCGACGGTACCGGCTGCAATGGCGTAAACCTCACGGCCATAGGCAATGGTCTTCTCAGCCAGGGGCTTGACCAGGGAAGCCTGTGCGGCCAGCGCATCGGTGGGGTTCTTGGCGCTGAAGGCGGAAGTGAAGTCAGCGCTGGTGTCAAACAGGGCAGACTTGGTGGTGGCCAGGTTCAGGGCCACCAGCTTTTCAAAACCGGCAAAGGCGGAAGCAGCCAAGGCTTGGGCATCGGCCACAGCGGTCTTGTTGGCGGCCAGGATTTGTTCAACGTTCAGGGTAGTAGCGGTCATAAAATTCTCCAAAAGGATTAAGAAAATTCTGCGCTACAAACCCGCCTCGGGAAATTAATGTTGCAGTGCAGCATGAGGCCAATGATACGTCGATCCGCACAGGATGCAAGACTTTTTTGCTGCAGTGCAGCAGATTAGAGACGGTGGCCTAGAAAAACCGTCCAGGGGTTGAGCACGCGCACGCCACAAGGCTCGAAATCAGACACATTGCGGGTGACCACCGCCATGCCATGCACCAGCGCGGTTGCGGCAATCAGGCAATCACGCTGGGGACGCGGGTCTGGCACATGCAGACGCGCACTGCGTTGCGCGACAGCCGTATCGACAGAAAGAATACGCCCGTTGAAGGTAGGCAGCACGTGCTGATTCAGCCAGGTTCTGAACACTGCGCCCTGCGACGGATCCCGGCGCTCGGCCAGCAGTACGCCGATTTCCAACTCCTCCACACTGATGGCAGAAAGGTACAGGTCTGTGGACTGCACGCTGTCTGCCCACAAGGCCACGTTGGCGTCTGCTCGTCCCAAGCGGATTTTGCGCAGCTCGGAAACTACGTTGGTATCCAGCAGAAACATCAGGAAAAGTCCGCAGGCCGTGCCAGATCGCGCAGACGGGGTAGCTCCAGTTCGAGGTCACCCTCCCCTGGCATGGCCAGCAAATCCGCAATCTTATGGCGGCTGCCGGTCAAACTTTGGTACAGCGCCATGCTCATCAGCACGTGAGCCGGGCGCCCACGGTCGGTGATAAACACGGGCCCCTTGTTGGCAGCCTTCTTGGCCTCACTGGCGGACTGGTTGAACTCCCGGCTCGACAGGGTGGTGATGGTCATGTTAGCGATCTCCAGAATATGTAGAAATGTTACTACATACCCTCAAGAAAGCAAACATCATCCAGGGATGAATGCCTTCACCGCGCCGTCGAGAAAGCAATTTATCCGCAAGTCCCCACATGGCCGCACTGGGTGCAGTAGTCGCAGCCATCCTTGCGGATCACGGCGTAGGCACCGCATTCACCACACTTCTTGCCAACCATGGCCGGAGGCGATGCGGGCGCGCTGACGGTCTTGTCGGCAGGAGCGGCATCTGCATGCGCAGCCGGCGCTTCGTTGCGGTGGGCAATGATTTGCTGGATGGCATAGGCAATGGCCGCCACTTCCGAGTCGTGCCACAGCGGCACCTTGGAGCCGTCGGCCTTCTGGTAGGTGCCCAGGCGCACCGGGCCGCGGTCCCAGGCGACCTTGCGCATGTCGCGCAGGGCGCGTTCCAGGAAGCCGCCGCGGGCTGCCAGGGACAAGAGGCGCATGCTGGAGGTGATCCACTGCTGCGACTCGCCGCTCTGGCCCAGGGGCATGAAGAACTCAATGGCGCGCTGCACGGTGCTCTTGCCGTCGGCCGTGGGAACCGGCAGGAAGGAGGCGACGATGTACAGGGTCTTGTGGCCTTCCTGCGTCCAGTATTCAATCTTCTCGGCCACGGCGGAGAGCGCACCCTTGGGGCGCTTTTCGATCACGGTGCGCATCGGGTCAATGGGCGCTGCAACTGCAGGCTCCGCCGGTTTGGTCACAACGCCGGTGTCCAGCACCGAGCCCAGGATGGCATTGGGCCTGTAGGTGGCCAGGCCCTTGAGGCGGGCGCGCCAGGCTTGCTGGTACAGGCCCTTGAAGTCGTCATACGGGTAGTCGGCCGGCACGTTCACCGTCTTTGAGATGGCGGTGTCCACCAGCGGTTGCACCGCTTCCATCATGGCGATGTGGTCGGAGGCAGCCATTTCCAGCGCCGAGACAAAGTAATCCGGCAGCTTGTTAACGTCGCCGCCGAGCTCGCGGTACAGGCGCCATGAATGGTCTTCCACCGCGTATTCGGAGGTAGTGCCGTCAGACTCGCGCTTCTTGCGACGGTACATCCAGGAGAACGCCGGCTCGATGCCGTTGGAGGCGTTGTCGGCAAAGGCCAGGCTGACCGTGCCGGTGGGCGCGATGGACAGCAGATGGCTGTTGCGGATACCGTGCTTACGGATGGACTTCTGGATGTCGGCGGGCAGGCGGCTGGCAAAGGTGCCGGCGGCCAGGTAGCCTTCGGCCTCGAATTTGGGGAACTTGCCCTTTTCCTGTGCCAGCTCGACGGATGCGCGGTAGGCGGCATCGCGCATGCAGGTGGCGATTTTCTTGGCCATCTCGCGGCCCTCTGCCGAGTCGTAGCGCAGGCACAGCATGGTGAGCGCATTGCCCATGCCGGTGAAGCCGACACCGATGCGGCGCTTGGCAGCCGACTCTTCGCGCTGCTGGGGCAGCGGCCAGAAGGTCACGTCCAGCACGTTGTCCAGGGCGCGCACCTGCGTGGCGACCGATTTGCCAAAGGCCTCAAAGTCAAAGGCGGCGATGCCGTCAAAGCCAAAGGCGTGGCGCACAAAGCGGGTCAGGATGATGGGGCCCAGATCGCAGCAGCCATAGGGCGGCAGCGGCTGTTCGCCACAGGGATTTGTAGCAGCGATGTCTTCGCAATACGAGAGGTTGTTGTCTTCGTTGATGTGGTCCAGGAACAGGATGCCGGGCTCGGCAAAGTCGTAGGTGGACTTCATCACCGTGTCCCACAGCTCGCGTGCCTGCAGCGTCTGGTAGACCCACAGGCCGTCGGCGCGCTGGTAGGCGCCATTGGCCATCAAGTCGGCGCCGGGCTTGGCGCGGTGCACCAGTTCCCAGGGCGCGTTGTCGTCCAGGGCGCGCATAAAGGCGTCGGGCATGCCGACCGACACATTGAAGTTGTTCCAGCGACCCGGCGTGCGCTTGGCGGTGATGAACTCCAGCACATCCGGATGGTCGATGCGCAGCACGCCCATCTGGGCGCCGCGACGCGCACCGGCGCTCTCCACGGTGGAGCAGGACTGGTCAAACACGTTGATGTAACTGCAGGGGCCGGACGCCTGGGAATGCGTGCCCTTGACATCGGCACCCTTGGGGCGGATACGCGAAAAGTCATAACCCACACCGCCACCGCGGCGCATGGTCTCGGCGGCCTCGCGCAGGGCTTCGTAAATGCCTGGGTAACCGCCATCGTCCACACCCTGGATGCAGTCGCCCACGGGCTGCACAAAGCAGTTGATCAGGGTGGCCTGGATGTCGGTGCCGGCGGCACTCATGATGCGCCCGGCGCCGATGGCACCGGCGTACAGGTTTTCCAGGAACACGCCTTCATAGCGCGCGCGATCCGCCTCTTTTTCAACGCTGGCCAGGGCCCGGGCAACGCGCTTGAAGACGTCCGCATAGCCGGTTTCACCAGGTTTGAGGTATTTTTCTTTCAACACATCGTGGCTGATGGGCTGCACTTCACTGTTTTTAGAGTTTTTTGTGGAACGATCGCGTTTCATGGTTCAGTTCTTTCAGGTATTCAGGGCGCATTGGCAATCGCGCGCAGGACAGCGAGTGTGCCACGATAAGCCGACCATTCTTGGGTATAGGGGGATCCCGGACATTGCGCTAGATCACAAGGAACACGCTGTCCTTCGATACCGAAAATAGGGGTCAGTACCAACCCGAACAGCGGCCATTTGCCAACCCTTGCCGGGAGTGGCCTGGCGGCGAAGTGGGCACTATGGAACCTGGCCGGCCTCTTGCAAAGACCGCAGTCGGTCCACAATCAACATAAGCGACAAATCGAAAGACCCATGCAAGCGATTTCCCTACTGGAGGCATCACCGCCCACCGTTTTCCCGATGGCCGCGCTGCTGCGCATGACGCCACCCCAGTTGCAGGCCCTGATTGCCAACGTGCACCAGGACGGCAATCTAGGGCTCACCTTTATGCAGATGGCTTACGTCTTTATGCTGAGCAACCAGCATGAGGCTGCGGCGCAGATGCAGGCCCGTGCCCTGCAGCACCAGCGCGTCTACCGTATCGCAAACGACCAGACCGCAGCGCTGCGTTTGCTGGTGGTCATGGGGCCCGGCAATATGCAGGACAACACGCCGATCGAGTTTGTGCTGGATGGCAGCGCCATCCAGACCGACCTCCTGTTTCTTGTGCCCGGCGAAGCGTTTCCTGCCACGCTGCCCGAGCACGATATCGCCTTCATTGCGATTGGCGAGTCGGACAAGAATGCCCCGCTGCTGGCGCAACTACAAGCCCAGATGGCGCGCTGGCCCAGACCGGTGGTCAACCAACCGGGCGCCATCCCGAACTGCGCTCGCAATCGCTGCTACCGCTTGCTAAAGGACCTTGCGGGCTTGTGCATGGCCAAGACACAGCGGCTGCAGGCAGGTGATGCGCTGGAGATGGATTACCCCATCACTATACGGCCCATTGACACCCAGGGCGGCGAGGGGCTGGCGCGGATCCACAGCGCAACGGAGCTGGCCGACTATTACGCAGCCCATCCCGCGCCAGCCTATTACGCGGCGCAGTACATCGACTACCGGTCTGCCGACGGCCTGTATCGCAAGCTGCGCATCGTGCTGATTGACGGTGTGCCCTTTATCTGCCACCTGGCGATATCAGACCACTGGATGGTGCATTACCTGTCGGCCGGGATGGCTGAGAGCGCCGAAAAGCGGCTGGAAGAGCAGCGCGTGATGGAAGGCTTTGAGCAGGACTTTGCACTGCGCTTTAGCGCGCCGCTGGCTGCCATTGCGGATGCGCTGCAGCTCGACTATGTGACGATAGACTGCGCCGAAGGGCTGGACGGGCGGCTGCTGGTGTTTGAGGCCGACAGCCGCGGCCTGATCCACGCCGCCGACCCAACCGAGCTCTACCCCTACAAACCGGCGGTGATGCAAAAAGCCTTTGGCGCGTTTGCCGCCCTGCTGCACCGGCGCGCCGAAAAGTAAACCGTCGGCACCGGCCCACCAAACGGCTTCTGACCGTTACGCGCTTACTCGAACTCCACCAGCACATCTCCGGTCTGCACCCTGGCCCCCTGCGCCACCTTGATGGAGGCGATGACGCCGGACTGCGGCGCGGTGATATTGGTTTCCATCTTCATGGCCTCCAACACCAGGATGGAGTCGCCAGCCTTGAGATGATCACCGGCAGCGGCAATCACCTTCACCACCACGCCGGATACCGGGCTGCGGCAGGCCTTGCTTTCATCGGCCACCGGTGCGTTGCCGCCACTGGCAACAGGTGCTGCGGCAGCACTGCCGGACAGGCGGGCCGTGCCTACGGGATAGGCCGGCGGCAGGTTGGCATGGTCTTCTTGAGCCACTTCGACTTCGACTTCAAAGGTGCGTTCGTCCAGGGTAATACGGAGTTTCACGGTGCTTCCAATCAGTGTGTGTGGTGCGAGGCGTGCGTGCCCATGCGCCCGACCTGGGCCCAGGCGCTGGAGTGCACCAGGCGCACCTGGCGGATGCGCGCGCGCACGCCGAGAAAGGCCGCCACGGCGGCAGAGATGGCGATCATGTCTTCTTCTGTGACAGGGGCCGGTGCGGCCGCGGCCTTGGCAGCGCTTTGCTCCAGCGCGCTGACATGCAGCTTGAGGGCATTGAGCTCTTCGCGCACCGCATCCAGCGCATTCACGCGCAGCGTGAGGGCTGCGATCTGCTCGCGCATCTGGTCCATCAAGGCCAGGGTGTCGTTGTGGTGTTCTGTCATGGCAGCGTCCTACAGCGGCATCAGGCCATGCTTTTTGTGCGGGCGCGGCACGCGCTTGATGCGCAGGTATTCCAGCGCCTGTGCAATATGGCGGCGCGTGTGCTTGGGCTCGATCACGGAGTCGACCAAGCGCAGCTCGGCGGCCACATAGGGGTTGGAGAAGGTGTCGCGGTATTCCTTGATCAGCTCGGCGCGGCGTGCAGCCGGGTCGGCCGCTTCATTGATTTCCTTGCGGAACACGATCTCGGCGGCACCCTCGGCGCCCATCACGGCAATCTCGGCGGTAGGCCAGGCGAATACGCGGTCGGCATCCAAGTCCTTGCCGCACATGGCCAGGTAGGCTCCGCCATAGCTCTTGCGCAAAATCACGGTGATCTTGGGCACGGTGGCCGACGAATAGGCAAACAGCAGCTTGGCACCGTGGCGGATGATGCCGCCGTATTCCTGCTCCACACCGGGCATAAAGCCGGGCACGTCCACAAAGGTCACCAGCGGAATGTTGAAGGCATTGCAGAAGCGGATAAAGCGCGCTGCCTTATTTGACGCATTGATGTCCAGCGCACCGGCCATCACCGAGGGCTGGTTGGCGATGATGCCGACCGAGCCGCCGCAGACGCGGGCAAAGCCCACCACGATGTTCATGGCGTAGCCGGACTGCACTTCCAGAAAATCACCGCCGTCCACCACCTGCGCGATCACGCTGCGCACGTCATAACCCTGCTTGCTCTCTTCGGGGATTATTATTTCCAGCGCAGCGTTGGGCTCCACCGACAGATCGCCCTCCACCTGCGGCGGGTCTTCCATGTTGTTGGAGGGCAGAAAGCTCAAGAGCTTGTGACAGAGCTGTATGGCGTGGTGGTCATCGTCGGCAATGAAGTGGATCACGCCGGAATGCACCATGTGCGCATCTGCGCCGCCGAGTTGCTCGGCCGTGACGTCTTCACCGGTGACCTGCTTGATGACCTGCGGGCCGGTGATGAACATCTGCGCCTGGCGCGTCTGGATGATGAAGTCGGTCAGCGCCGGGCTGTAGGCCGCGCCTCCTGCGCAGGGGCCGCAGATCAGCGAGATTTGCGGCACCGCGCCCGACAGCAGCACATTGGCATGGAACACCTTGCCGTAGCCGGACAGCGAGCCAATGCCTTCCTGCACGCGGGCGCCGCCCGAGTCGTTGATGAACACAAAGGGCGAACCCGCGCGCAGCGAGGCCTTCATGATGTCGGCCACCTTGATGGAGTGCACCTCACCGGCCGAGCCGCCGGCCACGGTGAAGTCCTGGCTGGCCAGGTGCACCAGGCGCCCGCCCACAGAGGCCGCACCGGTGACCACACCGTCTGCTGCCAGTTTGTTGCCCTGCATGCCGAACAGGGTGGAGCTGTGGGTGGCAAATTGGCCCACCTCGGAAAAGCTGCCGTCGTCCACCAGCTCGGCCACGCGTTCGCGTGCGGTCATACGGCCGGCCTTGTGTTGCCTGGCCTGCTTGTCGGCACCACCGCCCAGTTCGTTCTCGGCCTGGCGGCGGCGCAATTCTTCGATCTTGTCTTGCATGATGGTCATGGGGATTCCTGCTTATGCGCTAACGGGGGTGACGGAGACGCGGTGCGAGCGGCCGTTGAGCTTGACGTCGTAGGTCACCGGGGTGGTGAGGGCCTTGTCGGCGGCAGCAGCCGGCTTGCCATCGGCGCTGGGTTTGGCAGCCTCGGGGTCGGTCCCCAAGTTCAACGGGCCTTGGTCACGCTTGGCAAAGAAGGCGGCCGACACCTGCGGGAACATGGCATAGGTCAGCACATCTTCTTCGCTGCCGTTGAAGCCGGGCAGGGCTGCTGCGGCGGCCTGCAGGGTTTCCCATTCGGGCTTGAGCAAATCGGCCGGGCGCTCGGTAATGGCGGGCTTTTTCGCCTGTGCCTCGGCCAGTGCCAGCACCTCGGGGTCGCGCTCGCCGGGGGTCTTGCCGTAGTAGCCCAACATCAGGTCGGAGAACTCGCTGGACAGCACCTTGTAGCGGCCCATCAGCACATTGAACACGGCCTGNGTGCCNACNATCTGGCTNNNNGGTGTNACCAGCGGCGGAAAGCCCGCGTCTTCGCGCACNCGCGGCACTTCGATAAACACCTCTNCCAGGCGGTCNCCGGCNCCCTGCTGCTTGAGCTGGCTTTCCATATTNGANATCATGCCGCCGGGAATCTGGCTGTCGAAGATGTCGGTCTCNACGCCAATGATGTTGGACATAAAGGCCTGGTAGCGCGGGCGCAGCNCGGCAAAGTGTTCCTTGNTGCGGTGCANNCNGGNCTTGTCNAGGTNGGCNTNNAAGCCNGTGCCGTCNAGCATGGCNACCAGGCTNTCGGTCGGGTTGTGGCCGGGGCCGAGGCTGAGCGAGCTGATGGCAGTGTCCACGCAGTCAGCGCCGGCCTCGATCGCCTTCATCAGCGACACCAGCGTCACGCCGGTGGTGGCATGGGTGTGCACATGGATGCGTGTGCTTTCGCCGCAGCGCGTCTTGATGCCCTTGACGATGTCATAGGCGGCCTGGGGTTTCAGCAGCGCAGCCATGTCTTTCAGGCAGATGGAATCGCAACCCAGCTCCAGCAGACGCTCAGCCATTTCGACAAAGGTCTCGGTGGTATGCAGCGGGCTCACGGTGTAGCAGATGGTGCCCTGGGCATGCTTGCCGTTGCGGCGCACGGCCTTCACCGACTGCTTGATGTTGCGGATGTCGTTGAGCGCATCAAAGATGCGGAACACATCCATGCCGTTCTCGGCCGCCTTGTCGACAAAGCGGTCCACCACGCTGTCTTCGTAATGGCGGTAGCCCAAGAGGTTTTGCGCGCGCAGCAGCATTTGCAGGCGCGAATTCGGCAGCAGGGTGCGGAACTGGCGCAGGCGCTCCCAGGGGTCTTCGTTCAGGAAGCGGATGCAGGCGTCAAAGGTGGCGCCGCCCCAGCATTCCACCGACCAGTAGCCGGCCTTGTCGATGTCGGCACAGGCCGGCACCATGTCTTCCATGGCCATGCGCGTGGCCAGCAGGCTTTGGTGCGCGTCGCGCAGGCACAGTTCCGTAATATCTATTTTTTTTGTCATCTGAAACTCTTTTCTGGTGCACGCTT